>ERZ724507.47-NODE-47-length-43702-cov-7.275987_pt1 | contig 43702 bp, 31 predicted proteins | sample MGYA00376040_ERZ724507 | MGnify/ENA primary metagenome ERZ724507 (study PRJEB28724, sample SAMN07190883) | activated sludge metagenome | isolation source: activated sludge of sewage treatment plant in Hong Hong | place: Hong Kong | collected 2016-03-17 ...
CGTTTTCACTTTTCAAACAACCCCAGGGCCGCTCCCCCGCTCCGTTTTCACTTTTCAAACAACCCACGGGCCGCTCCCTGGCTCCGTTTTCACTGTTCAAACGCGCGCGGGGAGTCCCCGGCATCGTCCACAGACTTCAAACGGACGCAGGGACGCTCCCCGGACCGCTGTGCAGCCGCCGCCGCCATGTAGGGCCTCTCCCGTACAGGTGCTGAAATTTTTTTTGTCGACGGCAGTGCCCCCCATTCGGCTTGCACAATGTACGCCCAGCGCTAGAAAGGTTGGACCAACAAACAAGCCAACTGGAGACCTCATGCGAATTGTTGTTCTGGATGCCCGGACGCCTTTGACCTCTCTGCGGCGCGAGCTGCGCTACACCCTGGTTCGGCTGCGGCAGCGAAGCTGGACCAAGACGTGGGTGACGACGTTTGAAGCGCTGCTCAAAGAAACCGAGACGGCGGAAGGGGAGCTGCGCAAGCTCCAAGACGCGCTCGAAGATGCCGAAGCGGAGCTGGATGAAGCCGACCTGGACCTGGATCGGGTGGTGATGTACACGGCGCAGCTTGTGCGGACCGAGCTAACCGGCAGCCTGCGCACCAAGCTCTTGACGGCGCTGTTTGGGTCCGAGCGTCCAAGCGATGTGATAAAGCCCAAGCTGGGGGAAGAGCTGGCGCGGGTGAAGACCTGGCCGGCGGTGCTGGTGGCCGCGCCGCTCGCGAAGATCGTGGCGCAGAAAGCGGCGGTCGAAGCGGTGGTCAAGCGCTGTGAAGACGCGGAAAAGGCGCTGACGGTGGCGCAGGCGGCGATGGCGGGCTGTAAGGTAAAGACGCTCGGGCCGCTCTACGACAAAGTAAACGGCGAGCGGCAGGCGCTCGGGGGCGAGGCGAAAAAGCAGGCGTTTACCGGGTCGGGACGCGATGCGGGCGAAGGACTGTTCCGCAGCAGCCTGCAAAAGGCCCGTCCGGCCACGATTGTGACGCTGCGGGAAGAGCTGGCCGAGAACGAAGCGCAGCAAAAGCTGCTCAAAGACCAGCTCGCCGACCTGGAAGCCGAGCAAGCCGCCGATGATGCCGCCGCCGCCGCCGAGCTACAGAAAGCCCAAGCCATCCGCGACCTCGAGCACCAACAAGCCGAGCTAGAAGCCAAGCTCGCCGAGCTAAAAGCCCACGCAGCGGGCCGGTAAATAAGGTGGGGCCGACCGAAGACCTTTTTTCAGCGGGCCGTCAGGTCCGATGGAAAAAGCGTCGAAGGGAAGGGGGGCCCCGCCGTGACGCCCCACGGCTAGGGGTCGTTCCATCACCCAGCCAACGATCAAGGGTCGAGGGTGAAGGCGTTCATTTTGGCGATGAAGGTGACGGCGCGGAGGCCGTGGCCGAGCTGGTGCTGGATGATGGACTGGAGCAGCTCGCGGATCTGGTGCTGCACAGGCGGGGGGACGGTGAGATCGGCCAGCGACTCGGGGGCGAGCGGTCGGGTCTCAAGCTGGGCGAGCAGGTCGCGTAGAGACGAAGACAGGCCGCCGCCTTGCGGTCCAAGCTGCTCGGGAATCGGGCCGAGGAAGCAGGACTCGCACAGCACCCCGCCGCGCCGCACGTCGAGCGGAACCCAGTCCGCCGCCGGGACCGGACCCCCGCACGCCGCACAGTCGTAGAGCTGAAGCTGAAGGCCGACCGCCGACAGGAGCTGAAGCTCGAAGATGCGCAGCGCGAGCGGCGACGGCTTGTCCGCGATCGGCAGCCCATCCAGGTAGTCGAGCAGCGTGACGAGCAGCCGCAGCACCTCGGGCTCGGGGACGTGCGGTGGGCACAGGTGCAGGCACAGCTCGCAGGCGTAGGCGGCGTGACCGAAGCGCGACAGCTCGAGCGGCAGGTTGGGAAAGCCGCGCGTGACGTGCAGATCGGACAGCGACCACAGGTCCTGGCCGCGACGCTCTTCGAGCAGCGCTTCGCCAAAGCCAAACGAGCTGAGCGCCGCCCCAAAGCGCCGACGACTGGAGCGTGCGCCTTTGGCCAGCGCCGAAATTTTTCCGTGCGCCGCCGTCAGCAGCGTCACGATCCGATCGGCGTCGCCGTAGTCCAAGACCCGCAGCACCACGCACGGGGTCGCTTCCGAAGGTCCGCTCCGCTTGCGCATGGCTGGGAAGCTACCTTTTGGGGGCTAGGCGACGACGAGGTTGAGCAGCCGACCTTTGACAAAGATCGCCTTCTTGATGCTCTTGCCGTCCGTGAACTGCAAAACACCTGCATCGGCGAGCGCCAGCTTGGTGATGTGCTCTTCGCCCGCATCGGCGGCGACCAGCAGCTCTGCGCGCTTTTTGCCGTTCACCTGCACCACGATGGTGAGCTGATCGTCGCGCGCCGCCGCTTCATCGAACACCGGCCAGGCCGACAGCGCGAGCAGCTTGTTGTGACCGAGCGCGTGCCACAGCTCCTCGCAGATGTGCGGAGCCATCGGTCCGAGCAGCTGCACCGCCGTCTCGATCGACTCGCGCAGGGCCGGGGACTGGGCCGTCTGGGTGCTAACAAAGTCCGAGATGGCGTTCGACAGCTCCATGATGGCGGCAATCGCGGTGTTAAACTGCTGGCGCTCGAAGAGGTCGGTCGAGACGCGGCGGATGGTCTTGTGGGTCGTCCGGCGCAGGTCGGCTTGGGCGCTGTCGGTGGGCGGGGTGCCGTCCGCAGGCAGGGCCAAGAAGCGCTGGACCAAGCGATACAGCCGTCCGAGAAAGCGGCTACAGCCTTCGACACCGGCTTCGCTCCACTCGAGCACGGAGTCAGGCGGCGCAGCGAACAGACAGAACAGCCGCGCGGTGTCCGCTCCGTACTTTTCGACCAGCGCCATCGGCTCGACGACGTTGCGGAAGGTCTTGGACATCTTCATCTGCCGCAGGTACTGCGCCTTTTGGCCGCACTTTAGGCACACACCGTCCTGCACTTCTTCGGGATACAGGTAGTCGTGCTCGGCGCAGCGATAGGCATCCTTGAGCACCATGCCCTGGGTGAGCAGCCGCACAAACGGCTCGCGCAGGGTCTTGGGCAGCACGCCCCAGTCGGACAGCATCTTGGTAAAAAACCGCGAGTAGATGAGGTGCTTGGTCGCGTGCTCGCTGCCGCCGACGTACTGATCGACGGGTAGAAACGACTTGCCCGCTTCATCGAGGATGCCGCCCGCGTACTGTGGCGAGGTGTAGCGCAGAAAGTACCAAGACGACTCCATAAAGCCGTCCATGGTGTCGGTCTCGCGCCGGGCCGGACCGCCGCAGATCGGGCACGTCGCGTTCTTCCAGGTCGGGTGGGTCGCCAGCGGAGACTGTCCACCGGGCACAAACTCAATGTCGGTGGGCAGCATGACCGGCAGCTCGGCGTCGGGCACGGGCTGATAGCCGTGCGCGGGACACTCCACCATTGGGATCGGGCAGCCCCAGTAGCGCTGCCGAGACACCAGCCAGTCGCGCAGCCGGAACGACACGGTCTGTCCGCCCTGCCCTTTGTCCGCGAGCCACGCGGTGATGTTCTTCTTGGCCTCTTCGCTCTCCTGCCCGGAAAAGTCCCCGGAGTGGACCAAGGTGCCGCGCTCGGTATAGGCCGCCGTCAGCTCGCTGGCGGTGAGCGTCTGGGCGGCGGGCTGGATGACGACCTCGATGGGCAGGTCGTACTTTTTGGCGAACTCGAAGTCGCGCTGATCGTGGGCAGGAACGGCCATGACCGCGCCGGTGCCGTAGTCCATCAGCACGAAGTTGGCGATGTAGACGGGCATGCGGCGACCGTTTGCGGGATTGGTCACGTACGCGCCAGTAAAGCTGCCTTCCTTGACGTAGTCGTCGGCACCGCGTCGGGTCTTGTCTTCGGCACGGACCTTGTTCACAAAGGCGGTCACTTCGGCTTCACGCGGAGTGCCCGCACACAGGCGCAGCGCCAGCGGATGCTCTGCGGCAATCGACAGAAACGTCGCGCCAAACAGGGTATCGGGCCGCGTGGTAAAGACCTCGATCTCGGTCACATCGGCGAGCGGCTGACCGAGCGGAAAGCGAATGCGGGCCCCTTCGGAGCGCCCGATCCAGTTTTCCTGCATGTGCAGCACTTTGTCGGGCCACTTGCCGCGAAGCTGCTCCATGTCATCGAGGATCTGCTGCGCGTACTCGGTGATGCGGAAAAACCACTGGGTCAGCTCGCGCTGATGAACCACCGACTGACAGCGCCAGCACAGGCCGTCTTCGACTTGCTCGTTGGCCAGCACGGTGGCACACGACGCGCACCAGTTGACGAGCGCGCCTTTGCGATACGCCAGCCCGCGCTTCCACATCTCGATGAAGATGCGCTGCTCGTGGATGAAGTACTCGGGCTCGCAGGTCGATAGCTCGTGGGTCCAGTCGTAGGACTGTCCAAGCCGCCCGAGCGGTCCTTTCATCGACTCGATGTTCTTGACCGTCCAGTCGCGCGGATGAACCTTGGCCTTGATGGCGGCGTTTTCAGCGGGCAGACCGAAGGCATCCCAGCCCATCGGATACAGCACGCGGTGTCCCTTCATGCGGAACGCGCGGGCCAGCACGTCGCCTATCGAGTAGTTGCGAACGTGACCCATGTGGAGCCGTCCCGACGGATAGGGAAACATCTCCATGATGAAGTACTTGGGCCGAGGATCGGGCTGACCGTCGGCTTTCACCGCTGGCGGAGCGAGAAACGCACCAGCCGACTGCCACGCGGCCTGCCAGTGAGGCTCGACCTGCTGCGGGTCATACTTTTCAGGGAGAGTGCTCTTGTTTGCGTCGCTGCAAGACGGAGACGGATTCATAGGCTGCCACTACCACACAGCGCGCCATCGCGGCAAATTTGTCGTCGAAGAGCGAGACTGTGCGCCCAGAACATGAGCCGCACTACCGACTGAAAACGGGCTATCCGATTGATTCCTTTTGTGTCAGAGTAGACCCACCCGCATGCTCGGCTCCGGCTGCTCGACGCTGGCTGGAGAGCCGACGCGGGCAGGACCGCCATGACCCAGCCGCACCGCTCCGCAGCCAGCCGAAAAACCCTGGTCGCCACTTGCGCTTGGGCCGCCTTGTCGTGGACAAGTGCAGCGTGGGCCATCGGGGAGTCCGCCGCGATCGACATCAACAAGTTCCATCCTGCGCCGGGCACCGCCAAGCTGGTGACGCTCGATCTGGCCGAAGTCGGTCCGCACATGGAGTTTGTGCCGCAGCTGTTTGTTCACTACGCGCGCAGGCCGCTTACCTACACCCAAGGTGGCGTGCCGGTGGCGGATCTGGTGCAAAACCGGCTGACGGGAGATGTCTCGCTGTCGCTGTCGCTGCTCAAGCGGCTGCAGATCTCGCTGGCGCTGCCGGTGACGCTGTTCCAAAACGGCGAGCTACCCGAAAACGGCTTTCTGGACCCGAAAGATCCGACATCAGGACGGCGCGTCACCCCGGCGTTTGCGAAAGACGGCCTGGCGCAAGCGGGACAAGAAGATCTGCGCTTTGCGGTGAAGGCGGTGCTGTATCGCTACCGAAAGGACGACGATCCGAGCAAGGTTGGGTTTCAGCTCGGCCTGGCGGGTGACTTGACGGTGCCGACCGGCGATGCCGACAGCTTCATGGGCTCGCGGCTGCCGACGTTTGCGCCCCGGATCTTGGCGCACATCGACTGGCAGCGGCTCCAGGTCGCGGGCTTTGTGGGCAGCATCTTTTCGTCCAATGAGCGCTTCTACAACGCCGAGACAGCGCACAGCTTCACCTTCGGGCTGGGACTTCAGGTTGCGCTCAAGCAGTCGAAGACCGCGCCGATTTACTTTGTGACCGAAGCGTGGGGCAGCACGCCGTATGTGGTGGGCGAGCGGCTGACCAACACGCCCGCCGAGCTAACCGCCGCGTTCAAAGCGGGCTATCACGGCTTGACGTTCTTTGTGGGCGGTGGACCGGGACTGAGTCCGGGCGTGGGTGTTCCCGATGGTCGCGCCTATCTGGGTGTGAGCTATGCCGGGGTGTACGTGAAGCGACCGACGCCGCCACCAGCGCCGCCGCCACCTCCGCCGCCACCTCCGCCACCGCCGAAGGTGGAGCCGCCGCCGCCGCCGCCGCCCGATCCCGAGCTGCCGCCGAGCTGCGAAGGCGAAGACTGCCCCGATCAGCAGCGACGCCCGGCGCACGTTGAGGTCAAAGGTCAGAAGCTGGTGCTGTCCGAGCGCATCTTCTTTGACTTCGACCGCGACACGATCAAGCCGATTAGCTTCCCGGTGCTGGATGAAGTGGTGCGCGTGCTCAAGGCGCGTCCCGACATCAAGCGCATGCGCGTGGAAGGCCACACCGACAACAAGGGCACCGACCAGTACAACTTGGACTTGTCACGGCGGCGCGCTCAGTCGGTGATGGTGTATTTGGTCGAGCATGGCATCGAGCCATGGCGACTCAGCTCAGCGGGCTTTGGCCTGCGCTGTCCGATCATGCCAAATGACACGTCTGACCGGCGTGCACAGAATCGTCGCGTAGACTTCATTATTACAGAGCAAGAGGGCGTCACACTGGACCCCCCGAAGTGCCCGCTCTCGCTCATCTCTCGTTAACTACTCGACGAACCAACAGGAGCTTGAACCGATGACCTACCGTATGAACCGCCAGGGCTTTGCGCTGTCTGAAAAGCGCGTGAGCCGCTCCCTTTTCGCTGGTTTGCTGCTGTCGCTGAGCCTGTCTTCGGGCGTAGCGCTGGCCGCTGACAAAGACGTCAACTGCAACGGTGTGCCGCGTCCTTTCGAGGGCTACTGCATCGACTACTTCGCCAACGGCAACAGCTGCAAGTCGATCGACGAGTTCCCGCCCAAGCGTCCTTGCGACGACTACGTGGCACCGGGCCCAGGCACCAACGCTCGCTGTAGCAGCATGCTGGCTTCGGATCGCGATGGTGATGGTCGCGGCGACTCGTGCGACAACTGCCCGGACAAGCCGAACCTGGGCCAGGAAGACGCGGACCTGGATGGCATCGGCGATGTCTGCGACAACTGCCCGTCTACGCCGAACCCGGATCAGAAGGACTCGAACGGCGATGGCATTGGTGATGCGTGCGACGCGTGCATGACCGGCATGCCGAACCCGATGCAGCCCGACACCGATGGCGATGGCAAGCCCGATGCCTGCGACAACTGCCCGTCCGTCAAGAACCCGGATCAGAAAGACGGCGATGGCGATGGCGTCGGTGATCTGTGCGACAAGTGCGTAGGTGACAACCGTCACGATCGCGATGGCGACGGCACGCCCGATGCCTGCGACAACTGCGCGGATGCACCGAACGCGGATCAGAAGGACTCGGATGGCGATGGCGTGGGCGATGCCTGCGACAACTGCTTCGCCGACAAGAACACGGATCAGAAAGACACCAACGGCGATGGCATCGGTGATGTGTGCCAGCCGGGCGTCGCGGGTGGTCCAGGCTGCGCGGTCGTCCCCGGTGAGTCGCCTCGCAACATCGCGGGAAGCCTCGGTCTGTTTGCCTCGCTGATGCTGCTCGCGGCGGGCTTCCGTCGTCGTCTCGCTGCACGCAAGTAAGCGCCGCTCATCTCGCTTGTCCTCCCCTTCGGCACGCTGCATAGAATCGGCGCGTGCCAGAGCTTCCCGAAGTTGAAACCGTCTGCCGTGGTCTGCGCGGCTTCCTTGAACATCACACGCTGACCGATGTGCTGGTTCGCCGCCGCGACCTGCGCGTACCGATTCCACCCGACTTTGAGCAGCGGCTCAGCGGGCAGACGGTGCAGCAGCTCACGCGGCGAGCCAAGTACATCCTTGGGTATCTTCAGAGCGGCGACGTGCTGATCGCGCACCTGGGCATGTCAGGCCGACTGTTTGGCTATCGTGCAGACGATCCCAAGCGACCGACCGAGCCCGCCAAGCACGATCACGTCTGGCTGCGCACCGAACAAGACACGCTGCTCTGCTACACCGATCCACGCCGATTTGGCCTGCTGACCCTGTGTCCCAGCGAAAAGCTCGCGAGTCATCCGCTGCTCAAAGACCTGGGCATTGAGCCGCTCTCGACCGATCTGACGCCGCGCTTTTTGAAAGACCAGCTGTCGCGCAAGCAGGTGCCAATCAAGGTCGCGCTGCTCGATCAAGCGCTGATCGTGGGCATCGGCAACATCTACGCCAGCGAGATCCTGTTTCGCGCGCACATCTCGCCACTGCGACCAGCGAGCAGCCTGACGACCCAAGAGCACTCGGCGCTGTGCAAGAGCATTCCCGCAATCCTTACGCGCGCCATCGAAGCGGGCGGATCGACCTTGCGCGACTACGTTCAAGCCGACGGCGAGCTGGGCAGCTTTCAAAACCTCTTCGCCGTCTACGATCGAGAAGGCGCGCCATGTCAGACACGCGGCTGTGGCGCAGCCATTCAGCGAACCGTTCAAGCCGCTCGCGCCACCTATTTCTGCCCAAGCTGCCAGCGCTGACCCTACATCGCACTACGCTGCCACTCGCGCGGCGTTGTTCCACGTGGAACGTTTCACAGCCTTCGCATCTTCTTCCACGCGGCGTTGTTCCACGTGGAACGTTTCACAGCCTTCGCATCTTCTTCCACGCGACGTTGTTCCACGTGGAACAGCGGTTACTTGAGATGCTGCGCGGCTTCTCGGATGAAGCCATCGCTGTCTTGGCTGGCTTTGCTCAGCATCGCCGCAGACAGCAGCGCGCGCGCACTCGGCTGTCCCGCGAGCTTCAGCGCTTGCAGTCGAACCCAGCGCTCGGGATGAGCCAGCAGCCGATCGAGCGGCTGTCCTTCTCGCAGCGAAACAGGAAGCTGTGCGTACAGCGAAGCCGCCAGCAGCAGCACTTGCGAGCCCGTCCCGCCTTCGATCACATCCTTGAGCATCGCCGCCGCCCGTCCCGCGTCTGCCGCATCCGACAGCGCCACTTGCCCGAGCACTCGCACCGCTGCCAGCTGAACATTCGCCACCACGACATCGCTTGGACCCGGAAGCGCCAGCTTGCGCAGGCTTGGCAGGATCGTCGTCAGCACCGCTTGAGGCAGCGAAGCCGGCAGCGAACCTTGCGCCACCGCGAAAGAAAGGGGACCCAGCCGCAGCGGAGCGGCTCGATGAATCGCCTGTTCATGCAGCAAGTCTTCCAGCGTGCGCAGCGCCAAATCCGGGGACTCTTGCAGCGCATCACGCACCGCCGCCGCCACTTCGCCAGGACTGTCCAGCCACGCAGGCTGCGCGCTCACTGGCTGCGGCTGACTGACCAAGTCTGACAACAGGCGCGCAACGTCCAGACCATCCAGACCACGTCGCTCGCTCGGCAGAAGCTCGGGCGACATCGGCTGTGGCTGCGTCGTCAGCCGTCCGAGCGCACTCACCGCTGCGGCCCGCACACCACTGCTCTTGCCAAACACCGCCCGCACAAGCGGATCCACTGCCCGCACATCTTGCAGCCGTCCCAGCGCCCACGCTGCGTGTCGCTCGACTTCATCATTGCCCAGCCGCAACAGCTCGATGAGCTGCGGAACCAGCGTCTTGTCGTGCGATCGACCGAGCGCCTGCACCACCGCCACCGTAAACAGCTCATCCGATTCATCGCTGCGCAGCCGCCGCTTTTCCAGCGTACTCACAAACAGCCCGCGCACTTTCGGACTCAGCGGCTGATGTTGCAGCTCACTTGCGCGACCCAACGTCAGCGCCACCAGCGCCCGTCCCGCAGGCGCCGAATCGGTCAGTCCCGCTTCCAGCTGTCCGAGCTTTTCGCGATCCAGCTTGTCGGCCAGCAGAAACAGCCCGTAATACGCAGCCAGTCGGAGCTGTTTTTCCCGACTCTTGCTCAGCCGCAGCAGACCCGGAATGCTCTGCGGATCCGCCAGCTTGGCCACCGCGAGCAGCGCATCGACCCGCAGATCCATGTCCACGCTTGGACGCACGCTTCCGCCCGTCAGGTTCGCCGCCCCGAGCACCGTCCGCGACTCTTGTCCCGGCAGCGGCAGCCCGGTCATCGCCAGGTTCAGAAGCGACGGCACCGCACTGCCATTGCGCAGCTCTCCAAGCAGCGCCACCGCCGTTCGCTGCTCTTGCGCATCGCCTTCGGTCAGGCTCTCGGTCAGCGGCTTGAGCCCACCTTGCCCGAGCCGAATCAGCTCGGCCTGCGCCGCCGCATCGCCACTTCGCGACAGCGCCGCCAGCGGAGCCGCATAGCGCTCATACGCCATCAGCAGAAGCCGCCGATACACCGGCTTGGGCACCACCGAATACGCCAGCGGAGACAGCTCTTTGAGCAGCTCTCCCAGCGAACCCAAAAACTCGTGCAGATCGATCGCTTTGCGTCCCGCTTCCAGCACCAGCTCTTCTTGCGGCGTACGACGCACCACATCGCGATACAGCACCGCCGCTTCGCTTAGCTCTCCGCGCTGCACATGCAGTCGCGCCAGCGCCATGTGCGCCCGAAACAGCCGAGGATCTCGCTCCATCGCCCGTTTGTACGCCGCCATCGCACGCGGAATCTCATCGCGACGCTCCAAGATCTCACCGAGCGCCAGCTCACCGCTCGCATCGACCACCGCTTGCTCGGCATAACGGATCGCATCGCCATCGCGATAGCTCTGCATCGACAGCTCCGCCAGCTGCGCATACAGCTCACGCTGACGATCCGGCAGCAGCGTCGCCGCTTGCTTGAGCACCGCAATCGCTTCTTCCAGCTTTCGTTGCGCCCGCAGCACCTGCGCGAGCGACAGCAGCACTTCCGCGAGCTGTGGACCATCGGGCAGACGCACCCGCAGCCGACTCAGCACTTGCTCCGCTTCACCTGGCTTGCCAAGCTGCTGCTCCACTTCCGCGACCAGCAGACCGAGCAGCAGCGTATCGAGCGAAAGCGTCTGATTCGACGGATTGAGCGCCGCCATCAGCCTTCGCTGCCACGTATACAGCGTCGCTTGCAGCCGCGTCTCTTTCGACAGCAGCGATCCCAGCCGCTTGCGCGCTTCGAGCTGAACCAGCCGCTCTGCCGGACCTTTCGCCGCAAAGTAGATCTGTTCCCACATCGCGACCGCGTCTCGATTGCGCAACAGCCGCTCGTACGCTTGCGCCAGTCCCCGCTTGAGCTGCAGGTTGTTTGGCTCTGCCGTCACCGCCTTTTGGTACAGGTCCAGCGCCTGCGGCATCATGCTGTGCTCTGCGTAAATGTCCGCGAGCCGCGCCTGACCCTGCGCCCGACTTCCGCCCATCGTGAGCAGCCGCTTCCAGATCTCTTCAGCCCGATCTTTTTTGCCGCGCGCCCAGTACAGCTCGCCCAGGTTCACGACGTAGCTCTCTTCACGCGGATCGAGCCGCACCAGCAGCTCCGACTCTTGCAGCGCCAGATCCGCTTCGCCCCAGCGTGAATACAGCTCGGCCAGCGCACTGTGCAGCGAGGGATCTGCCGAAAACCGTGCCGCCGCTCGCCGCAGCGTAGCCAGTGCCTTTGGCTTTTGCCCGACCTTCCACTGCCGATCCGCCAGCTCCAGATACCCTCGCGAGTCGCCCGGCGCTTGCACAATCAGCTGTTCATATTCGGTCAGCACCTCGGGCGTCACGCCACCGCGCTCCAGGATCGCAATCAGCCGCCGCCGCACCTCAATGTGATGAGGATCGCTGCGCAGCGCCCCGCGATACGCCGCAAGCGCCGCCTTGGTGTCGCCTCGCTCGTCGTACAGCCGACCGAGCAGCTCCCACTCGCCAAAGCCGCGCTGTCCCGCTGGATGCTCCGCTTCAAACTGCGCAAGGAACTGCGGCAGCTCGTCCCGCTTCCGGCACAGCGCAATCAAGTGCTCGCTGACATCGCGTCGCAGATGATGTCCCGCTGGCAAGAGCTTCTGGCACTGACGATACGTTGCCATGGCTGCATTGTCATCGTGCAGCAGCTCTTGCAGCTCTCCGACCCGCAGCAGCGCCTGCGCCTTGCCTTCGCCACCCAGCTTCGCCGAAAGCGCGAGCCACTCCGCCAGCGCTTCGTTGTTCTTGCCACTCCGCGAAAGCAGCTCCGCCCGCTCTTGCCGCAGCCGCTGCGCGTCCGCACCTTGCGACGACTGAATCAGCAGCTGAAGCTTTTGCTCCGCTTCCAGCTGCTCACCGGCTTGCAGCGCCAGATCGACCTGCTTGCGGAGCACCAGCTTTCGCCGCGCATCGCTTGGCGTGAGCAGTCCCAGCGCCCGATCGAGCTGCTTGCGCGCCAACGCCACATCCGCCGGCGTCTTTTTCTGCGCCAGGTCCGCTTGCAGCAGCGCGATCTTCGCTTCGTCGATGCCGCCTTTTTGCACCGCTTGCTCGAGCAGTTTGCTCGCTTCCTCGAGCTGGCCACGCTCTTTGGCAATCAGCGCCGTTAGGTAGACATCACTCGCCTGCCCCGACTTCTGCGCCACCGCCGCCTGTTCGGCTTGCAGCTTTTCCAGCGAGCTGTGCTTTCGATACAGCCCACACAGCCGCCGCAGCAGACCCGCGTCATCGGGACTGCGCCGCACCTGATCTTTTAGCTCCCCAATGAGTCGCGGATCGAACTCGGACCGCACCACCTGCCAGTCGTCCGCCAGCGCCTGCGTCGGGCTCACGGAACAGAGCAGCGAAAACACGAGCAGTCGCCGGGTCGTCAGAATGCCTCTCAGCGGCGATCGCGGAAACAGGGCCATGCGAAAGAGTGTAGCGCCAGCTTCTCGCCGCGAAACACAAACCCTTCGCGGGATTTGACGACACAGCCTCCCGAGCGATAGATTGACGCCAAGGAGTGGCTCCTCGTGGCTAAGCTTGTTGACCTGTTTGCGCTAGCGATTGTTGCGTTCCTACTGCTTCTGCCGCAGCCCACCGTGGTGTTTGCGCCCGCGTTTTCCGGTGACAAAAGTGACCTGGATCGGGTCGCGGCACTCGAAGACGCGCTGCATCGCAAGCCCGAAGAAGTGGATGTCGCGGTCGAGCTGGCCCGCGCCTATCTGCGCATCGAGCAGCCGACCTGGGCGATTGCGACGCTCAAGCCGTACCTGAGCAAAGACACCTATCCGGTGCATCAGGTGCTGGCGACCGCGTACGCGACGATCCTGCGCTTTGACCTGGGCCTGGCTGAAGCCGAAGCGGGGCTCAAAGCCTGCGAGCAGCCGACCTCGGGCTGCCCCGATATGACGCAGATTCGGCTGTCGTACCTGGCCAACCTGATGCGCGAAAATGCGCAAAAGGGCGTCGATGCCAGCACCGATCCCGTCACCGCCAAGCGCATGGTTCAAGCTGCACTGCGCGCCACCAAAGCCCAGCTTCCAGCGCCGCCTGCACCGGCCAAGCCCGCTGCCCCCGCCAAGCCGTAAGCCGCTCATGATCCGTCTTTCCCGCGTCCTGACTTCGCTGGCTCTACCGCTCGCGATCGGTCTTTCCCTCGGCTGTAACAAGCCACCACCGCCCGTAACCGCGACCGCGCAGAGCCAAGGTCAGCAGCCGAGCGTCGCGTTTTATCCGTCGTCCGGCAGTCCCTGGCTGGTCAAGGTCGAGCTGGCCAAAAACGACAGCGAGCGCAGCCGAGGCCTGATGTATCGCCGCGAGCTAGCCAAAGACTCCGGCATGCTGTTTCTGTTTGAAGCGCCCGAGATTCGCCGCTTCTGGATGCGCAACACCTACCTGCCGCTCGACATCATCTTTTTGAACGAGCGCAAGGTCGTGGTCGGCATTGAAGAAAACACCGTGCCGCTGGACGAAACCAGCCGAGGCCCCGATCAGCCCGCGCAGTACGTGGTCGAAGTCCTGGCTGGAGAAGCGCGCAAGCACGGTGTCCATGTCGGCTCGCGCGTGGAGTTTTTGCACGTGGAGGGAGCCCCATAAATGACGCCCACCGTTGCTCTGCTTCTGTTGCCCGCGCTGCTCAGTCCGCAGGCGGCCACGCTCAAAGAGCCAGCCGCCGCACCACCCGCGAGCGCCGCGCCCAACCTGCCCCCGCCACCGGCTGTTCAAGCTCCAGCGGTTCAAGCTCCAGCGGTTCAAGCTCCGGCTGTTTCAGCTCCGGCTGTTCAAGCTCCGGCTGTTTCAGCTCCGGCTGTTTCAGCTCCGGCGGCTCCGGCCAAGCCCGCGTCCCCACCACCTGCTGCGCCGATCAGCTTGGATGCAGCGCTGGCGGGACTCAAAGGAACCGGCGCGCTCTCGGTGTCGTTTGAGCTTCACAGCGAAGGCAAGTCGCTCGGTGCGGTGCGCTGCGAGCTGTGGCCCGACAAAGCCCCGCAAGCCGTCGCAACCTTCATCGGCCTGTCACGCGGCCTCGTCAGCTGGAAAGATCCGCACGGCGGGGAGTGGAAAAAAAAGCCGCTCTACGAAGGGCTGATCCTCCATCGCGTGATCGCAGACTTTTTGATCCAAGGCGGCGATCCCAAGTGCGCGGGCGATACCCAGTGCATGTTCAGTCCCGGCTCGGGCGATCCCGGCTTTGCGATTCCCGATGAGCCACGGCCCGACCTGCGCTTTGATCAGCCTGGACTGCTCGCGCTGTCGAACAAGGGACCAAACACCGGCGGCTCTCAGTTCTTCATCACGCTGCGTCCCACACCTTGGCTGAGCGGCCACCACACCCTGTTCGGTCAGTGCGACAACCTGCCGCTGCTACAAAAAGTCAGCCAGGTGGAGACCTATCCGAACGACGCGCCGAAGACTCCGATCGTCATCCAAAAGCTCACCGTAAATCGCAAACCCAAGTAGGACATCGATGTCGGACCGCACGATCCACAAGACCCCAAGCCTGCGGCTGGGGATCCCAGGCTTTGTGTATGCAGACCTCTTTTCCCCGCACGGCCTCTGTCGGCTGCACAACCACTGGCTCTCGCGGCTAGCCCAGTCCGATCCGGCGCTCAAGACCCGCTACGACCGCTATCGCCAGGGCGAGTCGCTCAGCGAGCTGGCCCAGTCCACCCTGCTGATTGATCTGGCCGGGACCGTCTCGCAGGTGATCGAGGAGCTGTTTCCCGACATCGCCGACGCCCGCCGCGCGCAGCAGCACAAGACCCAGCACGATCTTTTGCTCTTTCGCTTCAAAGAAGAAGTCGTCAAGCGCCGGGCCAGCAAGCGCGTCGTTCCGCCGGAGCAGACCGAAGCCGCCATCGCCGCCGGGGAAGCGCTGTTTGCCCGCCACGGCCTGTCGTCCCACCTGTCCGAGCGCCAAGTGGCCGAGCTGGGTCTTGCACTCCTTTCTGCCGAGACGGAAGCCAAGAAGGCCGCCAGTTCCCCGACCGATGAAGCCCTGCGCACCGCCACCGAAGCGCTAGAGCAGCTGCTTGACTGGCTCGTTGCCAAGCGAAAGGCGCTGCTTGCCGCAGGCTTTCTGTCGTGGCGACTGCCGCATCCGCTCGACTATCAGCAGCTTGTCCCGCTGCGCCGCAGCAATCCCAGCCTGCCCGAAGAGATCGCCGGAGAGCCGCATCATCAGCGCGCCCGCGACGGCTTTGCCCTGACCGATCTGCGCAAGTCCCCGGTCGAAATCCTCGCCGAGGTGGACTACTGCCTGTACTGCCACGAGCGCGGCAAAGACTCGTGCAGCAAGGGCTTTCGCGACAAGACCGGCGGCTACAAGGCCAATCCGCTCGGCGCACCGCTCACCGGCTGCCCGCTCGATGAAAAGATCTCCGAAGCGCACACCCTGCGGCGGCGCGGCGACTCGCTTGGGGCGCTGGCGCTCGTGACGCTCGACAACCCGATGTGCGCGGGCACCGGCCACCGCATCTGCAACGACTGCATGAAGTCGTGCATCTTCCAAAAGCAAGAGCCGGTCAACATCCCCGAGATCGAGACCTCGGTGCTGACCGATGTGCTGGCGCTGCCCTGGGGCGTCGAGATCTACGGCCTGCTTCAGCGCTGGAACCCGCTCAACCGGCACCGTCCGTATCCCCTGCCCTACACCGGTAAAAATGTGCTGCTCGTGGGACTCGGTCCGGCGGGCTACACGCTGTGCCACTACCTGACCCGCGAAGGACTCGGCGTCATCGCCATCGACGGCCTGAAGCTAGAGCCGCTGCCCCTGGCGCTCACCGGCGACCTCTGCCAAGGGATTGCCCCCGAGCCCATCTACGACGTTGAGCGCCTCAAAGCGCCGCTCGATGAGCGCGTGCTGACCGGCTTTGGCGGCGTGTCGGAGTACGGCATCACCGTCCGCTGGGACAAAAACTTCCTCCAGCTCCTCTATCTCCAGCTCAGTCGGCAGCCGCTCCTGCGGATGTTTGGCGGCGTGCGCTTTGGCGGAACGCTGACGCTTGAAGATGCCTGGCAGCTTGGCTTTCATCACGTTGCGATTGCGACCGGGGCCGGCAAGCCCACGCTGGTCGATATGGAAGGCAGCCTGGGACGCGGCATCCGTCAAGCGAGCGACTTTCTGATGGGCCTTCAGCTCACCGGCGCGTTCAAGCGCGACTCGCTGGCCAACTTGCAGGTCCGACTGCCCGCGCTGGTGATTGGCGGCGGACTCACGGCCATCGACACCGCCACCGAGCTGCTCGCCTACTACATCGTCCAGGTCGAAAAGACGCTGGAGCGCTGGGAAGCCCTGTGCGCCGAGTCGCCGCAGGCCGAGCAGACCTTGTGGACCCGCTTCGATCGCGAAGAGCGCCAGATCCTCGAAGAGCAGCTTGCCCACGGTCGACAGGTCCGCGCCGAGCGACAAGCCGCCGCTGCCCAGGATCGCGCCCCGTTTTTCACCCCGCTCATCGACCAGTGGGGCGGCGTCACCCTGGTCTATCGCAAGAGCCTCATCGACTCGCCCGCCTATCGCCTAAACCACGAGGAAGTCACTAAGAGCCTCGAAGAAGGCATCCGCTACGTCGAAAACATGTCGCCCAAGGCCGCGCTCGCCGATGAGTTTGGAGCGCTGCGGGCCGTGCAGTTCGAGCGCCAGCGCCAGACCGGCGACAAGTACGCAGGCACCGGCGAGCTGGTCGAGCTGCCCGCCAAGACCCTGTGCATCGCCGCCGGAACCAGCCCGAACACGATGTACGAAAAGGAACATCCTGGCACCGCGCTGCTTGGCAAAGGCGGCTACTTTTCGCCGCACCGGGCCGACCTCGCAGCCGATGGCACGCTCACCCTGGTCCCCGATCCGAGCGGCTTTTTTACCTCGTATCAGCAAGAGGGCCAGGTGGTGTCCTACTACGGCGACAACCATCCACGCTATGCCGGGTCGGTGGTGCGCGCGATGGCCTCGGCCAAGCATGGCTACTCGCAGGTGACGGCCCTGTTTGCCGCCGCCCAAGTAAAGGCCCAGGCCGAGCTAGACAGCCACCCCACCCCAAGCCCGGCCCAGCGTGCCGCCGATGCCGCCTGGCTGACGCTGCGACAGAAGATGCAGCACGAGCTATGCGCCGAGGTGATCTCGGTGACGCGCCTGACGCCGACCATCGTCGATGTGAAGGTGCGGGCACCGCTTGCCGCGCGAAAGTTTCTGCCCGGTCAGTTCTATCGCCTGCAAAACCTCGAGTCGCGCGCCGAGGTCGTCGCAGGCACTCGCCTGACCCTCGAAGGGCTCGCGCTCACGGGGGCCAGCGCCGATCCCGTCACCGGCGAGCTGTCGCTCATCGTGCTGGAAATGGGCGGCTCGTCCAGCCTGTGCAGCCGCCTGCGCCCCGGTGAGCCCGTGATGGTGATGGGACCGACCGGCGCCCCCACCGACATCCCCCACGGCGAGACGGTCTGTCTGGTCGGCGGCGGCCTGGGCAACGCGGTGCTGTTTTCGATCGCCAAGGCGCTCAAGGCGAGCGGCTGCCGGGTGCTGTACTTTGCCGGCTATCGCAAGCCCGACGATGTCTTTTACCGCGACGCCATCGAGTCCAGCACCGACCAGGTCGTCTGGTGCTGCGATGTCCCGCCCGGCCCCGACTCGATCCTGCACACCCGCCGCGACGGCGACCCGCTGTTTGTCGGCAACATCGTCGCCGCGCTCACCGCCTACGCCCAAGGCGCGCTCGGAACGCCCCGCTTCGACCTCCGCGCCGTCAGCCGCTTCATCGTCATTGGCTCCGACAAGATGATGGCGGCGGTCGCCCAAGCCCGGCACGCCCAGCTTCAGCCGTACCTAAACCCCCGCGCGGCGGCCATCGGCAGCATCAACTCGCCGATGCAGTGCATGATGAAGGAGATCTGCGCCCAGTGCCTTCAGAAGCACCGCGACCCCGTGACCGGCAAAGAGACCGTCGTCTACACCTGCTGTAACCAGGACCAAGCGCTAGACCACGTCGTGTGGCCCCACCTCGCCGCCCGCCTGCGCCAAAACAGCACCCAAGAAAAGCTGACCGCCCTGTGGATCGCCCACCTCCAGCAGCTATCCCCCGCCCCCACCGGCTAGTCGCCGTCTGCCGCGTTTCGCTTGGGGCCCCGCTACCCTGCGAGTCTTTTTTCCGTCCCGCAGGGGCGGTCCGAAAAAAAGCTCTCCGGTCGCCCCCAAGCTCTTTGGGGGACTTTGGGCATCGGAACAGTCTGGGGGAGATGCCGGGGTGCCTCCCCCGTGCTGTTTGAACAATTCAAACAGGTCCAGGGAGCCTCCCCCGCATTGTTTGAACAATTCAAACAGGTCCGGGGACTCTCCCCCGCGTCGTTTCAAAAGTTCAAACAGGTCCGGGGACTCCCGCGCGCCGTTTCAAAAGTTCAAACACGTCCAGGGAGCCTCCCCCGCGTCGTTTCAAAAGTTCAAACAGGTCCGGGGAGTGTCCCCCGCTTCGTTTGAACAGTTGGAAAGCGTCCGGGGAGTGGCCCTGGCAGCGTTTGAACAGTTGGAAACGGTTCGGGGAGTGGCCCTGGGGGGGGTTGAAAAGTGGGAAGAGGTTCGGGGAGTGGCCCCGCAACAAAGGCGGGGCGAAGGGGAGGGCGGGGGTGGGGGCTTACTGGCGCGACAGGCGAACCAGCGACTCGACCACGTTGGCCAGCGGCTGACCATAGACGCTCGAGGTCCGCGCCGCCGTTTGCCACGTCGTCGGAATCGCCGTCCTGCCATCCCACACCGGCTGCGTACCCGTCGGCTCGCTGGCCGACACCGCGCGCGTGCCCGGCGGCGGCACCCACAGGAAGTCTGGGTGCGCGTTCTGGTGCCACTCACCGCCGATGATCTTGCCAGCGGCGTCTAGCTCCAGCGTGTACAGGTAGCGAGCGCCCGAGATCGCGTCCCGGTTGGCACTGTCGGGGGTGTTGTGGCTGGGATAGGTCTCGACCGTCCAGCGCGCGTCCATCGACACGCCGACAATGTGCGTCGTGCCCGGTGCCCGGTAGGCCTTGAACTTGTCGTTTGTGTAGTCGGCGACCGCGACCTTGGCATAGCTCAGCGTGGCGTAGGCCTTGTTCGTCTGCGGGTTGAAGTACGAATAGGAATAGCCGTACATCGGCTGGTTCCAGACCTCGTAGTCGTAGGTCGCGTCGATCACCATCGAGCGCCGCGCCTTGCCAATCTGGTTGACCACCGCCAAGTGCCAGGTGCCCGCGTTGGTGTCGCGGCAGGCCGTGTCTTTGATGCGGCCATTTGCGTCCTTGGCCGGATCTTTGACGTTGCAGCGACCGCCGATGAACTTGGTCGCCGGGCTGGTGTTCGCCCACAGCAGGCTGCCGAGCGCCTTGATGTCTGAGGGGTAGAACTTGATCTTGGTGCGACCGTCGGCGGCCAGGACCTCGACCACCTTGGTCGGGCGCTGGAGCATAAACGAAGCCGGGGCCCAGCCGTGGCAGATGCCCATCCAGGTCTCGACCTTGCCCGAGCTGTCGTAGTAGGGCTTGCCCTCGTCGAGGTTGAACTTGGTGAGGGTCTTGCCGGTGTCGCCAACGAGCAGGTCATACTTTTCGGCGGGCGACAGGTCGTCGGCGTTCATCGGCTGCTTGGTGCGGACGTAGTCGGTCAGCACCTTCCAGTCTTCGCCCGAGGGGAAGGCCGGGTCGCTGTAGCGCTTGGCGGTCGAGCCCGCATACAGGCCCCAGTAATCGTCAGACCACGCCGACTCCGCCAGGGAAGACGAGCGAATGGCGTGCATGTCGGCCAGGGCCGTCACACTGACCGCATCGACCAGGTTCTTTGCTTGGTCGTTCGATCCCGGTGCATCGGCGGGGCCGTCCTTGCGCAGGACGTTCTTGGCAGAGATGAAGGCGCGGCTGGCGACCACGTCGGCGGAAAACGCGGGGCTTGGAGCGCCCGCTTTCTGCGGCAGCGCGTTCATAAAGGCGCTCGGGTTGGACTCGAACTGGGCCAGGGCGTCTTCAATTTGGGCCTTGGTGATCGGGTCCAGGTTGTCGGTCGGCTCTGGATCGCCGCAGGCGGCAGACAGCGTCACCGCGCACAGTCCCACAAGCTTGCTGAGGGTGCTTTTCATGATGTTCTCCTTGTTGTGTGTGAAGGGGTCGATCTGACGGGAGACTCGATGGTTATCACCTGGCGGTGACATCGAGCGGCAGAAGATGGCGCACCATACTTCACAAACCAGGGCGCTACCCGAAGATTTCCAGCCCGCCGCACGTACCGACGCGGCTACAGTTGCGGCCATGAAGGCGAACACACAAAAGGCGCGTGATGCGGGCCGGTCCCTGGCGGTGTACGGACTTGTTTTGGTGGCTGGGGGCTGTGCTCCGGCTGCGGTCGAAGAGCTGGCGGACAGTGAAGCGGTCGCGTCGTCTTCGGCTGCTTTGCGGGAAAGCTGGGCGCAGTACACGGTCAGTCCGGGGTCTCATGGCGCGACGATCAGCGGCGGCAGTGCGGGCAATCCGGTGGCGCTGTTTAGTACGGTGCCGGGTCGGGACTTTCGGATGAAGCTGAATCCGTCGGCGGTGTACGTGATCACGAGGCCGACGCAGCCCGAAGATCAGCTCGACTGGAACAAGCTGCCGGGCTTTTCGGACTGCGGAACGCTGGATCTGTCGGTGAACGGCGCGATGTTTGGCTGGCGCTGGCGACTGGATCTGTCGCCGCCGGTGCTGGAAGTGACGGCCTATGCGAACAACCACAGCAAACACCTGTGGGCGGCGTCGCCACTGTTTACGCTTTCTGCGGCGGACCTGGCGAGCGAAGAGCCGCTGCGCTATCGGGTCTGGATCGACGGCAGCAACTATCAGTTTGCGGTGTCGGGAACGGTTCTCGGGCGGACGATCAGTGCGGCGACGACGCTGCCGCGCGCGTGTGCGGGGACGCCGGTGGGGAACCTCAAGTGGGCGTCGGGCCTGTACTTTGGCGGAACGTCAGTGGCCCCGTCGAAAGTCACCGCGCAGATCAGCGAAGTCCCCTTCCGTCCGTAGGCGGGCGGGTTTTGGGGGGCGTAGCGGGGCCTGTTTTTGGTGAAGCAGCGGCAGCGGCTGTGGCACCTTACAGGCCATGCAAACAGCCCATAGCAGTGCGGTTTCTCGTAGCAACCGAGTGGTCGTCATCGGCTCGGGGTTTGGTGGTCTGTCGGCGGCGATTCGGCTGCAAGCGCGTGGCTACCAAGTCACGGTGGTGGAGCAGCGGGACCAGCCGGGCGGTCGCGCCTATGTGTATCGCGACCAAGGCTATGTGTTTGATGCGGGCCCGACGGTGGTGACGGCTCCGTATCTGTTTGAGGAGCTGTTTGCGCTGTGCGGTCGCAAGATGGACGACTACCTGACGATGCTGCCGGTGAGTCCGTTCTATCGGGTGCGCTTCCACGACGGACGCTACTTTGAATACAGCGGCGATACCGACCAGATGGTCGAGCAGATTCGCAAGTGGAACCCGGCGGACGTCGACGGCTATCTGCGCTTTGTGGCCGAGTCGGAGCGCATCTTCAAGGTCGGGTTCGAGCAGCTCGGCGACGTGCCGTTTCACGATCCGCTGGACATGCTCAAGATCGTGCCGCAGATGATTCGGCTGCGGTCGCATCTGTCGGTGTTTTCGCTGGTCAAGAGCTTCATCCAGCACCCGGATCTGCGCATCCTGCTGTCGTTTCACCCGCTGCTCGTGGGGGCGAACCCGTTTAAGACCACGTCGATCTACGCGCTCATCCTGTACTTAGAGCGCAAGTGGGGCGTGTGGTTTGCCAAAGGCGGCACCGGGGCCATCGTCGATGCGCTGGTGAAGCTGCTGGTCGAGCTGGGCGGAGAGGTTCGCCTGAGCACCAAGGTCGAAGAGATCCTGGTCGAAGGCGGCGGGCTTCAGCCCAAGGCGCGCGGGGTGCGGCTGCAAGGTGGGGCAGAGCTGGCGGCGGACATCGTGGTGTCCAACGCGGAAGCGGGCTTTACCTATCGTCACTTGCTGCCGGAAGACGCGCGGCGGACCTGGACCAACGAAAAGGTAGAGCGGACAAACTTTTCGATGGGGCTGTTTGTCGCGTACTTCGGAACGAAGCGGCGCTACGACGACTGCGCGCACCACACGATTGCGCTCGGACCACGCTACCGCGAGCTGCTCGACGACATCTTCTTTCACAAGACGCTGGCGGATGACTTTTCGCTGTACCTGCACCGGCCCACGGCAACCGATGAGTCGCTGGCTCCGCCGGGTGGCGATGCGTTCTATGTGCTGTCGCCGGTGCCGCACCTGGGCGCAGAGCGTCCGGTGAACTGGGCAGCGGAGGGCGAGCGCTATCGCGACAAGATCTTTTCCTACCTGGAAGAGACGATGCTGCCGAACCTGCGCCAAGAGATCGTGACGAGCCGGTTTATCACGCCGATCAACTTCCGCGATGAGCTGTCGTCGATGTACGGCTCGGGCTTTTCGGTGGAGCCCACGCTGCTTCAGTCGGCGTACTTTCGGCCTCACAACAAGAGCGAAGACGTAGACGGGCTGTTCATCGTGGGCGGCGGGACACATCCGGGGGCGGGCATGCCGGGCGTGCTGTCGACTGCGAAGGTGGTGGATCGGCTGATTCCGCGTCTACCGGGCGCGCCGCAGGGCTCGCCGATTGCGGGCTCGCACGCAGGCTGGTGATGACAGACGCGGGATCATCGGCGCTGGCGGTCTCGAATCGCAGCGAGCTTGGGCGGCAGGATCTGATCCTGTGTCAGCGGCACATTGCGCATCACAGCAAGAGCTTCTATCTGTCGTCGCTGCTGCTGCCCAAAGCGATTCGTCACGAGGCGTGGGCGCTGTATGCGTTTTGTCGGCAGGCCGATGATGCGGTGGATGGCGACAATCCGGGCGATGGCACGGTGCCGGTCGATGCGCCCGAGCAGGTGGCGCAGCAGCAAGCGGTACGCAGCCTGCGTAGGCGGCTCGATGCGGTCTATCGCGGAGAGCCGGGCACGGGTCCGGGCCACGCGATCGATCGTTCGTTTTACGCGGTGGTGGAGCGGACAAAGATGCCCAAGGCGCTGCCCAGTCGGCTGCTCGATGGCATGGCGCAAGACGCGGATCAGCTGCTGTATGGAAGCTGGGAAGACCTGTACGGCTACTGCTTCAACGTGGCGGCGACGGTTGGGCTGATGATGACGTGCGTGATGGGTCACAAGCTGCCGGTGGCTCGTCATGCGGAGGTGCTGCTTCGTGCGTCGGATCTGGGCGTGGCGATGCAGCTGACCAACATTGCGCGCGATGTCGGGGAAGACGCGCGGCGCGGTCGGGTGTATCTGCCCGATGAGCTGCTGGCTCGTCATGGGCTGCGGCGGGAACAGGTGTTGTCGGAAGCGGCGTCGGGTCAGCCGGCAAGTGCGGCGCTTCGGCAGGTGGTGGCGGACCTGCTTTCGCGGGCGGATGCACACTACCTGGCGGCGGAGCCCGGCATTGCGATGCTTCCTGATGGTGCGCAGTGGGCGATTCGCTCGGCGAGTCGGATTTATCAGCGAATTGGTGGGGTGCTGCGCGGGCAGGGCTGTGACTCGCTGACGAGTCGGGCGCGGCTGTCGGCGCTGGCGAAAATTTGTTGGCTGCTTGGGGCGTATGGGGCGGGGCTGCGGCCTTCGGCGCGGCGTGTCTCGGCGGAGCGGACGTCGGGTCCGGCGGATGCGCTGCTCTTGCGCTACTGCCGCGAGGTCGAGATCGTCGATTGAATCGGCAGCGGCACGGCTTCCGAGAGCCCGGCGATAAGTGGCTCTAGCGGGAGCTTGGCGGTGTCGATGCGCAGGAAGCGACCGGACTCGGCGGTGACTGCGGTCGAGCAGGCGTCAAAGGCAGCGGCGGAAGCGGGGTGGTTGATCAGTCGTGCAAACACCGAGTCGACGTCCGGGCCGCTACAGTCGGTCTCATACGGACGAAAACAGACGCAGCGGGGCTGAAGCGTTCGTTCGAGGGCGCGCCACAGACGGGCAGCAGGCAGCGCTTCATTCACTGGCGCAAGACTGAGACGGTGAGCGGGCGGGCTCGGCGGCGAATCGGACTTGCGGGTGGAACCCGACGACAGGTGAATCCAGCTGGGACAGCCGGGGGGCGTGGTATCGGACGGCGTGCCGTGTAGCTCGACGCGCACGGCCTTGTTCATGGCGTCCATGCCCGACAGCAGCGCAAACATCAGGTGATCGACCGAGCTGGCTTCATCGGATGCACGACGACAGCCGCCGCACGCGCCGCCCCCCGTGGTGCTACAGCCTGAGCAGGTCGCGAGGTTGCAGGGATGCGCGGTGTTTTGCAACAGGCCGAGCGCTCCCAGCTCTCGATACAAAAGGAGCGCGCGGTCGTCTGGCAGATCGAGCCCACGATGCGGCACCGTCAAGGTCAGCGGCCTCGCTTGCGGAAGTTCCGACGGAGCGCGCAGCACAAAGAGGCCGTTATAGCGACTGGCTCGCTCGGACAAGACAAAGTGATGGCTGCCGGTGACGGTATCGATGACTTCTTCGGCTTGATAGCCCATCTGATCGGCAAACAGCGCAAAGCTTCCGCAGTCGCCAAGCTGCCACGACAGCGCCGCGTTGTAGGCCGCCATCCAGCGTGGTGATCCGCGTGACACCGAGACAAACGGACCGCCATCACGGGCGGCAAAGGGCTGCTGGCGCAGATACTCGACAAGGTCTACGTGCCGCTGCGGCAGGCACGACGCGGACGCTGCGGCTTGGCTCGATGTGGGATGTGCGGGCGGTGGGGTGGAGATGGTCTGGCTGGGAGCTGGGCAGCCGCTCGTCGCAAGCACGACGAGGGCTGTCATCCAAACGCGGTGGAGCATGTCCTCCGCTATGCCATGGCTGCGGTCGTCGGTCCAGTCGTGACGCCCGCCGGGCTGAGCGGCGCAAGCGGGGTGCTGCTGGCGCTCGGCTCAAGCACGCTGTCGAGCACGGTGCGCACGTTCGAGACGACGACGAAGCTCATCTCATTGCGGACATCTTGCGGCACTTCGAGGATGTCTTTGCCGTTGCGCTCGGGCAAAAACACGGTGCGGATGCCGGCTCGGTGCGCCGCCAGGACCTTGGACTTGATTCCGCCGACGGGAAGAACCGCGCCACGCAGGGTCACTTCGCCGGTCATCGCGACATCGGATCGCACCTTGCGCCCGGTCAGAAGCGAGACAATCGCCGACAGAATCGCCGTACCCGCCGACGGTCCGTCTTTGGCAATCGCGCCCTGCGGAACGTGCAGGTGCAGATCCATGTTTTCCAAGAAGCCTGGATCGATCTGTAGCTCCGTCGAGTGAGCCCGCACCCACGACAGCGCGGTCTGGGCCGATTCCTTCATCACGTCACCAAGCTTGCCGGTGAGCTGGAGCTTGCCTTTGCCGGGCATCGCCGTCGCTTCGACAAACAGGATGTCGCCACCGACCGGAGTGACCGCAAGTCCCGTCGCGACGCCTGGGCAGTTGGTGTGCTCGGCGATGTCATGGAAGAACTTGATCGGTCCCAGGTATTCCGCGACATCAACCTGATCGACGACGAGCGGCTTATTTTCCGACTCAGTCGATGCGGGCTGCTCGGCAATCTTCATCGCCACGCCACGAATCACCGATGCCAGCTCGCGCTCGAGGCTACGCACCCCGGCTTCTCGCGTATGACGCTCGATGATCTCGGTGATCGCCTTTTCGGTCAGCTGAATCTGCTCGGGCCGCAGTCCGTGCTCGCCAATCTGCTTGGGCAGCAGGTGTCGCTCGGCAATCTTCTGCTTCTCGGCGATGGTGTAGCCGGGAATCTCGATGATTTCCATGCGGTCCCGCAGCGCGAGCGGAATCGTCTCCAGCGTGTTCGCGGTGCAGATGAAGATGACTTCCGACAGATCGAACGGCACTTCCAGGTAGTGATCCGAAAAGGCGTTGTTCTGCTCGGGATCGAGCACTTCCAGCAGCGCGCTCGACGGATCGCCGCGATAGTCGTGTCCCAGCTTGTCAATTTCGTCGAGGAGCACGACCGGGTTTTTGCTTCCGACGCGCTTCATCGCCTGAATGATGCGACCGGGCAGCGCGCCGATGTACGTCCGGCGGTGACCGCGAATCTCGGCTTCGTCACGAACGCCACCGAGCGAGATGCGATGGAAGTTGCGACCGAGCGCCGACGCGATCGAGCGACCAAGCGACGTCTTACCAACACCGGGCGGACCGACGAGGCACAGGATCGGACCCTTCTTCGTCGGAGCCAGCTTACGGACCGCCAGATACTCGACGATCCGCTTTTTGACCTTTTCCAGGCCCCAGTGATCGGCCTCGAGCACGGCGCGCGCGGCTGGCAGATCGTGCTTATCGACGGTGCGCTTCGACCACGGCAGATCGCACAGCCACTCAAGGTAGGTGCGCTGAATCGATGCTTCCGGCGAGCCTTCGGGAATGTTGCGCAGCCTGTCGAGCTGCTTCTTGGCGATCTTTTCCGCTTCCGCCGGCATCTCGGACTGGGTGATGCGCTCGGCGAACTGCTGAAGATCCTTGTCGCTGTCGCTTTCGCCCAGCTCGTCTTGAATCGCCTTCATCTGCTGACGCAGCACGGCTTCTCGCTGACGACGCGCGAACTCGTTTTGCACCTGCTTGTCGATGCGCTCTTTGGCGCTCATCACTTCGGCCTGACGCTGAAGCACGGCCAGCACTTGATGCAGGCGCACTTTCACGTCGAGCTGATTGAGCAGGTTCAGACGCTCCGCGAGCGGAAGCTCGACAAGCGCCGACGCCAAATCGCTGACCAAGCTGGCATCGCGGGTCTGCTCCAGCAGCTGAAGCACCGCACGCGCTGACTCGGGCACTTGGATCTGCTGCGCGAGTCGCTGTCCGGCTTCTTTGACCGTCAGTGCCAGCGCAATGGTTTCGACGGAGTCACCGCCCAGATCCGGCGCAGGCAGCGAGCGCGCCAGCAAGAACGGCTCGGTGCTGACGACTTCAAAGCGACGACGACGCTCACCCTTGAGGATCGCCGTCATCTTGTCGGAGCCGGTACGCACCACCTTGAGCACTTCTGCCTGGACCGCAATCGGGTGGAGGTCACCGGGCTGAGGGTCTTCGGTGTGAGGATCGCGCTGGACCGCCACCAGCAGCGTCGGAGGATGCTGCTTGACGACGTTTTCCAGCATCTTCAGCGAGCTGCGCCGACCGACCTCGACAGGCAAGGTCAGACCGGGCAGCAGCGTCAGGTTGCGCAGGGGCAGGACCGGAAGCTCGGGCGTCGGTTCGCTGTGGCTCGATTTGGGATCAAACATGGTTTCCTCTTTGTGCAGACCGCGCCTTGCGACGAGTGGTCCGACTTTACGACAGCCTCAAACTGCGCTCGCACTACGAAAAGGCAATTCCGTTAGTTTACGATGCCTTGCCGGAGCTTGCATCTTCTCGCAGCTGGTCTTGGGCACCTTGCTGGCGACGCGCTGGTAAGGGCAAACCTAAGAAGGCCAACCTTCCTGTCAATGTAGGTGTGATGCAAAAGTTTCCGTAAGGTCACGCTTGCGTCGGCGAAAAAACACGATGTCGTCTGATGGACGCAGATCGGCCCGACGAAACATCGCTCAATCGCTCGGTGGGTCATCGTGATAAAGTGATCAAACCGCCGTCGAAAGTGAGCCATGACTATAGCGACCCCCCTGCGCTGCTTTGAGTGTGGCGCAATGTATCCAGCCTCGGCCCGCACCTGTGACAACGACGGTGCGCCGCTCTGCCCCGAGACAGTTGGCCCGAACTGGAAAGTGGAAGGTGTACTGGCGCCTCGCTTGGGTGGAGGCGTCTTTGCCGCGTTTCATCGCACCACGGGCGTTCGCGCGGCGATTACCTATTTTCCTCAGGCGAGCGCGCGTGAGACGGCGACCAAGGATCGGATCACGCGAGAGCTGTCGGCGCTGCGGATCTTGGACAAGAGCCGAGGTCTGCTTTCGCTTCTCGAAGAGGGCAGTGAATCCGACGGATCGCGCTTTCTGATTCACGAGCTGGGGACGCTGCGACTGCTGCAAGATCTGCTCGACGAGTGGCAGAAGCCGGATCGCGGGCTTTTGGACCCGCCGATTGCGGCGCAGGTGGTCAGGCCGCTTCTTTCGACGCTGTCGACGGCGCATCGCATTGGTGTGGCGCATGCGAGCTTGACGCCGCTCGATATCTATCTGCAAAGCGAAGGCGATCCCGCTGAAGGAATCACTCGCGTCGTCGAAGCGCGGCTACACGGCGTGCTGACCTTCATGATGGGGCCCGAGCTTCGGCAGGCGGTGGCGCAAGATCTGCGAGCGGTTGGTGCGACGCTGTTTGAGCTGCTCGTGGGTCGCAAGCCGCCCGATTCCGTCGAGGCGCTGCGGGCGCTGCCGCTTCCGAAGATCATGGCGACGCCGGTGGGGAAGGTGGCGATGCGCGCGCTCGGAGCGGCGGATCAGCCTTCGTATCTGGGCGCAGAGGAGATGCTGCGGGCGCTGGTGACGACGGTTCCGACGGTGGTTGCGCCGACCAATGTGGACGCAGAGTCGGTGACGCGCGTCGATCCAGAGGTCGTAAAGCGTGCGCCGCGCAGCGTGAAGCAAGATACGGTGAACACCAAGCCGACGGTGCCGATCGAGATCATCGTGCCGCCAGCCAGTCGTCCTGCGCCGTCTCAGCCCGCGCTGCCTCCGCCGGTGGTGACGGGTCCGGTGCGCAGTGGCCTGACCGCCGAGCTTCGTCAGGTCTCGATTCACGATCTAATGAAGGAACGCGAGCGCGGAGAGCCGAAGCCGCAGGTGGAGACGCTGGCTCGATCGACGCAGCATCGGGCTTCGGTGACGGACATTCCGATGATTCCGCCGCCGCCTGATCTGCTGGAACCGGGCGAGCTGCCTCCGGTGCTGTCGCCAGTGCCATCAAAAGAACCGTCGCCGCCAGCGGTATCTTCAGACGGTGGTGCGCGGGCGGAGCTGGGCTTTGGCCAAGAGCCCACGATTCCTGCCGTCGTCAATCCGTCGACACTCGCCGCAAGCCTAGAGCGCGTTTTGCACACGCCGCTTGGGTCCGCTTCGAGTGAGTCATCGCGACCGACGCTGGCCGTGCAAGACAAAGCGGGAGCTGTGACGGTGTCGGTGAGCGGAAGTGGATCGCTGCCGAAGCCGTTTCCGCACAGTGGACCGATTGTGATTCCGCCGCAGCCGTCGGGCCCCAGCTCGCTTTCGGGACGAACGGTCGGGGATGCTTCCGCGACAGCCAGTCCGTCGGGACCGATGGCGAGCTTGCCTGCGCGGCCCGTGTCTCGACCGCCACTTGCACCTGCGGCGGCGGTTCCACTGGCTCCTGCGCCGGGCGTGCCGCTTGCGTTTGAGCCGACTCCGTCTGCGGGTCAACCGGCGATCAATCCCGAAGATCCAACCGAGCCCGCTCCGGCGGTGAAGGGCGAAGCCAAGTCTGCGGCCAAGAGCGAGAGCGCACCGGCTGCGACATCGATCGAGCCCGTCGCGAGCACACAGGTCAAGCCAGAAGCCGCGAGCGGACGAGACCTTCCACCGTGGGTGTGGGCCGCGATTTTGGCGGTGGTCTGTCTGCTGGCACTGCTGGCGGGGCTCTTCGGTCGCTAAGCGTCGCGGAGACTCGCTCGCACATCGCGCGCGGACTCCGTGATATGAAGGCTTTTATCCCGATGCGCCTTCTGTGCTCTGGCCTTGTGCTGCTGCTTACGCTGCTTGGCGTGGATCGTGGTGCGGCGTGGGCCGACGGCAAGCCTTCCGACGAGCGTCGCTGTTTTCGCGGGCTCAGCCTCGATGGAACCAGCGGCCTGTTGGATCAACCGAGCGCGAATCCTGGCTGCGCGTATCGAATGCGGACCGCTTCGTACCTGGCGGGCTTTGTCGATAACGGCTACTTGCTGGTCGGTGATCGCTTTCGCTCGCTGTCGGGGGCTGCGTCGGTGGCTGCAACGCTCGGCAGCTATGTCGAGCTGGCGCTTCAGCTGGGAACGCAGCTCTCGCGCGTCGAGACGCCGCCGCTGATGAGCATCTCGCAGCTGAAGCTTCAGATGAAGCTGCACACGGGCATCGGCAAGCTGTTTCATCTGGCGTTTCTGCCGTCGCTGCGTCTTCCTGGAGTCGGGCAAGACTTTTCGCCTGCGGCTGCGAACATCGACGGGTCGCTCGACGCGATTGGTGAAGTGTCGCTGGCGCGCGTCCTGCCGCAGCTTCCGCTGGTTCTGCTCGGTCAGCTTGGCTACGTGCATGATCGCAGCCTGCGAGCGCTCGACGCCCAAGACTGCATGGGCGGCACGGTGGCGGACTGTCTGAAAGCGCGACTGCAAAGCACGGCGGCCTATTCCGTCGGGCTGCCGAGGGTTCGCTTTTCACTGGCTGCACAGGTGGCGCTGACGCTGGCTCGCACGGTGTGGGTGATGCCGCAGCTCGGCTATCGCTTGTCGGTGGTCGTCGGTCAGCCCGATCCGGTGCTGCTGGCGCTGCTGGGGATGCAGGTTCCGTCGGCGCCGCTTCAGGGTCGGGTTCAGCAGGAGCTGTCTCTGGGGGCGCGACTGGGCTTTGGGCTGCCGCTGAGCCTGGACTTTGGGGTGCGCATCGGTCTTCAGAGTGCGGGCTATGCGATGGGCGCGAAAATTCCGACGGTGGTTGGTGTTGGCGCGCTCAACTGGGAGATCGATCTGCTCGGTGGATCGGGTCGTATTCCGGCGGAAGAAGAAGCCAAAAAGCAGCCGGTACCCAGCAAAGAAGCCGCGTGCTTTGTGGCGGGCTCGGTGCGCGACGAGCAGAGCGGACAGCCGCTGGCCGATGCCGTGGTCCGCTTCGTCGGACAGCGACATAACGCGATCTTGACCGACGGAAAAGGCTCGTTTTCCAGCGGCGAGCTAAGCTGCGGTGCCATCGTCATCGAGTCGAGCCGTGGCGATCATCAGACGATGCGGCTGCCGGTGGTGGTGTCGCTGGGCGAGCGTGCCGCCGTCGAGCTTCGCTTGCCCAGACAGGCGCGGGCGCAGTCGGGACGGCTGTGGCTGACGGTGCAGAGCGACGACGGCAGCAAGGTGTCAGCGCGGGCGACGCTTCTGCGCGGTGGTCAAGTCGTGAGCCTGCTGTCGGAAGAAGGCGGTCTGTTTGCGCGCGCGGCGGCGGGCGTGTGGCTGCTGCGCGTCGAAGCGGCTGGCTACCTTTCGCGAGAACAGACCGTGGTGCTCAGCGATGGCGGAGAGCAGCGACTTCAGCTGCTGCTGCTCCGGCGGAGCGCGAGTCCGAAGGTCCAGCTCGGCAGTCGAGAGATTGCGCTGGCGGGTGCGCTGACGTTTGCGACGGGAAGCACCGGGCTGAGCGGCGACAGCGAGCGGATTCTCGACGAGGTGGTGGATCTGCTGATTCATCACCCGGAGGTCACGCTGCTGCGGGTTGAACATCAAGCCGACTTGTCGCTGAGCGACGTGGTGCTGCTCGAACAGCAGGCGATTGCGGTGCGTGACTACCTGGTGCAGCACGGAATTTCTCCCGAGCGGGTCGTGGCCTCGGTCGTCGAGGGTCCACGGCGTACAGCCGCGAAGATCGTGCTGCGGCTGGCGTCGGCAGGTGACCGCTAGCCATGGCGATTCCCGTCGCGGAAAACGAACTATGCCTTCAGCTGGCGTCGCAGGCGGATCTGGACCGGATTGTGGCTACCTACAATGCGTCGATTCCGTCGCGGCTGGTGACGGCGGACCTGCAGCCTGTGACGGTGGACAGTCGGCTTCCGTGGTTTGCGGCGCATGATCCGACGCGACGACCGCTGTGGCTGATCGTGGAACGCGACCAGTACCGAGGCTGGCTGAGCCTTCAGAGCTTCTATGGTCGTCCTGCGTATGACGGAGTGGCTGAAGTATCGCTCTATCTGGAACCTATCGCACAAGGTCGAGGAATTGGTCGCTGGGCGCTTATCGAGCTGATGGCGCGGGCTCCGGCTTATTCGCTGCATACGCTGCTTGGCTTTATCTTCGGTCACAATCTGCCTAGCCTGGTGCTGTTTGAACGACTCGGCTTTGTGCGCTGGGGACACTTGCCGCACGTTGCCAATATGGATGGCGTGATGCGCGATCTGATCATTGTTGGAAAGAAGGTTGGCTGATGGCGAAGCTTGATACAAACATAGAGATCGAACACAAGTTTGTGGTCGATGCCTCGTTTGATCGCCAAGCGCTGATGCAAACGATTCGCTCGCTGTCGCCCAGTAAAGAGAGCCACGCGCAAGTACAAGAGCGCTATTTTCTGACGCATTTGACCCCGCATGTGATTTATCGACATCGGTATGATGAAAAAAATCAGGACATAACCTATAAGAGTTATGGACAAAGTGATATCGAGGTCAGGCGTGAAGTGCGCATTGCGCTTGATCTGTCAGTTGGAAGTCAAGTCGAACAAGTCGCTGCGTTTTTGCAGCCGCTTTCGATTCGCTGGCAGAGCAGCCTTCGCAAAGAGCTATGGGCGTTTGTATTTGCCGACTGTGAAATTGTTTATTACGAAGCGCAGAGCGATCAAAAGATCGTTCGTTGTATAGAGCTAGAAGCCATTCATCCAGAAAATGTTGATGCCGCGCTGGCCACCTTGGCATCGTATGAACAAAGACTGGGATTTGATGTTGCGCAGCGAAGTCGTTCATCGCTGTTTGATCTGCTGTTTGCGGACAGTCTTGAAACACAACCGAGCGAGAGGTAGCGATGAGCACACTGGATGTGATCTTTCTGGAAGGGCTAGAAGTTCCTTGTCGCGTTGGCTGTACAGCAGAAGAGCGTCGTGTGCCGCAATCGCTGCGGGTGGAAGTGAAGCTGTACTGTCGAACCATTCAGAAGGCTGCGCAGCTGGATTCACTGCAAGATACCGTGGATTATCGATTGGGCCTTGATCTGATTCAGTGTCTGCAAGGACAAGAGTTTTTGCTGATTGAGCGCGTGGCCGAGCTGCTGGCGCAAGAGTCGCTGAAAGTGCCGATTGTCGAACAGGTCGAAATCACGGTGCGAAAGCGACCTCCGGTTCAAGGCATGGAGATTGTTGGGGTCCAGATCGTCAGGGGTCGTGCGTGAAGGTGATCAGCAACACGGCGATTTCTCTCGACGGTCGCATCAATACCATCGAGGGAACGTTCACCTTGCTCGGCACGTCGGTGGATCATCAAAAAATGCAGCACATTCGTCGGCTGGCGGATGCTGTGTTGGTTGGTGGTCAGACGTTTCGCAACTGGCCGTATCCATCTATTTCAGACAGACCCGATGATCAGGGCGCAATCTGGAATGTGGTTGTCAGTCGCTCTGGCGATATTCCGCTGCTGCCGGAGTTTGTCAATGAACCTCGGACGCGAAAGCTGCTTCTGCTGGATCGACAGCCGCGCCCGCCCTCGGTTCCGGCTGAAATCGAAGTGGAGGTCTATCAAGGTCCGCTTCCGCATGCGCCGATCTCGTGGATGATGGAGTGTCTGGCCGAGCGAGGCGTGAAAAACCTGCTGGTGGAAGCGGGCGGCGAGCTGCTGTCGCAGTTTGTGGCCGCTGATGCGCTCGATGAGCTGTATGTGACGCTGTGTCCCGTGCTGATTGGTGGCAAGACAACACCGGGACTGGTCGGCGGCTTGGGCTTTTCGCTGCTTCAGATGCCACGCCTTACGCTGCTGTCATCGGAAGTCGTTGGCGACGAAATCTTTTTACATTATCGCGTCAATCGCGAAGCGAAAACGGCGAAAAGTTAGTTCCGCGATCGTAGTAGTCTTCGCGTTCCGCCTTCTTGAGAAAACCCACCACCGCGTACGTGGCTGGCGTCATCAGCACTTCAATCGAAATCTTAAATAGCCAGTTGAAGCCCAGGATCTTGAACAGCTCGCTGGTCTGCCAAATGCCGTAAAACGCGATCGGATAGAAGATCAGGCTGTCTAGCGCTTGTCCGACAATCGTTGATCCAATCGTGCGCATCCACAGATGTCGGCCTTCGGTCCAGATCTTCATCTTGGTCAAGATGTAAGAGTTTGCAAAATCGCCAACCCAGAATGCGATGATCGAGCCAATGACAATGCGCCAGGTGTTTCCGAACAAAAGCTCCACCGCTGGCTGATAGACTTTGTTGAATGGCTCATCGGTATTGACGGGCAGTGTGATGATGACTTGTGCCATTACAGTTGCAAAGATCATGGCAAAAAAGCCAGCCCAGATGACTTTTCTGGAACGCGCATAACCGTAGACTTCTGCCAGAACGTCGCCAAAAATGTAGCTAATCGGAAAGAAAATATTTCCAGCGCCAAACTTCAATCCAAAGACCATGCAGCTCTTGGCGGGTCCAATGATATTGGAACACAAAAGCACCGTGATAAATCCCGCCATCAGCAGATCGTAATAGCGATAGTGGCGATGATTCTCGACGGCAGGACCATCTTGGTCGTTCATCGCAACCTTATAGCGAAGCCGATTCGCAAAGAGAAGCGGCAATTGTGGACGAAGTGATCGAGACGGCTGTGACGGACGCGACGGTATTCGGGGCGCTTGTGACGGCCAGCCTTGGCGAGTCGGTGCGCGGCGCTGCATAGTGTGTCGGTGAGTCAATCGTCGCGCAAAGCCAAGGTGAGTGAACCCGAGCTGATTGGTCGCTCGGCGGCCATGCAGCGGATGCTGACGCGGGTCGAGCGGATCTCGCGGTATCGACCCAACGTGCTGCTGCTCGGGGAGAGTGGGACGGGAAAAGACCTGCTTGCGCGGCTGTTGCACGCGCGCGGTCCGGGGCGAGCCTATCGCTTCGAGCCGCAGAACTGCGCGACGCTGAGCCCTGAGCTTCTGTCGAGTGAGCTGTTTGGGCACGAGCGTGGTTCGTTTACCGGGGCGCACGCTCGCAAGCTCGGGCTGTTTGAGCTGGCCAACCATGGGACGCTGTTTCTCGACGAGATTGGCGACATGGACATTGCCAACCAAGCGAAGCTGCTGCGGGTGCTGGAACATCGTCGCTTCCGTCGGCTCGGTGGAACGGATGTGGTCAACGTCGACGTGCAGATCATCGCGGCAACCAATCGCGCGCTGCCTGCCGAGGTCGCGGCGGGGCGCTTTCGGGAAGATCTGTACTATCGACTGAAGGTGGTGACGCTGCTGGTTCCGCCGCTGCGCGAGCGCAAAGATGACATTCCGCTGCTCGTCGAGCGGTTCGTGCGGGACTTCAACCTGCGGCAAGGGGCGCAGGTAAGCGGCGTCACGCCCGCGCTCTTGGATCGTCTGATGGCGCACGACTGGCCGGGCAACATCCGAGAGCTGCGCAACGTCGTCGATAGCATGGCGGTGCTGGCGACCGAGCGTGTGCTGGATGTCTGTGATGCGGATGAGAGCGGCTTTGTGGTGGGCGGGGCGGCGAGTCAGGCGAGCGCAGAGGTGACGATTTCGCCGTCGGCGACGCTGGATCAGGCGGAGCGGCTGCTCATCGCGGCGCGCTTGCGGACGCTGGGCAGTCGGGCCGAGGTGGCTCGCTCGCTCGGGATCGGGCTGCGGACGCTCTATACCAAGCTGCGCGCGTATGGCCTTGCGAACTAGGTCGAGCTGCTGAAACGGCAGCATGAAGTGCTGATTCAGCACGTTTTGTAATCGACCCAAAAGAGATCTCGACGGAAGAAGCGATGGCATGGCCGATGCAATTGTCATCTGGGCATGTCACGGCTGATTTTGATTCTGTTCCTGGTTTGGGGGCTTCCGGTTGTTGCTTGGGCTGATTCCTCGCCGCTGCGTGTGTCGCTGGAAGAAGCCATTGCGGGCGCGCTGTCACACCATCCTACGGCGCGTGCAGCGGCAGCGACGGAAGCAAAGGCACGAGCGCGGCTGGAGTCGGTTCGCGCGGCTTCGCTACCGACGCTGACGACCACGCTGATTCACGTTCGAGAGGACTCTCACATCCTGTCGCCGAGCGGTGTGCATGCGGCGCTGGCGGCGACGCGGGTGGATCTGTCGCTGGGGGTTCCGCTGGTTGCGCCGCGAGCGTGGGCATCGTGGCTGGAAGCGCATGAAGACGTGGCCATCGGGGTCGCGGATGCACAGGCAGAGCGTCGTCGGGTTGCTCTCGGAGCCGCGCGAGCGTGGGCGGGTGTTGCGACGGCGACCCATGTCGTCGCGGCTCGTCAAGAAGCGCTGGAGCATGCGCGGGCCCACCTGGAGTTTGTGCGCGGTCGTCAGAGTGCCGGCGCGGCGACGCTGCTGGACGTGGTGCGGGCCGAGCGCGAGGTTGCGTCAGCGACGGCGCTGTTAGAAGATTCGGCGTCGCACCGTGAGCGGGCTGGCGAAGCGCTGGGCGTGTGGCTGGCCGTCGATCAGTCGGTCGATGTGTCGCTCGAATCGGAGTCCGCGCTGATGAGTGCCGCAGGACAGACGGGTGGCGACGAAGAGCTTCCCGAGCTTCGTGCGGCTGCACATGCCAAAGCGGCGGCTCAGCGTGCGCTGGATGACTCGTTTACCGACTTTCTACCGACGCTGCGGCTGGATGCGTTTGGCTTCTTTCAGGATCAGCCGACGCCGCCGCTGCCGGTGACGGGCATTGGCTACGTCGCGCAGCTGACGCTGTCGATGGCGATTTACGATGGTGGAGCACGCTATGCAGCGCTGCGTGTGCGTCGGGCCGACAAGCTGCGTACGGCGGCTCACTTTGAGGAGCTGCATCGTGCCCTGACGAGTGAGCAGCGCACGCTGAGCCGAGATCGAGAGCATGCGTCGCTGGCGCTGTCGGAAATTCGTCGCAGTGCAGAGCTGGCGCGGTCGGCCCTCTTGCTGACCAAGCAGCGCTTTTCGTCGGGCGTTGGCTCGGGTCTGGACGTGATCGATGCGCTTCGTCAGTCACGCGACGCGGACATCGCGGTTGCGCAGGCGCAAGAGACGCTGCGGCTGGTCTGTATCGAGCTTCTGTTTGTGCGCGGACTCTTGCCGAGCCCGTCGCTGCTTCGTTCCAATCACTAAGGAGAAAGTTCGTGCGTCCTTTAGCTATTCGAGCGCTGGTTTTCGGGGCACTGAGTGGTCGATTGGTGCCATTGGCCATCATCAGTTTGGCAATGTTGGCGGGCTTGTCGGCGGCGGGCGATCGACTGGTCACGGTTCGTTATTCCGACGACACCACAGACGATGCGTACCTGCGGGCGGACATCACACCGCTGGCCAGTCGCGTCGATGGCTACGTCGCGCGGGTGCTGGTCAAAGACTTTGAGCGGGTGCATGCGGGACAGCTTCTCGTCGAGATTGATCCCTCGGATCTGAAGGTTGCGCTGCGTGCGGCGGAAGCTCGGCTGGAAGCGGCGCATGCGGCGGTGGAGACGCTTCAGCGGCGACAAGAAGTGCAGACGGCGAACATTCGGGCGGCGTCGGCGCTGCTCGATGCCTCGCAGGCGGAATTTGAGCACAGCCAGCACGAGGAAAAGCGCCAAGATCGGCTCGCTCGATCGGGGCTGACTTCGGGGCAAGAACAAGATCGCGCCATTTACGATGAGCGTCGTCTGTCGGCAGAAGTCCGTCGTCGCGCAGCCGACCGCAAACAAGCCAACGTCGAGCTGGGTCTGCTGGCAGCCGAAGAGCGTCGAGCGCTCGCGGTGCTGCGTGAGGCGGAAGCGGCGGTGGACGCGGCGCGACTTCAGCTTGGCTATACGCGCATTGTGGCGCCTGCCGACGGAATGCTCGGTGAGCGCGGCGTGCGCGTCGGTCAGCTGGTGCGACCGGGAACGCCGATTGTGTCGCTGGTCGAAATTGATCGCATCTGGGTGACGGCGAACTTCAAAGAGCGTCAGCTGCAAGGCGTTCGTCCCGGCAACCGCGCCAAGGTCCGCGTGGATACCTTTGCTGGCGTCGAGCTTCAGGCCAAGGTCGAGGAAGTGGCGCCGGCCTCGGGAGCGCAGTTTAGCTTGCTGCCGCCCGACAACGCGACGGGCAACTTCACCAAGATCGTGCAGCGCATTCCCGTCAAGCTCACGCTCGAGGTTCCGCCCGAGCTGCGCGGTCAGCTGCGACCGGGCATGTCGACGGTGGTGGTGATCGATCATGTCGCCCACTAATCCCGAACGTCCCGAGAGTCCGGCCCATCCCGAGAGTCCCGAGAGTCCGGCCCATTCCGAACGTCCGGCTTCGGAACCGGAGGCGCAGGCTCCAGCCCGGCAGGTCAAGCGACTGCCTCGTCCGACGGCAAAAAACTGGGCAGCGGTGATTGCGGCGGTGCTCGGTGTGTGGGTGGTGGTGCTGCAAGTGCGGCTGACGGGCTATGCGCTCGTCGATATCATGGGCGGACTGGGCGTGGGGCCCGACGAAGCGGGCTGGCTCAACACGGTGTCGCTCGTGGCCGAGGTGATCTCTGTCCCGGTCGCGGTCTGGCTGTCGACCTGGCTGTCGCTGCGGCGGGTGTTCATTCCGGCTGCGCTCGCGTTTGCGCTGACCTCGATCTTGGCGACGCGGGTGGACTCACTCAATCAGCTGATGCTGCTGCGCGTGTTGCAAGGTCTGTCGGGCGGCGCGTTCATTCCGCTGGCGACGAGTGTGTTTCGTCGCAAGCTGCCGTTTCGTCAGCGACTGGTGGCGTTTGCGCTCTATGGCATGGCGGCGAGCGTTCCGATCAGCCTGGCTCCGCTGCTCGACGCGCTGCTGGTCGAGCGCTGGTCGTGGCGCGTGGTGTTCTTTCCGCCCGCGCTGCTCAGCTTGGTGGCGGCGACGCTGGCGCACATTGGTCTGCCACGTCAGCCGGTGGATCGCTCGCACCTGGAAGGCTTTGACTGGCTGGGGCTGGTGCTGCTGCCGCTCGGGCTGGCGCTCATCATCTTGGGCGCGGATCAGGCCAATCGGCTCGACTGGTTCGAGTCCCGCTGGGTGTGTGGCTGGCTGCTTGCGGGCGTGCTGACGCTGGCGGCGTTTGTGCTGGGCCTGCGTCGCGCGCCGCGTCCGTTTGTTCACATCGGCGTGTTTTCCCATCGCAACTTCCTCATCGCGCTCATCACGTTTTTTGTGTTTCGAGGCTCGCTGCTGGCGATTGCCTGGGCCGCCCCGGATCTGATGCAGCGCGTCCAAGGATTCCGTCCCGAGCAGCTGGTGATTGTGTTCGCCGCGATGATCATTCCGCAGGTCGTCTTGCCGTTTGTGCTGCTCCTTTCTTCGCGTCGGCTCGATCTGCGGCTGGTGATTGCGGGCGGTCTGGCGTGCCAAGCGGTGGCGTGTCTGCGCGCGACGGCAGTGAGCGTCGAGTGGGCGGCCCCCGAGCTGGTTCCGATCTTTGCGCTACACGGCATCGGACAAGGTCTGTTCTTTATGCCGCTGCTGGCGCTGCTGACGCTTGATCTGGACCCTGCGCATCGCGCTTCGGCGGTGGTGGCGGTCAACCTGACGCGCGTGCTGGGCAATGCGCTGGGCGTCGCGTCCGCATCGACCTTCCTTACGCAGTCTCAGCACCTGCACAGCAATCGTTTGAACGAATACCTGGCGGTCGGGAGCCAGCGAACCGCGCAGGCGCTGGCGCGCTTTTCCGACGCGATGATCGCGCACGGCGGCCTGTCCGATGACCGCGTCTCGCTCCTGTTGGCCCAGCGAGCACTGCGCAGCCAGACCTTGGTGCTGGCCTACGGAGACCTGTTCCTCGGACTCGGAATCGGGCTGCTGTTTGCGGTCTGTCTGCAAGCGCTGCTGCGTCCCGTCACCCTGCGTGAGCTAGACCCTCGCGTCCAGCTGGCCCAGTCCACAGCCAAACCCGCCGCGCCCCAGTCCCCGTAACGCAGGCGGCAGCGTCGCCCGCGTGCGAACAGCGTGTGCCGCGCGCGACGGCCTTACGGAACTTGCTGCAGCCAGCCGGAGCTGGGGCCACCGATGACCGTCGCGCCGCTCGCCAGGATGACGCCAGTGGTCAGGCTCGCCGTGGTGTCCGATCGAACCGGCGAAAACGAAGTCCCGTTCCACTTGATGATCGTCCCCCCATCGCCCACCACGTAGAATTCGGAGTGGGTCTTGCCGAAGATGCTGCGCAGGGTCTGGGTGGTTCCTGAGCTCTGCTTGGTCGCGAGGTCGGTCATGCTCTGGTAGCGATAGATGTTTCCGCCGCTGCCCGCGATCCAGACGTCGGTGCCGGTTCCGCTCGCAGAAGGAGTGCTCCAGGCGGCGTAGGCGGTCTCGGCGCCAAGCGACACGCCATTGGTCGGTAGCAGCGTGCAGGCCGAGCTGGTGCAGGTCTGGATCGTCATCCCTTTGCCGGTGACGTACGCCTGACCGCCCGCGCAAGTGACCGCCGTGAGCGGCGTTCCGCCCAGCGACATGCCCCCGACCGTCACCCACGTGGACCCGTTCCACGCAATCACGCGGCCATTTTGCTTGGCGGCATCGCTGCCCACGGCCCAGATCGCGGTGGAGTTTGCGCCGCAGATCGACACCAGGTCATCGCTTACGCTGGTCGAGCGCTGATTCCACGCCGTGCCATCGAATGCATACGACAGGCCGCCTTTGCCGACGACCCACGCCAGCCGTCCAGCCGGAGCCGCCGGATCGACCCACAGCGCCTGTCCCGTCCAGCCCGCCGCCCCCACCTGAAGTCGCGGGCCGAGCGTCGAAAAGTCGCTGGTGATGCTGTAGGTGTTGCCATCCAGTCCTTGGCCGACGGCCATCGCTCCCGCGCTCGGGGTCGTGACGGCGGCCATCGCTTGCGGCGCGGGCATGATCTCATCGAACGAATCCACCCACGTCATGCCGTTCCAGCGGCTGCGCACCGAGCGGCTGTTTCCGCCCACCATCACCGCCGAGTTTGCGCCAAAGTGCCAGACATCGTAGTTCGGACGCGCCAGCAGGCCCGACTGACTGAGCACCGCCCACGAGCCGCTCATGCTGCGATACAGCGCGCCGCTCTGCGCCACGATCCAGCCGCTGCCGTCCGAGCCAATCGACACGCTCAGCAGATCCGACGCCCCGAGCAGCGGGGTCAGCGCCGTAAACGTCGTGCCGTTGCCGTTGAGCACCGTACCGCTCGTGCCGACTGCGACGATCGCGCTTGCGGACCGGCCATGCACCCCATACAGGTTCGCTGTCGTTCCGGTCGTCACGGACTGCCAGCTTGTGCCGTTATAGCGAAGCGCCGTGCCGTTATCGCCGACCGCCCACAGGTTCTGGCCGTCCGGTCCCCACACGCTGTTTAGGTTGCCGGTCGTGCCCGAGGTCTGCGGCGTCAGCTGGCTGCCATCCCACTGGAGGATCGTCCCGCCGGTGCCGACAAACCAGATGCGACCGCTTATGCCGTACACGGCGCGCAGCTGCACGTTGGGATCGGACAGGCCCGTCGGGATCTCGCTGAAGGTGCTGCCTTGCAGCCGCAAGATCCGGCGGCCTTCCAAAAACCAGACATCGCTGTTCGACGCCGCAAAGACATCGACAAACGCGCTCTGGGCCCCGCAGGTTGTGACGGTGTTCCAGACCCTGCCGTCGTAGTGCAGGATGCGGTTGTCGCTGACCGCCCAGATGTCCGACTCGCTCACCGCAGACAGCTTCTTGGTCGGTCCGGCGCCCAGCGGGGCCTGCACGCAAAACATCTGCGACCCGCACGAGTAGCTGACCGGGCCGACGCAGGTGCTGGGCGGTCCGCCATCGAGCGTCCCGGAGTCCGTCGTAGAAAGGTCGAGCAGCGTGGTCTGTCGCGACTCGCACTTGCGGGTGGCTGGGTTGCAGACCTCATCGACCGAGCAGCCATACCCCGGTGCTTCGCAGCTTTCCGGGTTGGGCGTCTTGTAGCCAACCCAAAGCGACTCACAGCCGACCAGCAGTGCCGCCGCGAAGGCGAGCCCTCCGCAGATTTGAAACAGGCCACGCATCGGCAGTTCCCCCCTTATTTCCCAGGATACGGCGACGGAGCCTTCGTCGGCCAGGCCATGATGAGCGCGCCGCCCACCACAAGCCCCGCCGACACGCCGAGAAGCCCGCCGCCGACCTTGCCGGTGTCATACAGAAAGTTGCACGGCGCGCCTTCGGGCGGTGCCGACGTATCGCCACACTGACCGTTTTGCACAAGCGCCGACACCCCGAGCCCCCCAACGAGCAGCCCCGACGCCATCAGCCCGCCCCCGACCAGGTAGCGCCACAGCGGACGCGGCGGCCTTCCCGGCGTAAGCGGCGACTCGGTCAGCTGGGTCTGCGACACGCCCGGCGTAAGCGGCACATCGATCGTCAGCGTCTTGCCACTTTGAATGTCGAGCGGCTGCCGATGATCCGCGTAGCCGGACAGCACCAGCGTCAGGTCGTGCGTTCCCGACAAAAGCGCCCGCTGATACGGCGTCACCCCGCGCTGCTGGCCATCGATCAGCACCGCCGCGCCCGCTGGCTGCGAGCCAACTTCCACGATCCCGCGCGGATGGTTCTGGGCCTCGCGCAAAAGCTCTCCCGACAGCGCCGCCATCGCCTGCTGAAGTTTTTCCCCCTGGCAGGGGCCGCACGCCCGCTCTTTTTGCGCAGCCAGCCCCCCGCCATCGACATCGAACCACTCCGCTTGCAGCTTGCCCGCCGCCGCGTCGAGCCGCACCCGCACCACCGCCCGCGTCCCCAGCTCATTGGCGACCCGCTGCTGACACAGCGGATCTTGCAGACAGCTTGTCAGCTTCGGCCCGAGCGCCCGCGCCAGTCTCTGCGGCGGCACAAGCGTTGCCCGCTCGCGCTTGGCCAGCGTCGTCAGGCTCTGCTCGATCTGCGTCCGCTGCGCCGAGGAAAGCTCCGGCGGCTCGATGACCAGCAGCCACTCACTCGACAAGCTCAGGATCGCCACCGCCGTCCCCGCCGCCGCTGGCGTCAAGTGGAGCTGGGCCCGCATCTGCGGCGCAAGCTCCAGCGGATCCGACTCGTAGCGACCTTTGCCTGTCTGGATGCGGAAGCGATGACTCTTCGCCGACAGCAGCATTGGCGACGAAAACGGCAGCACACCCACCACCCGACCATCGACGTACAGCACGCTGCCGCTGGGACCGAGCAGCTCTACCTCTGCCACCGGCTCGCGCAGGCGCTGCTGCATCGCGTCCACCTGCGCCCGCACCTGCCCGTCCGCCGCATCGCCCATAAGGTCCAGGTAGCGACGATGGTGATCGAGCGCTTCGACCGCGCGCCCTTCCAGCTCCGCCAGCCGCCCCAGCCGCAGTGACACCTCGGGCTGCGGCGCGCGCGTCATCGCTTGTTCCAGCAGCTTGTCCGCCCGCGTCCCGTCCCGAGCCGCCAGCGCTTGATCGATCTGCCCCAGCAGATCCTGGGCCCGGCTGCGTGGATCGACCGGCTGCGCGCTCGCCATCGACGAAACACCCAGGCTCACCGAGACGCAAAGAAGCGGCCCGATTCCTACGTTCAGCTGTCGCATCAAGTCTCGCTGTACCGCCTTGCCACCATTTTCCTACGCGACGCACAGCGCGGGCAATTGCAGTGTGACCCTTGTGGTAAGTTGCCGCCCATGGATGCGCGAGCGGGGCTGCGAACCGAGGCACAACTTCACGGTCTTTCGACGACGATCGATCTGCCCAAGGTACGCGTCTCTGTCGTGGAGGGCCCCGATGCAGGCAGCCACTACGACAGCGATGACGAGATGCTCGTCCGCATC
>ERZ724507.48-NODE-48-length-43374-cov-6.346061_pt1 | contig 43374 bp, 36 predicted proteins | sample MGYA00376040_ERZ724507 | MGnify/ENA primary metagenome ERZ724507 (study PRJEB28724, sample SAMN07190883) | activated sludge metagenome | isolation source: activated sludge of sewage treatment plant in Hong Hong | place: Hong Kong | collected 2016-03-17 ...
GTGCAACATTCAAGCTCGCTGGCGAAGCCGATGCCGCGGCCAACCTGCTGCGTGAGCTGATTCAGAGAGACTTTCGCGTCGCTGAGTATCGCGAGCTGACGTCCAACTTGCAGGATATTTTCTTGCAAGTTTCGACGGGGAGAGTGTCATGAGCGAGCCCATCGTTCGTGTACTGGACAATCCGATTCTGATTGCGCAAGCGCGTCGCCGACTTCGCCGCACACAGCTTGTTTCTTCGTCGCTGGTCTTCGGTCTGCTTGGGCTCTGTGCGCTGCTCATCGCGTGGAGTTCATCGAGTCAGAAAGACGGGTTTTCGACGCTGGAATATGTGATGGTCATCGGAATTGCGCTGTTGCTCTTGCTGCGTGGCAGCAACCGCATCGCCGAAGCCGTTCGCGAAGAGCGCGTGAGCGGACTGCTCGACTTTCATCGCGCCACACCGACGACTCCTTGGACGGATGCACTGGGCTATGTGCTGGGCTGTCCTGCGCGGGAATATCTGGCATCTGGCCTGCTTGCGGCGTTTGCGCTCATTGCTGCGCCGTTTTCTCGCTTTTCCGTGACCGCAGTGCTCGCTTCGCTGCTGGTCTTGTTCGTAAACGGCCTGCTCTATCACTGCTTTGCGCTGTGGGTCGGTCTGACGGTGTCTCACAAGCGAGGCGCGTCCGGCATCATCATCGGCACGCTGGTGGTGGTGCTGCTGACCGGCTTTGGGTCGGAAAGCCTGGGCGCGATTTCGTATCTGACGCCCTACCCTGCGATCACGGCGCTGCTCGTCAATCCCGATCGGACGCTGCCAGCGGTGTCGTTCTATGGAGTGCCCATTCACTCGCTGTGGCTGACGCTGCTGGTGCAAGGAAGCGTGCTGTTTGGACTGAGTCATGCGGCCTCGCGCAAGATTCGACACGATGAGTCGCTGTCGTTTTCTCGTCTGGGAACGCTGTATCTGTTTGGCTGGATGGCGTTTCTATCGCTCGGAGCGGTGTGGCAATACCTACAGCCAGCGACGCAAGCATTGGCTCCATCGGTATCGAGGCAGATGGATTCAGCGCTGGTCATCGGCTATCTGGCGGTGGGAACCGTGCTGGCCGCTGGGCTGGTGATTGGGCAAGTGCCCTCGTATTTGATGGTGCTACGCGCGCTGCGACGTGCGCGACGACAAGGTGCGCAGCAGCTGAGCTGGCTCGACGACGGAGGCAGGACCGAGCCGCTGACGCTTGGACTGTGGGCGATGCTCGTCGCGGGACTTCTGATCATCCACCGCGCGATGGCCAGCAAAGTGCAAGCACCTCTTCTTGGTGAGCCCATGATGTGGACGCTGCTGTCGACGCTGCTCTATCTGCTGTTTGTGCAGCTCGCGAGCGAGTTTGTGCGGCTCCGTCATCGCGGATCGACCCATGCCGTCGCGGTGCTGGTGTTCTTTGTCTCGCATGTGCTTCCGGGGCTGCTCAGCATTGTCTTCCGAGGAACCGACTCCGTTCCAGGCACGCTGCTGATGGCGGTCTGTCCGGCGTTTTCGATCGTACAATCCGCAGTCTTTCTGTCCGATACCTGGTTTGCGCGGATTCCCTCGTCTGAAGCGATCGGAGCCATCCGATTTTCGCTGTCGGTGTCGATTCCCATCACGCTGCTGGCCTGCGCCTATTTCTCTATCGAAGTCCGTCGCTGTCGTCGCGACTTGGCTGCCAAGATCGCCGCCAGCTCACCGTAACCGTAGACGCAGATGTCGAATCCTTTTCCCGTCGGGTCCAGTCGGATCGTTGGCTTTGCGTGTGTGCTGGGCGCGGCGCTCAGCTGGAGCCTGGCTGGCATTGGCATCAAGTCGGTTCCGCTGTCCGGCTTGCGCATCGCTGGCTGGCGTAGCTTGCTGGCCCTGCCAGTGATTCTGCTCGTGCTGCTGTGGCGCGTTCGCGGAGATCTGCCTGCGGTGCTTCGGCTGTCGCTTGGGCGCTGGCAGACCTGGGTTGCGGCGCTCTGTTATGCGTGGACGATGCTGTCGTTTGTGCTCGCGAGCAAGCTGACCACCGCAGCCAACGCGATCCTGCTTCAGTACACCGCGCCGATGTATGTGATTTTGCTGTCGTGGCCGATCCTCGGTGAGCGCGTCGGCCTGCGTGACATCGTTGCGGTGGTGGGCTGTTTTGTCGGCATTGCTTGGTTTTTCATCGACCAGCTCTCGAGCGCGGGACTGCATGGCAACTTGCTGGCGCTGTCGTCGGGCGCGGGTCTTGGACTGCTGCCTCTTTTGCTGCGTCGATCCGAAGCGCCAAGTCCGCACTGTGACGCCCGCACGCGCTCGCTGCTGCCGCAGGTTCCCACCGTCGTGCTGCTGCTTGGCAATGCGCTGGTGGTTGTGGCTGGCTTTCCGCAGCTTGTGCGCACACCGAGCCTCTCTTGGACCGTCTGGCTGTGGCTGAGCCTTCTCGGCGTCGTGCAGATTGCGCTGGCCTATCTGCTGTACGCGGCGGCGGTTCGTCGCTTGCGAGCGGTTGAGTGCTTGATGCTCGCGTCGCTGGAGCCCATCTTGAACCCGCTGTGGGTTGCGCTTGGAACCGGCGAGCTTCCCAGTCGCGCCGCCGTCTATGGCGGTCTGCTCATCGTCAGCTCTGTCATCAGCCACGGAATCTACGGCGCACTACGCAAGCCGGGCTGATTCCCTCTCGTCGCTCGATTTGACATACTCTGCCGCCATGTCGGCCTTTCTTGACGATGACGAGCCCACGATCGCTCCGCACTTGGTTGCCCGCTTGCGACCGATTCGCTTGCTCTGTCTCGATGTGGACGGAGTGCTCAGCGACGGACATCTCTATTTTTCGGGCGGCGAAGGCGATGCGCGCTTCTGTCAGCGCTTCTCGGTCCGCGACGGAGTCGGCATCAAGCTGCTTCAGCAGTCCGGTCGCCACGTTGCCATCTTGTCCGAAGGAAACATCTTGTCCGGTCGCGTCCGTGCCGAGTCGCTCGGCATTGTTCACGCCTACTTCGGTCTGCGCAACAAGGTCGCTACCTTTCACGAGCTTCTGTCCACGCTGTCCCTTCAGCCTGACCAAGCCGCTTTTGTCGGTGACGAGGTATCGGATCTGCCGCTGCTGTCGCTGGTTGGCTTTTCTGCCACTGTTCCCGACGCAGTCCGAGACGTTCGACGCGCCGTTCACTACGTGACCAGTCGTCCCGGCGGAAGTGGTGCTGTGCGTGAAGTCTGTGACCTGATTCGTCGCGCTGCGGACACCTAATCACCGAGTCCAGCCGTCAAGAACACCATCGAAGGAGAACTGTATGTCGAGCGCGGTGCTACTAACCGGAGCGACGGGATTTTTGGGCCGTGAGCTGCTGAAGACGCTGATAGAAGAGCTACCGACGGAACAGCCCATCTATTGTCTGATTCGCGGACACGAAAAAGAGGCCAGCGTCACCGCGCGTCCCAGCGATCAAGCGCGCGCTCGTCTACGCAAGCTGCTGTCCGACTTGGGCTACGACCGCTTGAGCGATCCCAAGATCACCCGCGTCTCGGCCATCAGCGGTGACATCAGCCATCAAGACTTGGGCACCCAGCCCGAAGACTACGCGACGCTGACTGCGCAGGTTGGTCACATCTATCACGGCGCAGCGACGGTGCGATTCGATCTGCCGCTGCCCGAAGCGCGTCTTATCAACGTCGTCGGAACCAAGCACATCTTGGATCTGACCGATCGCATCGCAGCCAGCGGTCAGCGCATTCGACTCAGCTACATCGGTACGTCTTTCGTCGCTGGAACGCGCAAAGGTCGCGTCTTTGAAAACGAACTGACCGTCGATCAGCCCTTTCACAACACCTACGAACAGACCAAAGCCGAAGCCGAAGCGCTCGTTCGTCGCGCGATGACGGAAAAAGGACTGCAAGCGACGCTGTTTCGTCCCTCGATCATCGTCGGTGATTCCAAGACCGGTGAGACGTCTAGCTTCAAGGTCATGTACTGGCCGCTCAAGGTGTTTTCGCGGGGACTGATTCCGATTGTTCCCGCGTCACGCTCTGGCATCGTCGACATGGTTCCGGTGGACTACGTGATCGCCGCCATTTGGGAGCTTTCTCGTCGCAGCGACACCATCGGAGGCTGTTATCACTTGGCCGCTGGTCCTGACTGCTCGACGACGATTGGCGAAGCGCTGGATCTGGCCGCTGCGTTCTTTCGCGTTCGCAAGCCGCTGTTTGTGCCGATTGAGACCTTCGAGCGCTACGTCCGTCCGCTGTTCAACTTCTTCTTCCGAGGCAAGCGTCGTCAAGCGCTCGATGCGGGACGCGTCTACGTGCCGTACCTGAACTATCAAGCGTCGTTTGATACGCAAAAGACGCGACAAGCGCTGGCTGGAACCCAGATCGCACCGTCGCTGGTGACGCGCTACTTTCAGACGCTGATGCAGTTTTGTGTCGATACCGACTGGGGAAAGCGCTCGGCTTCCGATTCAGCGTCGAGGCGGACGAGTCAGTAGCTCATAGACCGCGACGCACACCGACTTTTGTCCGTGACGCTCGCTGCTCTTGGCGTTGTGGATGGCGTGAAACAGCTGCGTTGCGTTCTTGAGCAGTCGCGTGAGCGGCACAAAGTCCGCCGCCGCTGCGGGCTTTCCACCCGGTGGATCTGCGACGCAGTGCGCACTGGTATCCAGCGCGTGTGCGTTGCGACAGCCGAGCGGTCTGACCGGATAAATGCTGCACTGTCCGTCGCGGAGAAACGCACACGGAATCGCGCGACGAAAGTGTTCCAGATGAACCGCATCGAGCGTCGCTTGCTGACCTTGCGCAAACGCAGCCATCGCACGCTCAGACGCACTTCCCGTTTGCTGTTTCCACGTCGGATACGCCGCCAAAAACGCCGCTTTTTCTTCCGCGTGCTCGGGCTGTTTCAAATACGCCGCAATGCGCAGCGCTTCGGGCAGATAGCACGTCACCAAGATCGCACAGCACGACGAGCAGCCGGGATGACAGTGAATCCGCAGACCTTGCTGTTCCGCGTGCGCGGCGCGAATGCGAACACCTTCGTCGAACTCTTCCGCCAGCGCCGAGACAATCTCCACCGCTTCCGCATCGCCAATCGGTCGTGCAAAGCGCTTCGTTCCGACGGCGTAGCGCGGATCGCTCGATAGCTCGCTGACCAGTTGCTCAAGTCGGGCAGGATCGAGCGTCATGTTAGTGCTTCGTCGCTGCGCCAGCGGACGCGGCCAAGCTTGCGGCCTGTTGCAGCTCTTTTAAGAGCGGCTGCGCGTTGTAGATGCCCTTGAGCGACTCAATCAGCCCCGCCGAGTGAACCGACACCGCCCGATTCGCCGTGTCGTCATAGAAAAACACACCGCCAAGCGACTGCATGTTTCCGTCGAACACCACACCGACCACCTGCGCATCGCGGTTGAGCACTGGACTTCCCGAGTTGCCACCGATGATGTCGAGCGTGCTCACAAAGTTCAGCGGCGTCGACGGCTTTAACCGACCCTTCGCAGCCAGCCATGATCCGGGCAGCACAAACGGCTCGCGTCCCGTGTGACGGTCAAACGCACCGCCGAGCAGCGTAATCGGCGCCAGCTCTTGTCCCAGATCTTTGTAGCCACGCACCGTTCCGTACGTCACGCGCAGCGAAAACGTCGCATCGGGATACACCGACGTGCCTTGCACCGCGAACAGCGCTTGCGCGACCAGCTCAGAGTTCTTTTTGACCACCGACTCGACGTTGTCTTGATAGAGCTTGCGAATCAGCCGCGACTGTCCGTCGACCGCACGCGCAAAGCGAATCATCGGGTCCGTCGAAGCCGCCGTCGCTTTGATGCCTCCGTCCCACAGCGCCTTGCGCACCGACGCATCACCCAGCCGCGAACCGTTTACCAGGTTGCGCGCAATCTCGTCGGGAGAATACGGTCCAAACGTCTCTTTGATAAACGGATGATTCGGCCCGAGCGCCTCGCGCAGCTTGTGCAGCGAATACGACAGCTGAAGGATCTCCAGCTGCGGATACAGCGTCGAGTGAGCCAGCAGCGTGTGCGACATCGACAAAAGCGCCGAGTCGCGGAACTCTCCCAGACGCTGCTCCGACGGCTTTTGCCTCTCTTCTGCGCCCCGTACAAGCTGCCGCGCATAGTGAAACAGCGTCGAATGAAACGCGCGTCCCACCTCGAGCAGCGCGTGCTCTTTGTAGATCTTGCGCAGCTCATCTTGCGAGCGCGACAGCGCATCCCACGCCCCACCAAAGCGCTTTTGCCAGTCGGGATTTTGCGCCACCTGCGATCGCAGCGCTTCTTCTGACGCGCGCTTGGCCAGCAGAAAGTTGCGGTTCGCCAGCGTCTCTTGCTGACCGAGCAGCGACTTGTACCAGTTTTCTACGTCGTAGAGCGGCTCTGTGCTGATGCGCTTTTGCTCCGGCCCCATCTTCGCAAACTCGAGCAAGTGCCCGCGCAGCTCCGCCAGATACAAGAGCAGCTCGGGATTGGCCACGTCGCGCAGCAGCTCCAGCTGAGACACCGTCATCAGACGCTGCGTCGAGCCTGGATTTCCCGTCGAAAACACCAGATCGCCCGCAGCAACGCCCGTTGGACTGACGGGAAAGTAGTTGGTCGTCTTCAGCGGCTGTCCGTTTTCATAGACCCGCAGAAACGACACATCCAGTGAGTAGCGCGGATAGCTGAAGTTATCGGGATCGCCGCCAAAGCGTGCAGTTCCCGTCTCGGGCAAGAACACCAGCCGAACATCGGAATAGCGCTTGTACTTATATAGGTGGTACTTGCCACCGTGATACAGCGAGACCACATCACAGCGCAGCTTGGTGCTGCTCGCGCAGGCCGTCTCGATGTTGCTGATCTCTCGTCGCAGCGCGCTGCCAAACTCGGCATCGGGAAGACCGCTCGTCGCAGCTTGAAGCTTTGCCGTCACGTCTTCAATGTCTTGTAGCTGGTTTAGCTCCATCGACGAGCACTTCAGCTCACTTGCGGGCGTCGCTGCGTAAAAGCCGGTGCGGTTGAGATCCCGTGACGGAGACGACTGCTCGACGATGCACTCGCTGATGCAGTGATGGTTGCTCAGCACCAGACCTTGATCCGACACAAACGCGCCCGAGCAGCCGTCCGCCAGGCGCAGCGACGCAAGCTGGACTTTGCGAAGCCACTCATCGGTCGCATTGAAGCCGTACTTGCGCAGGATCCGCTCCCGAGGAAACTCCGTCAGCGTCCACATTCCTTCGTCGCTACGTCCTTGCGATGCGTACAGCGATAGAAGGAGCGCGCAGCCAACGCCAACGACACGAGAAGACCCGGCTCGTGAGTGGCCGACGGGCGGCAGATGCGGAGCGGTGGACATTCGGCCTCCTGGGGCGCTTATCGACTAGCGAGCTGAAAACGAAAGCATTTTCCAGGGAAGCGGACCGTGTCAAGCGTCGTGGTGGACGAGCCAGCGAGGAGCAGAGCCACCCACAAGGTAGGCCGAAGCCATCGCTACGGCGTCGAGATCAGCTCAAAGTCAGCCGCACGCGCCCACGCCACGCGATGGTTGAAGTGGACTTGGTAGTACTCGGTGCCGTCTTTGACCACGATCTGCTTGCTTGGATCGTAGCTTGCCACCCATTCCTTGGCCCAGTAGTAGTCGCCCGTCGTCCGCGCCGCGAGTGCATAGCGCTGTCCAGCCGGCACGTCGTAGATCTTTTCCATCGCCACGGGCTTGGTCGGCGGCATAAACGCGGTGTCTTGCGGATACGCAACGCCATACAGCGGCGCGGTTGTAAGTCCAGTCCGAGGCGTAATCACCATCGCGCTCGCCTTCCGCGTCAGGCTTCGTCCTGGGTTTTGAAACCACGCTTTCTGACCGCCAAAGTAAATCGCCGACCAGTCGCCCTTTTGCTCGGCCAACACGTAGATGGGTCCCGTGCCAAGCTTGGTGCCCCAGTTGTTCATGCGGTCGCCGGGCCAGCCTTTGAGGTACTGGTTTTCCACAAGCGGAGCCATCGGGTCCGCCGCCGTTCGCAGGTACACAAAGTTTGCGGGCGCATCAGCGACGTCTCGGCAGTCCATCCCCGACGTGCCAAAGCAGTACGAGCCTTTCTGCAAGTTCGCTGCATAACCGGGACGCAGCACAATCGGAGTTCCGCTCTGTCCTGGGTCCGCATCGCTCGGCAGCGGCGCGCGCAGAAGCTGCATGTAGCGATCCCAGTCAAAGTACGGACCTGGATCCCAGTGCATGCTCGACTGCTTGGCCGCCGTCACGCCCGGGATTTCGTCGTGTCCGATGATGTGCTCTCGATCGAGCGGCACGCCGTAGCTCTGCGCCAGGTGACGCACCAGCTTGGCCGACGCTTCGTACATGGCGTCGGTAAACCACTTCTTGCCCTCGATCGCGACAGCCTCGTGTTCGATCCCAATCGAGTGCATGTTGAAGTACCAGTTGCCCGCGTGCCACGCGATGTGCTTGGGCGACACAAACTTCGCGATGCGTCCCGTCTGTGATCCCACCAAGTAATGCGCCGATGCGCTCGCCGATGGATTCTGAAAGTGCGACACCACACCATCCCAGCGTCCCTCGGTGGTGTGAATCACGATGTAGCGAATCGCTTGGCCGTCCATCGGGCGATTGGCGACGTCATAATTTCCATAACTTCCCGTCGCTGCATCCCGAACTTTGTACGCCGCTGGAATGTCTTCACAGACCAGATCCGATGGGCACTCGGGATCGACCTTCGACGACTGATCCGGCATCGAACCGGACAGCAGATCCGGCAGCGCGTCGCTTCCGGTCGTGAGCGCAGGCTCATCAAACCCACAGCCCACAAGCGACAGCACAAACAGCGGCGCAACGGCAAACGAGCGAACGAGCGACGACGACATGGCGCACCTCACAGGTATGAGCAGGTGCCGATTTGTACCACGTCAGCGCATCTGCCCAAGGTCTGGCGTCATCACAAACGGGTTCGGCGCTTGCTCTTCCCCGAGTGGATCTTGCAAAAACGGCTGCTTCGCGGGGCGATGCTCGGTTCGCGTGCTGCGACGACTGCCGACTGCGCTGCGACGACTGTCTGGATGGCTGTCTACTGGCTCGGGCGGATGTTCCTGCGTGGGGGAATCGCTGGGCGCATCAACCGGCGACGCGGCCTGAACGACGGGCGGTGTCACGGGCGGTGTCTCCACGGGCACGGCAGGGCTTCCTGACGCTTTTGGCACCGGCTGCGCGCGCTGCGTCCACCACAGCCGGGAACCAAACAGTCCCAGCATCAGCATCAGCACACCGCCTCCGAGCAGCGTCTTCCACAGCGCTCCGCTGAGTCCCGTTTCTTCGACCGACTGCAAGGGCTTTTGCGTCGTCGGCATCACCAGCGGCGGCAGTCCTTGCTGAAAGCGCTGGAGGTCTTCAAGCAGCGCACTCATCGTCGGATAGCGCTCGTCTCGTTCGCGTGCCATCGCCTGCATCACGATGTGTTCCAGCGACAGAGAAACCTGCCGATCGGGACAGCGCTGCGACGGAGGCTCCGCCGATTCCGTCAAGATCTTGGCCACCACAGACAGATAGCTCGCGGCGCAGTGCGGCACGCTCCCGGTCAGGCATTCGTACAGCACGACGCCCAGCCCGTAGACATCGGCGCGGGGATCGAGCGAGTCACCACGCACTTGCTCCGGGCTCATATACAGCGGCGTTCCCAGGATCGCGCCGGTTCGGGTCAGTCGAGGCTCTTCGGCAATCCGCGCCGCTTTGGCAATGCCAAAGTCGAGCAGCTTCACGAAGTCTCCACCGTCGCGTGCGCACAGAAAGATGTTTTCTGGCTTGATGTCGCGATGCAGCACGCCGCTCTCATGCGCCGCCGACAGCGCCGTCGCCAGCTGAACCCCAATGTGCAGCGTATCGGACTCCGACAGCGCCGAGCAGCGAGCCAGCCGCTGCGCCAAGCTCTCCCCGATGAGCAGCTCCATCTCGACGTACGGTCGACCATCGGGCGTCGCACCGACATCAAAGACCTCGACGATGTGCGGCGACGAAATCGACGACGCCAGCCGCGCTTCACTGTGCAGCCGCGACACCAAGTCCGGCAACAGCGCCAGCTGCGCGTTTAACACCTTCACCGCCACCGACTTATGCAAAAGAAGGTGCTCAGCGACGTAGACGGTGCCCATTCCGCCTTGCCCGATGCGACGCACAACCTTGAGCTTGCCGCCCAAGACTTCGTCAATCAGCGGATCTTCTTGCGCAAGCAGGCTCTGTCCCACCGTCGAGCGGCCAATCGGAACGGCTACCGACAAGTGCGGCGTGACCCCTTGACCATAGTCTCCGGCGGGTGCCACAGCTTGCAGGTGTCCTCCGTCGAGCGGACAAGCCTGTGTGCCGTCCGCGTAGCGGGTCAAGCACTCAGCACACTGCAACATGACGAGGGGAAGCTAGCTGGTCGCGAACAAATAAGCCAGCAGACGATACATTCCGAACGACACCGCACCTGAGATTGGCACGGTCAGCACCCACGCGGTCACGATGTTGCCAGCAACGCCCCAGCGCACCGCCGACAGACGCTTGGCCGCACCGACGCCCATGATGCTCGCCGAGATGCAGTGCGTCGTCGAAACGGGAATGCCCAGCCAGCTTGCGAACAGGATCGTGAGTCCACCGGACGTCTCTGCGACGCAGCCTTGAATCGGTGAGATGCGGATGATCTTGCTGCCCATCGTCTTGATGATGCGCTGACCGCCCGCTGCGGTTCCGAGTGCAATGGCACTGGCGCAAGCAATCACCACCCACAGCGGCACGCCCCACTGGTCGCCCGTGTGCTTGGGCAGCATCCACGTTGGAAGATGATGACCGTCGCCGCTCGCCACAAACGACAGCAGCGCCAGCGTAATGATGCCCATCGACTTTTGCGCATCGTTTGATCCGTGTGCAAACGCCATCAGGCTCGATGAAATCAGCTGCGCGCGACGAGCCATTCGATTCACCGTCGCTGCGCGTGAGCGTCGCAAGATCCACGTCAGCGCAATCATCAGGCTCAGCGCGATGAAAAAGCCTGCAGCCGGCGACGAAATCAGCGGCACCAGCACCTTGCGCTGCAGCGCGCCCCAGTTAAACGCCGAAAAGCCACCGCGCGCCACGACCGCTCCTGCCAGTGAGCCAATCAGCGCATGCGACGAGCTAGACGGAATGCCAAACCACCACGTAAACAGGTTCCAAAAGCACGCACCACACAGCGCCGACAGCACCACGACCTGGCTCACCAGCTTCGGATCCGCAAAGCCCGCCGCGATGGTCTTGGCCACCGCAGTTCCGGTCAGCGCGCCCGTAAAGTCGAGCGCTGCAGCCAGTAGCACCGCCGTCCGAACCGGCAAAACGCCCGTCGAAACGACCGTTGCAATCGCGTTGGCCGCGTCGTGAAAGCCATTGATGTAGTCGAAAATGAGTGCGACAGCGATGACCAATACAAGCAGGGTCAGCATGCCAGCGGTCTCCTCAAGACAAGCCTGCGCAGCGTCGAAGAATCAGTACACTGCGATGGCGAACGGACCGGCTGAGGTCTAGGCATTCTTGATCGCCACGTTTTCCAGAACGTCGACGGCGTCCTGACAGCTATTGAGCGCAGCCTCAAGCGCTTCGAGCACCGTTTGGTGTCGCAGCAGCTCTTTGGCATCGACCTGTGGGTTTTTGAACAGCGACGCCATCTCGTTTTGATAAATCGAGTCGCCGCGCTTTTCCATCGACACCACCTGGAGCCGCGCCGGAGCGACTTTTTCCAGCTGATGCGTCCGAATGAACGGCAGCGTGTCTTTTAGCACCGCCGTACACTCAGCCAGAAGCTGAAGCATCTCTCGCATCGCCTGCGACAGCTCGTGCATCTCGAACGCGACAAACGACTGAGCCGCTTTGTACAGATAGTCGAGCACGTTATCGAGCGCCGTCGCCAAGTAGTGCAGGTCCTCTCGGTCAATCGGCGTCACGAACGTTTCATCGAGCGCCAGCATGATGGCACGCACAATGTCGTCGCCGCGATGCTCCAGCCCGTGAATCTTGTCGAGGATTTCCTGAACCTGACGGATGTTGCCGCTGATGTTGGGCTGACCCGGCAGCTCAATCATCTGCTTGGCAGCCTCAGCCAGCACACTGGCGTGTTCCTCGAGGAGTGAAAAGAAGCGGTCGTCTTTCGGTAGCAGCCAGCGGATTACACTCTGAAAAGGCATGAAAGAGTCCTTCGACTCAAAGGGAAGCAGCCTGGGCTGCGATAGCTCCGCAACCGTCGCCATTCTATCAGCAGCTTACACAGTTAGGGGAAGGGTTTTCGTTCCCTGGACCGAGGCTTTCTGAGCGAGCTGTCGACCCGACGTCGTGCAACTGTCACCCAACATTCACCCCGATGTAGCCGATCTCGCTGCGCATTCAACGTAACAAGTTTGTGATTTGCCACTGCGCGGCTTTGCGCTTAGGGTGCCGCCATCAGCCGCTTGGCTGGCCCTCTCACCCAAAACCTAGAGGTGTACTTATGAAGAAGCTTCTCCCCGTCCTTGTCCTTTCTTCGCTTACCGCTGTCTCCTGTCGTCCCGCTGATAGCACATCGCCGGACATGAGCGACCCCATCGTGGACATGGCGACACCGCCCGCAGCCATGGCGACCACGATCCGCGAGCTAAATAGCGCGCAGAACACCATCAAGGTCGGTACGCGCATCAAGGTATCGGGCGTTGTGACGAGCCCGCTGCGCTGGGTCACATCGGACGACACCGCCGGGTACTGCTACTACCGCGTTCACATTGTGCAGACCGAGCCCGCGCCTGCGACGCTGCAAGACGGAATGCTCCTGACCTTGAGCCTGCGCACCACCACCTGGACGGATGGCTCGCTGACGACGCAGTGCCGCGATCGTGCCAAGAGCGACACGGTGGCCGCCGCGATGGATGCGCTGATGCCAGGTCAGATGGTCGAAATCGAAGGCAGCTACGACACCCGCGCCAACTGCGGAGGCACCACCCGTCAGATCAACATGTTCGGCGGCAAGATCGTCAGCCAAGGAATGGCTGCGACCCAGCCGACGCCTGTGGATGCGGATCCAACGCAGTACCTGACCGCGACGGGGTCTCCGAAGGTGCTGGCCAAGGTGTTCGCGGACAACCAAGGCGCGCTCATTCGCTTTAGCAACGTCAAGAGCTACGGTCGCAACACCACCTACCAAGACTTCAGCGTCAGCCCGAGCGGTGCGGCACCAGGCGCGCTCATCGGCACCAACTACGTGCGAGCCCAAGGCACGTTTACGTCGCTGGCTGATGGCACGATGTACAAGTCGGTCACGGGCATCGTGCTCGCGGACTTCTGCGGCGCAATCTGGCCGCGTACCAAAGACGACATCGTTCAGTAAGCGTCAGCCACACACCCGCTTTTTTCGCGGCGAGGAATCCGCCATACTCGATTCTCATGTCGAACAAACCTCGCCGTTACCGCTGTCTCGTCTGTGAACACATCTACGATCCCGCCGAGGGCGATCCCATGTCTGGCATCAAGCCGGGCACTGCCTTTGAAGCGCTTCCCGACAGCTGGGTCTGTCCCGACTGCGGTGCCATGAAGACCGACTTCGAGCCCATCGACGAGTAGCGTCATCTCGCGCATCGTCGCTTGCGTGGCCACCCCGCGCAGGGTCATGACTGGCCCTGTTCGGCGTCCGCGCTTGCGTTTACCATTCGCCAGATGAGCACCGAAGCGCCACACCGCTCGCAACGTCACAGCCACACCGGACCCGCTGGCGTCGAACATCACAGCCACGATCACAAGGAACAAGCGCGGACGCTGCTTGGGAAGTGTGATCTGCGCGTGACGGCAGCGAGGCTGGCGGTGCTGACGACGCTCATCGACAGCCATCGTCCCACGTCGGCGCAAGAGGTGATCGACAAGCTCGCGCCTTCAGGCATCGATCTTGTGACGGTGTATCGGACGCTCAACACGCTGGTGGAAGCTGGCATCGCGCAAGCCGTCGGAACCACCGATCGAGGCCGTCGCTTTGAAGTCCACGCCTGTGAAGGCTGCCGCATTGATCATCCGCACTTGGAATGCCGTCGCTGTGGGCACTTGGTCTGTTTGGAACACGGGCTGTGGCCGACGATGATCATTCCGACGGAGCTGGCTGACTTCCAAGTCGAAGAAGCGCGCTTGTACCTGTACGGTGTGTGTGGAAGCTGCCGCACCGACAAGAAAGCGCCGTAGTCGATGACGCAGCTTTCGTCTTATCACCGTCGGCTCTTTGCGTTTTTGTCGGTGGCATCGTTTTTTGAAGGCTTCGATTACTACGCGCTCGCGCAGCTGCTGCCCGAAATTCGCGCCGCGTTTGGACTCAGCATCACGCAAGGCACCGCGCTCGCCAGCGTCATCAACTTCGGGATGGTGCTGTCGTTTTTCTTGGTCCGCCAAGGCGATCGCATCGGACGACGACGGCTGCTGTCTTGGACGATCACGGGCTACATGATCTGTACGGCGCTGTCGGCGGTGACGGTTCACATTGCCCAGTTTGCGCTGTGTCAGATGCTGGCTCGGCTATTTCAGACGGCAGAAGTTGCAACCGTGATGGTCTTTGCCGCCGAAGAGTTTCCTGCTGAGCGACGAGGCTTTGTCCTCGGTGTCATTCAAGGCGTAAGCTCGCTCGGCGCGATTGTCTGCGCGGGCGTGACACCGCTGCTGATTGGGACGGCGCTTGGCTGGCGCATGGTCTATCTCGTCGGTGGCGTGCCGCTTGTGCTGGTCGCGTATCTGCGTCGCAACCTGCGCGATAGCCAGCGCTTTACCGGCGAGGCTGTCCAAACCAAGCTTCCGCTCCTGCGCGTGTTCCGCAGTCGCTACCGAGGCCGCGTGCTGCTGATGTCCGTCATCTGGGCGATGGTGATGTTCTGCACCCAGAGCGCGCTGCTGTTTTGGAAAGACTTTGCCGTCACCACCCGTCACTTTACCGCCGCGCAGGTCGGCACCTGCATGACGATTGCTGCGGTCGGATCGCTGCCGCTGGTGTTTTCCGTCGGAAAGCTTCTGGATGTCATTGGTCGACGCGCTTCGACGGTGATTGTCTTTGGTCTGACGCTGCTTGGCGTTGGCCTTGCGTATACCGACTACAGCTCGTCGGTTCTGACCATCGGCGTGCTGCTCGGGATTGCGGGAACCACCTGCGTGCTGTCCGTCGTCCAGACCATCACCACCGAGCTTTTTCCCACCGACATTCGCGCCGAGAGCTTTGGCATCGCCAACAGCTTGCTCGGTCGCACCGCTGGGGTCTTGTCGCCGCTCGTCGTCGGGATGCTGAGCACGCAGCTGGGCTACGGACTGGCGGTGCAAGCCACGGGACTGGGTCCGCTTGTGGCGATGCTGCTGATCGTGCTGTTTGTGCCCGAAACCCGAGGCAAAGAGCTGGAAGAAACCGCCGCGCTGTCGTAACCGGCCTTGACGCTGCCGCCGCGCTCCGTCAAAACGAGCTTCATGCGCACAGACTCGACCTGTTTGGCTTCGAATCGCTCACGCTCGCTCGGCATGTGGATCGGCTTCGCTGTCTGGACCGCGCTCTGCGGCGCTGGCTGTCAGGAAACCAGCAGCCACGGAACAAGCGATCTGGGAACCAGCACCGACTTGGCAACCACTCGTGCCGACCTGTACCAGCCGCCCGATCTGTCGCACCCGCCCGCCGTTTCGATGACCATTCGCGACATCAACGATGGCAAGGTCAGCGCTGGAACCTGGGTCGTCGTCGAAGGTGTCGTCACCGCACCGAGCGTCCTTGGCTCTGCGATCATGCTAAACCAGCAGTGTCTGTACGAGCTGGTCATCGGTCAGCCCGCCGCTGCACCAACGCTGCATGACGGCATCGCGCTGCGCCTGTCCGAAGTCGTCGCAACCGGCGACATGATGGTCACGCCCGCTGACTGCCAGAGCCGCGCCGCTGGTTCGATCCTCGGCAAGGTCAGTCGCGGTGATGCCGTGACCGTCACAGCCCAGTTTGTCGTCTTCGGGAGTCTTCGTTACCTCAACCTCGCGGGCGGACAGCTCACCAGCCAAGGCCCCGCCGCCACCAAACCGCAGCCGGTGCTCGTCACGACCTCGCAGCTGGTCAGCGCAACCTTGGGCGGAGTCACACCCGCCGCATTCTTCGACGCCAACGGAGCCCTGGTCCGCTTTGCCTCCGTCACGACCACGCAGCGCAACAACCTCAACCAGAGCTGGAAGATCGCCGCGTCGGGATCGGAAACACGACTTGGACCGGCTTATCTGCGCGTCGCCAATGCTGCGTTTGCACCACCAGCAGACGGAACCGTGTATTCGTCGGTCACAGGCATTGTGGCCATTGATCTGGCGGGAACTGTGACGCCACGCGACGCCAGCGATCTGGTGCCCTGACCGACTCGGCACAACGGACGGCGCTGGCTACTGTACAAAATAGTGCAGCGAGCGCTGGGTTCCCTGCCGGTCCACAACCACCACAAACGACGCTCGTGTGTGCAGGTTTGTAAACGCTTTTTGAGCCTGCTTCACCGACGACAAGCTGTATCCATCGATGCGCAAGATTGTGTCACCGCTCAACAGCCCGAGCCGCTCCAGCAGCGATCCCGGCTTGCTCATCAGCACCTTCATGCCGACGACCGACTGATCTTTGAGCATCGGCACCACCCGCGCACCGCTCGCCAGCACGTGCGGCTGATCCAGCATCGTCTGAATCAACCGACGAGGCAGCGTGCAGCCCTTCGTCCCACACCGAATGCTCTGCGCGTCTTTGCGCACTTGCTCTGTCAGCGGATCGACGGGCGGATTCGCTGGATCGGCATCATGCGACGAGCGCGCCAAGGAATCAGCCGGATCACCGCTGCCATCCGACGGCGGACAGTCTGATCGGAGCGACGCTGCATCCATCAGCACCTCGCGCCGCAGCGTCTTGGCACCGCGTAGGATCTGAAGCGTCACCCGCGAGCTGTGACTCGACGATTCCTTTGCCCGCATCATCGCTTGTGACAGCCGCTCGACGCTCGTGAGAGGCTCGTCGTTCACCGCCAGCAGCGTGTCTCCGTTTGCAATTCCCAGCCGCGCCACAAGCGATCCTGGACGCACCGCATACAGCCGAAAACCGACCGTCTGTCCGTCACGAAAGTTCGGAACCAGCCGCGCGCGCGTCCACAGCCAGTCGGGCGCTTGGCTGACGTTTCGCGTCACACACTCCCCGAGCACGCAGCCCAGCTCCCCACAGCGCGCTTCGTCTGCCCGCAGATCTAGCGGTCGCTGGAGTCCCACCGGCTCCGCTTGTGCGCTCGTCAGCATCCACAGCGAAAGCCCGATCCCTTGCAGCAGGGGACGACCCTCTTTCATTGGTCGGATCATACGCGCTCTCCGTCGTGAAATCCCAATCTTCCCCAAACCCCTCGCTGACTTTACGCTACGCAGCATGGACGCAGGACCTGGCAGTGCGCTTTTGACGCTTCGGACGTTTTATCACACGCTCCGTATCTCTATTCCGACGGTGATGGAGGGCTTGATCGGTCACACCTCGCTCGCTCGCTGCGACGCACGGCTTACCGACTGGGCCCAGACGCTGGTGAAGATTACGCGAACCACACTGACGGTGGCGGGCCAGCACCACATTCCCAAAGAGCCCTGCATCGTCATGTCCAATCACTTGAGCCTGTGCGATGTGCCGCTGCTCTACGCTGCGCTCCCCGACGGAGTCCGCCTGCGCATGATCGCCAAAGCCGAGCTGTTTCGCGTTCCGATCTGGGGCCGCGCGATGCGTCACGCGGGCTTCATTCCGATTGTGCGCACCGACCGCAGCCAAGCCGTTGCCAGCCTCGAAGAAGCCGCACGAGACATCCGCAAAGGCACCTTTGTCTGGCTCGCTCCCGAAGGCACACGCAGCAAGACCGGCGCACTCGGACCCCTCAAAAAGGGCGGCTTCATCCTCGCCACCAGCACCGGACTGCCGATCCTTCCCGTCGTTATTCGCGGAACCGACGACGTGCTGCCACCGGCCAGCCTGCGCACCCGCTTCGATCAAGCCGTTCACATCGAGTTCCGTCCGCTCATCGCGTCCACCGAACGCAGCGTCGAGGAGCTGATGTCCGACGTCCGCACCGCACTCCGTCCCGCCTAAGCCACCGGCACGCGCAGCCGCACTTCGCACGACAGCCCCGCCGTCAGCCCGTTACATGAGTTGATTTCAGCGAACCGGAGCCGCACCATGAGCGTATGCGCGTCGCGCTCTTTGGGGGCAGCTTTGATCCGCCCCACATGGGTCATCAGCTGGCGAGCCTCTATGTGCTTGAGACGTTTCCCGTCGATGAGCTTTGGCTGGTGCCAGTGTTTCGTCACGCCTTCGACAAGAAGCTCACGCCGTATCATCACCGACTCGCGATGTGTGATCGGCTGGCGCAGTCACTCGGGCCGCGCGTGCATGTCTCTTCCGTCGAAGAAGAGCTAGGTGGTCCCAGCTACACGCTGCACATGGTTCGTCGGCTTCAGCAAAAGCATCCCGACATCGCGTTTTCGCTGGTGATTGGCTCGGATCTCATCAAAGAGCGAGAGCGCTGGTTTGGCTGGCAAGAGCTATCGAGCCGTCTGCCGTTTTTGGTCCTTCATCGCAGCGGCGCGGATTCGCCGGGCAGTCCCGAGCCGCCCGCCTGCGACATTCGCCACCACGAAAAGCTGAGCCTGCCTGAAGTCAGCTCGACCGCCGCACGATCCGCGCTTTCCCAAGGCATCTGTCCGACGGGCTGGCTGAGCCGTTCGGTGCTTACCTATATCGAAGATCACTCGCTGTACCTCGCCAAAGAGGAGGATCGCTCGTGACGACATCGCTGTTTGCCGACGAAGCCCAGCCCGAGCGCTCGACGCAGGTGCTGGTCGTCGGTGCCGGTCCCGTAGGTCTGTGCTTTGAGCGTGCGCTTTCGCACGTTGGCTTTCCCGTTCGCAGCTGGTCACGATCCCACGGACCCTTGTGGCCGCAAGGCAGTGAACCCGTCGCTGCGGACATCGTCATCTTGGCGGTTCGCGACGACGCAATTCCCCACGCTGCCGAATACATCGTGACGCACGGTGGCGCCGGTCCGCAGTCGGTCGTTTTGCACTGCGCGGGGGGACGGCCTCCCTCGCAGGTGCTCGGTTCGATTCGCGAGCTGGTCAAAGGCATTGGCCTGCTTCATCCGCTGCGCTCGTTTGTTCACACCGGATCGAGCGACGAGCGCGAAGGCAGTGGCCCGCAAAAAGAACACGAGCTGATTGGCACCGTGATGGCGCTGTGCGGAGACTCGTCCGGGCTCGCGGCGGGACAAGAGCTGTGTCAGGCGCTGTCCGGTGTGCCGCTGGTCCTGCCCGAAGATCGACTGCCGATGTATCACGCAGCGGCGGTGCTGGCGGCGGGTCATGTCGCGACGCTGCTGGATGTCGCGGTGCAGCTTTTGAGCCGCATTGGGCTCGATCGCAAGGCCGCAGCGACGGCGCTGACCGCACTGACTGAGTCGGTGCTGCTCAACATTCGACAGGTCGGACTGCCGCAGGCGCTGACGGGACCGATTGCGCGGGGCGATGCGCTGACGGTGGCGAGTCACCTTGATGCGCTGAATCGTCAGAGCTGCCAAGTCGGTGACATCTATCGCGTCCTCGCTGAGTCTTCGCTGGACATTGCGTATCGCAAAGGTGCTGCCGAAGACTCGGCGCTGGCTGCGGTCGGGGATGTGCTCGCTGCCCGTCGCGTTTGACCGGGCGCTGACGGTCTGCTAGGGTCGCGCCGTGCCCGTTTCCTCTCGTCGCGTCGTCATTGCGGATGATGAACCCAGCTTCCGTAAGGTGCTGTCCTCGCTTCTTCGTCGCGAAGGTTATGAAGTGCTGGAAGCTCGCGATGGCGAAGAAGCCTTGGCGGCGCTATCGAGCGATGTCGCGGTGCTGATCACCGACTTGCGGATGCCCAAGCTCGACGGAATGCAGCTGTTTCGTCGCGCCATCGCCGAGTATCCCGACCTCAAGGTCATCATCTTCACCGCCTACGGTCGAATCACCGAGTCCGTCGAGGCCGTCAAGCTCGGCGCCTTCGATTTCGTCGAAAAAGGCACCGACAACGAACACATCCTGCAAGTGGTTCGCAAAGCGGTCGCAAGCTACGAGCTGGATCTTCGTGATCCGCGCAAAGGGGGTCACATTCCGCCGCAGCTTGGGCGCTATGGACTCGTCGGAACGTCGCCTGCGCTGCAAAAGGTCTTTTCGCTCATCGAAAAGGTCGCCGACACGCCCTCGACGGTGCTGATCATTGGTGAAAGCGGCACTGGCAAAGAGCTGGTGGCGCGCGCGCTCCACGAACAGTCGAGTCGCAAAACGGAGTCGTTCATTCGCATCAACTGCGCCGCGATTCCCAAGACGCTGATGGAATCGGAGCTGTTCGGGTACGAAAAGGGCGCGTTCACCGGCGCGGTGTCACAGAAGCCCGGACGCTTTGAGCTGGCCGATCGCGGCACGCTGTTTCTCGACGAGATTGGCGAGCTGGCGCTGGAGATGCAAGTCAAGCTCCTGCGCGTGCTGCAAGAGTCCGAGTTCGAGCGCGTCGGTGGCATCAAGACCCTGCGCGTCGATGTCCGTGTGATTGCGGCGACGAACCGCGATCTCGTCAAGGAAGCGGCGGCGGGAAACTTCCGTGAAGAGCTGTATTACCGACTGAACGTCGTGCCGATTCAGCTTCCGTCGCTGCGCGAGCGTCGAGAAGACATTCCGCTGCTCGTTTCGCACTTTTTGCACCGCTTTAACGACAGGTTAAAAAAGTCGATCTCGGGACTCACCGACGACGCGATGGCAACGCTGCTGCGCTATCCGTTCCCCGGCAACATCCGTGAGCTGGAAAACATCATCGAGCGGACCGTGCTCCTGGCGGAAGGATCGGTGATTGATGTGCGCGATCTGCCTCCGAATGTCACCGCGACGCAGATTCAGAGCACGACGCCGATTCGTCCGCCCGTGACGCCGCTTGCGCCGAGCAGTCGTCCGCCCGCTAGCTCGCTCAAAGAAATCGTTCGGCAGGAAACCGAGCGCGTCGAGCGAGAGATGATTCAGCGTGCGCTCCAAGAGACGCAAGGCAACGTCACGCAGGCCGCCAAGCAGCTTGGAATCAGTCGCAAGAGCCTGCAAATCAAGATGAAAGAGCTGCGTCTACGCGAAGCAGACTAGCTTGGGAATCCGAACCGGAATCGCACGCCGCTTGCGTTAGGAGTGCTTCTGTTTCGGACTCTGTTTCGGACTCTGTTTCGGACTCTGTTTGTCCAGCGCTTGACACAGCGCGGCCAGACGCTGAAGCACCCACTCATGTGCAGGACCGAGCACCAGCTCGGGAACATGAATCGCAGACAGATAGAGCTTGTGTTCGTCTTCTCCCCACGACGCAGGATGAATCCGAACCAGCGTCTTGCTTCGCAGATCCGGTCCAATGAGATGCTCGGGAAGATTGCCAAAGCCAAGTCCCGCGCGCAGCATTTCATGCTTGGTATGGAGATCCGAAACGCGCCACGTCTTCGACGACAAAACCGCTTGATCGGGAACGCCTTGGGACTCCTCTTCACTTCGTTCGGACAGCACAATCTGAACGTACGGATCGAGCTGTTCCAGCGAAAGGGGTCCACGCAGCTTGGCCAGCGGATGCTGCGGAGACACCACCGGCAACATCCGAATCGGCGCGAGCACCCGTCGCTGTAGCTTGTGACCGATCGATCCTGACAGACCCATCGGACTGACCACGCCGATGCTCGCTTCTCCGCGCAGGACTTTTCCCGACACCGCCGACATCGTCTGGGTATCGACGCGCAGCTCTACCTGCGGAAACGCCTGTGCAAACTCGCGACACAGCTCGATCGCTGCGGGCAGCGGAAACAGTGCATCCAGACACAGAGACACCGACGGTTCCATTCCCGCAACCAGAGACGCCGCCAGCTTGCGCAGACCTTCTACTTCCGCCGACACACGCCTGGCTGCAGACAGAATCACCCTGCCCTGTTCCGTCAGCGTAGGCAGCTTGGTCGATCGATCCCACAGCACCAGTCCCAGCTGATCTTCCAGGTTGCGCATGGTCTGACTGACCGCAGACTGAACCCGACGGAGCTTGCGCGCAGCGGCGGAAAAGCTGCCTTCATCGGCCACCGAAATCAGGACGCGAAGCTGATCCAACGTAAGTGCATCGAGCATGAACTACGTATCGCACAAAGGAATGGATAAGCGCCATCTTCCATCATCTGTAGGAATCATCTTGGCGGACGACCTGACTTGTCGCAGCGCTGCGGTGTGTAGCGTTGTGGCTCGTAGCTCTGCGTTCTTCGTCGCCAGAAGGTTCGCTTGTATGTGCGAATGCTGCGTGCTTCTCAGTCGGCGCGCGCGCAGATTCCTTGCAATAATGACAGGGTGCTTGTGGAGATCTTTCGCAACCACCATCTGATCGCAGAGCGCGACTCGATGTTGGGAGTGCTGCGGGTCACACGAACCAGCGAAGAGTTCAAGGAACTCGAAGACATTGACGAGGCCTATCAAGCCTTGTTTCGCGTGCTCGATCGGATGCAGCGCTCGACGTTTTGCTTGCTGATTGATCTTCGTCAGTCTCCGGCGCGCAGTGATCCTCGGTTCGAAGGAGCCATGCGCCGCATCAGACCGCTGCTGTTTCGAGGTTTTCGACGCTGTGCCATCTGGGTTCGCTCGGCCTCGGGCGTTCGTCAGGTCAGTCAGCACACCAAAGAAGATGGCTATTCCATCTTGGTGGGAAACAGCGAGTCCGAGCTGGTGCTGTACCTGACCGACGGAAAGCTGCCCAGCTTTCGCTAAGCGTCGCGTCCGTACGACGAGCCCGCCTCGCCACCTGTTTGAGCTTGCCGACTTGTAGCTTGTGATATAGTGCGCCACCCAAACGGGAGAACTAGTCGTGTCCGACGATCGCTCTTTAGTCATCCAGAAGCTCAAAGACGATATTTTCCACGTACAAGACGTGGTTGCCGCCGCCATCGAAAGCGGAGAGCGTCCCAAGCAGTACGCTGCCGGTCCGCTGATTCCACCGCTGGTCCGGCGCTATGAAGAGCTGCTCTCGCAGTCCGAGGCGGAAGAACAGTCCGCACTGGAGCGCAGCATTGGTCGCTTTCTGACCGATTTGCGACGACAGGCTTCGGGTTTGGCCCAGCAAGTGTCGGGGCGCCCGGTCGAAAAAGCAGCGGATGCGGGTCAGCCCTTCTTGCTGTCTCGTCCGCAGGCGGTTTCGTCGTATAGCTCGACGCTGGCGAAGCCAAAGACCAAGCCCAAGTACGCGGTCGGCAGCGAAGTCGAAGCGTGGTGTGGCAAGTGCAAAGAGCTGCGTGCCCACGACATCGTTGCGGTGCTCGATGACATGCCCAAGCAAGTCATCTGTACGTTCTGCAAAAGTCGCCACGGCTTCCGAACCGAGCCCGCTCGCAGCTCCACAAGCGACGCGCCCGCGCCGAAGAGCACACCGTCCTCGTCGGGTCGCAGCGGCACCGGAAAGAACGACAAAGCCACCAAAGAGCGACTCCAGTTCGAAAAAGAGCTGCTCGATGCGACGACGGCTCCGGTGTTCGATCCGCGCGACAACTTCAAGCCCGGACAGATCATTGCGCATCCGAAGTGGGGTCGCGGCAAGATCGAAAGCGTGCTGCGCGGGAGCATTCTGGTGCGATTCCTCGACGGACTGCGTCAGGTTTCACGCCAGTAGCCGCGTCGACGTAGCGCCCAACGGAAACAGCGACTCGCGTGCTCCTGGGCGCTGCGTTTACAGCCCGACGTTTGTCAGCAGATACAGCGCGAACGATGCCAGCCAGTGCGTTCCGCCGTATCCAGATTCCTTGATCTGCGCGAGCGCGGTCCGCGTGTGCTTGTCCGCAATCTGGGACAGCTTCTGCGCAGTATCGGGCTGTGCAGAGAGCGCTTTGGCCAGACCTCGCAGCGCAGCGGCTCGCTGAAACGAAAGCCCAATCAGGTGTCCGATGCGAGGATCACGCAGATCGCGAACTTCGACGGGCGCACGCAGCCGATCAAACGCGGGCGAATCGACAGCGGGCAGAAAGTCTTGCAGCCAGCGCGCAAAGTCCGACTGCGTCATCACCCGTCGCATCAAGTCTGCTTCCACCAAACAGGGCGAGATGAAGTCTTCTCCCGACGGCTCGTACGCAACCGGACAGCGACGATCCGCTTGATAGAACGTGAGCGCGCGTTCCATAAGAAGCCTCGCAAAGGCTTCATGTTGTGTGGCCTGCGCGTAGTCGAGCGCGTGAATCATCGCGTACGCGGTGTTGTCGTGTGTTCCTGAGCGCACCGGAACCGTCAGTCGCGACAGATACTCCGACAGCCGCTGCGCAAGCAGCTCTGTCAGTGGACGCAGCGCAAGCAGCCAGCGCTTCGCATCCTCGTCACGCTGCGCCAGCGAGTGAAGCTCCGCCGACAGACGCAGCAGCCAGCCGATGCCATACGGACGCTCGAAGGTTCGGTTGCGCGACGCCGAAAAGAACGCGACTTCTTGCGCAATCCGATCCGGCTGAAGGTGCGCGCTCAGCTTGACGCGCAGCTCGCTTGACTCTGGCAGCGATGGAAACAGCGCCAGCACACGCACCATCGCCCAGTGTCCATGAACCGCCGAGTGCCAGTCAAAGCAGCCATAAAACGCAGGCGTCAGCACCGATGGTGGCTTGAGCGTCTCGTCTCCGTCGAGGATATGTCCAGGCTTGTTCGGCCACGGCTTGTCCACGCAGTCCATCGACAGCCGGAGCAGCGAGCTGGCTTGCGCTTCAGACAGCGTCAGCGACGGAATCGGTGCCACCGGAGGCTTCTTCTGACAGCTTCCCGCAAGCAGCAGCAAGAGTCCCAGCGCCAAGCCCAGTCGCACCACGGGCAGCCAAACGATGCAGCGATGTCGAGAGCCAGTCATGCGCGAAAGTGTCGCCAGCCCATCTCTGCGACACAAGTCCGAAGCCACACAGCGCCCCTCGGTCCGCGCATCTTGTACAGTGACCCGGTGCGCTACCTCTTTTCGATCGTCGTGTTCCTTCACGGACTGATTCATCTGCTGGGGCTCGTCAAAGCGATGGGCTGGGCCGAACTTTCGCAGCTCAAGCTGCCGATCTCCAGGCCGATGGGCCTGCTGTGGCTGCTGGCGGGTCTGCTGGTGATGCTTGCCGCGCTTGTGCCGATGTCGCAGCTGTGGAAGCTCGGTGTGGCGGCGGCGATCGTGTCGCAAGTGGTGATTGTCTGCGCGTGGTCCGATGCCAAAGCGGGAACGGTCGCAAACCTGATCCTGCTCATCGGTGCGGTCTATTCGTACGCAGCGTGGGGTGGCAGCAGCTTTCGCGCAGAATATGCCCGAGAGGTCGCGCGCGTGCTTACGCAGGTTCCGCAGGCAGCGCTGCTCACCGAAGCGGATATGGCGCATCTGCCGTCGCCAGTTCAGCAGTATCTACGCGTGAGCGGAGCGCTCGGGAAGCCTCGTCCGACCAGCCTGGTCGCTCGCTGGAAAGGTCGTATTCGCGGCGGTGCCACCGAGCCCTGGATGGACTTTACCGCTGAGCAGGTCAACACCTTTGGCAGCACGCCCGCGCGGCTGTTTCTGATGGATGCGACGATGAAAGGACTGCCCACCGATGTCTTTCATCGCTTCGTCGACGAACAAGCCACTTTTCGGGTTCGCCTGCTGTCGCTCGTGCCGGTGGTGGATGCCAAAGGTCCCGAGATGACTCACTCCGAGACGGTCACGATGTTCAACGACATCTGCTTGCTCGCACCGGGACGACTCGTCGATCCGAGCATTCGCTGGGAAGCGATCGATGGCTCGTCGGCACGCGCGTTTTATACCCAAGGCCACGAGACGATCTCCGCGGAGCTTCACTTCGACGCGCGTGGCATGCTGATCGACTTTATGTCCGATGATCGCGCGGCGGCGTCCAAGGATGGCTCGTCGTTTGTCCGTCAGCGCTGGAGCACGCCGCTTACCGAGTCACGTCGCTACGGAGATCTGCTGCTTCCCTCGACCGGCTCGGCGCTGTGGCATCCCAAAGAAGGCCCCAGCTTTTCCTACATTGAGCTTGTGCTGCTCGAGCTCCGCTACGAGCCTTCTGCAGCGACGAAGTAGCGAATCAGTCGGCACCGCAGCCTTACGGCGCGTCGGTTCCCAAGATCGCCTGATACGAAACCCGCGCTCGGTGATATTCGACAAGCGAGTCAATCCGTCGCAGCGCAGCATCAAACGTCGCTTGCTCTCGCAGGTTCACCGATAAAAGCGTGCTGTCGCCCAGCTCGAACTTTGCACGCTCAGCCTCTTCCACTTGCTTGGCCATCTCGTACTCACGCTGCGCCAGCTCGACGCGACGCACCGCCAGACCCAGCTGCGAGTGAACGTCCGCCACTTCCGTATGAATCCGATCGATCAGCAGTCGCTGCTGCGCCGAAAACTTTTGCAGCGCCGCTTCTGCCTGCTGAAGTCGTCCCCGCGCCGCACGGTTCAGTGTCGGAATGTCCACGTTGAGCGACAGATCCAGCACCGTCTTGTCGCGCGGATACCCCGGCGGACCGAAGTCCTGAGACACCGACGCCGACAGATCCGCACTCGGCCACAGCTGGTTTTTCACCAGATCGCGCTCGATCTCTAGCTGCTTGCGCTGCTGTTCCAGACGACGAAGCTCGGGACGCTGCTCGATCGCCAGCTTGCGATCCGCCGCCACCCGCTCGGGCTGACCGTAGTCGGTGCGATCTGGAACCGGCAGCTCATTGGGCAGTCGTCCTTCGCGCACCAGCACTGGCAGCCCCGCGTCATCTCGCACAAACAAAGACAGCTCCAGCGCCGCATATTCCAGCGCTCGCTGCGCCGATACCTGCAGGCCTTGACGCTGCCACAGCGCACGTTGGTTATCGACACGCTCGATCTGCGGCATGTCCCCGCGCTGTACCCGAATCGCCAGCGCTTCATCGCGTCGCTTGGCCAGATCGAGCAGTGCCGTCGCAATCTGCCGTCGCAGACCTGCGCCCACCCAGTCGATGTAGCGACTGCTTCCCGTCCGCAGCGCTTGCAGCCTGGCTTCTCCGAGCGACGCATCCGCGACTTGTACCGACGCTTCCGCCCGACGCAGCGTCGCCCGCCGACGATCGATGGGACCATTGCGCAGAAGCGGCACCGCGACGCCCGCTCGGATTTCGCCGTAGTTGTTCGTCACCAGCTTGCCGTCATAGTCCGCAAAGTCCCCGATCGAGACGCGATAGCCCGCAAACGCCGACGCACCCCACAGCGGCGTTGGCTGTTCCAAGTACACGTCGAAGCGACCGTTGCGATAGTTGCCAAACGGCGCCGAGTCCCCTTTCACCTTGAGGATCGGATCGAAGCCACCTTTGGCCGACTGAAGCTCTGCCTGGGCCGCGCGCTGATCCGCCAGCGCCGCCAGCACCTGCGGATAGGCCCGACGAATCGAGTCGAGCACTTCCGGCAGCAGCAGCGCTCCGTCGGGCTGTGACGAGCCTTCTTGGGCCCGTACGCGCGGTGTCATTCCCCACAGCAGGCAGCTCAGCACCAGCGTCCACAGCCGCCAAGAAGGCTTCCGTCGTCGCATCACTTGCCTCCTTTGCCATCGGAGCCGCTCGCGCCCGGCTCACTCGGTGCGATGACCGGCGGGAAGCCGTTAAACTGTCGCCACAGCTCGTAGCCGATTCGCACCCTCGACAGCAGCACCCAGCCATTTACGCGCACACCTTGCCGCAGATAGCTCTTGCTCGGCCAGCGCTCTCGGTCCGAGGAGTTTTCGTCGGGAATGATCAGCACCCGGAACTTGCCTTTGCCGTTGTCGGTCGCGTCGATCACCACCACTTTGCCGGGGAATGTACCGATCGCCACCGACGGCCATCCGACGAACTGCACCGCCGGCCAGCCTTCAAACTGAAGCCGCACCGACTGACCTTTGGCCACCAGCGGAACGTCGTTTCCGTCGAGCCACAGCTCCACCGCGCGCGAGTCCGTATCAGGAACCAGCGTCGCCAGCGGATCGCCCGCTTTCACCATATCGCCGCCCAGTCCTTGCAGCAGCCGCAGGATCGTACCTTTGGCCGGAGACTTGACCGCCTGCGACGCCTGCCGTGCCAGCCGAACCTCAATCCGTGCCAGCTCTGCCGTCGCATTGGCAATCTCTCCGAGTGCCGCCGCCCGCGCCGCTTTGACATCTTCGAGCAGCGCCGACGCATCGGTTCCCACCCGCAGCTCATCCTGACGCAGCGCCAGCAGCTCGCTCTTGGCCGCCGCATACACCGCTCGCGCGCGGTCCACTTCCGTTCGCGTCCGCACCGCTTCCAGATCCGACAGCTCCAGCGCTCGCGTCGAGCTGAGCCCTTTTTCAAACAGTCCCTGCTGCCGTGTCAGGTTCAGCTGTGCTGTTTTTTGGGTCGCTTCCGTCGCGGCCAATGACTGCTCCGCCCCGGACAGCCTCTCTTTGGCCATCCGCGTTCGCGACGACGCCGCCGACATTGCTGCCCGACGCGATCCCGACAGGTTGGCGATCCGATCATCGAGCGAACCCAGCCGAGCCCGCGCCGCTTCTTGCCGCTCGCGGACCGCGTCCCGTTCTTCGCGAAGTCGCATCATCAGCGACGGATCGTTATCGGAGATCTCGGCAATCGGATCGCCCGCTTCCACCTGCGAGCCTTCGTGAACAAAAAAGCGAACAACCCGGCCTTCAATCGGCGCCTCAATGTTCTGCGGTCGCTGCGTCGGCGAATACGCCACCACTCGTCCCGAGCCCGACACGTTCTGTTGCCACGGCAGCAGCAGCATCACAATGCCCGCCACAAGGAGCACGCCCGTCAGGACCACTGCGACGTGCTGCGCCGACTGCGCCGAGCGAACCATCGCCATCGCTTGTAGCTCTCGTCGTGGTCGAGCCATCATGGCCGCCCTCCCACTTCGCTGCTCTGCAGCGTGCCATCCACCTTGCGGAGGTGATCATCTTCGACGCTGTACAAGCTGCTGCAGTGATGAAGCATCGGATGCCCCACTTCGCCGATCCACAAGAGCGTCCACGAGCCTGATTGAAGCAGCGGCCACAGATCCGCCGGAAGCGACATCTCACCGTCGACAATCACCAGGCTCGGCTTTTGGATCAACAGCCGCGCAATCAGCAGTCGCCAGCGCATCGACGTGGACCACGCAGGCGCTCCGCTGAGAAGCTGCGTATCCAGTCCCTTGGGCAGCGACGACACATCATTCCACAGCGACACCGACTGGAGCGCCGCCCGCAGCTCCGCAAACGACACCGACTCTTTGGCAAAGCGCAGGTTGTCCGCGACACTGCCCGCGACGATGCCTTCGCGATCATCATGCAGCAGCGCCACTTGGGAACGCAGCGACGACAAGCTCAGCGAACGAATCGGAACGCCGCCAAGCTCTACTTGTCCGTGATCCGCGTCGAGCAGTCCGTACAGCACTTCCGAAATCAGCCGCTTGCCCCGTCCCCCAACCACCGCCGCGCGCGATCCTGGCGAAATGATCAGCTCATCGACGTGCAGCTCGCTCACCGAGTCTGGGTCCGACACCTTCACCTTGCGCAGCAGCACTTCGGGACGCTCGGGCAGCGTCAGCGTCTCGCCTGTCTCGCGCTCGTCCTTCAGATCGTCGAAATACCCCAGCTTATCGAGCCCCGCGAGCAGGTCGTAGTAGCTTTCCATGTGCTTGGTGAACTTGAGCACACCGAGCACCACCGAGCTTACGATAAGCTCCGCAGCGACGAGCTGACCGATCGTAAGCTGTCCCCAAATCACCAGCATGCCGCCCAGTCCCAGCAGCATCGAGCTAGCCAGCGCTTGCAGCAGCAGCGCACCGATGATCTGACGACGCAGGATCGAAAAGTTCAGCCGCCGCGCATGCACGTACTGGAGCAGCAGCACGTCCGCCCGCTGCGCCGCCCAGTCCGCGCCTCGTCCGCCACGCAGCGTCAGCGAGTGCGAGCCCAGCTCCATCAGCCAGTCCGCCACGTCGTACTTGGCCCGCGACTCTTTGACCGCGCTCTTGACCGCGCCTCGTCCCAGCCCGAGCACAATCACCACGATCGACATCAGCAGGATCACGTCGAAGCCGAGCAGCAGCGGGTGATAAAAGCCCAGCACCAGCAGCCCGATCAGGCTCTGTAGCAGCAGCGACATGCCGTCGAGCAGCAGGTTTGCCAGCGACTTTTGCACCGTGATGATCTCAAAGAAGCGGCTCACCAGACGCGGCCCCGGCGGCTTGCGCAGCTGCGCCATCAGCACCCGCGGCAGCAGCAGGGAAAGCTCGCTTCCCAGTCGCACAAACAGTCGCTGCTGAATCTGTTCCACCGCCGTGGCTTGCAGCAGTCGCAGCGCGCCCGAAAACAGCAGCACCAAAAAGAGCAGCACCGTCAGTACCAGCAGCGGCTGTCGGAGCTGTCCAAACGTAACTTGGTTGATCAGCGCCTGCACGGCAACCGGCGTCGCCAGCGCGAGCAGACCGATGAACGCCGCATACACCAGCACAACCCACAGCGCCGCGGACTCTTGGCTCAGCAGCTTGCGCAGCCTTACCGTCGGTGGAGGATGATCATCATGGTGTCCATCATCGCCGTGATGATGTCCATGATCCGCTCCGTCTCCTTCGCCGTGACCGTGTTCCGCGTGTGCGGGAACGGAAGCCGCCGTAGAAGCAGTCGCTGGGGCTTGCTCCGTGGCGGACTGAGCCTCACCAACTGGTGCTTCATTTTCCGTCGCTGGAACCGTTTCCGAGTGCTGCATCACCAATCCTTCCCGAAAAAATCAAGAATCACCTTGGGCATTCGTCATGGATGCCGCAAGTCACGGATTGCAAACATCGGGACAAAGTAACCCAGCACGCCGCTCAGCATGCGGGTTCTCGACGGAAAATAAATTTATTGAGCCGGTAATCCGAAGGTCTTTTCGGTCGCGCTGCGGGTATGTTCCGACAGCTCAGCCTGCGATTCGCCCCGCAGACGTGCCACAAACTCGGCGGTGTGGACCAGGTACGCGGGCTCGTTGCGACGGCCTCGCATCGGCACCGGAGCCAGATACGGACAGTCCGTCTCGAGCAGCAGTCTTCCTTTGGGCACAAGCTTGGCCGCTTCCTGGATCGACGCAGCGCTCTTGAACGTCACGATGCCCGACAAAGAGATCGCAAAGCCCAGACGCAGCCACTCCGTCGCTTCCTGCGGTCCGCCCGTGAAGCAGTGCACGACGCCGCCCGCCGGACTTCCGCCTTCTTGCGCCAAGATCTCCATGGCCTGCGCGTGTGCGTCGCGAATGTGAAGCACGAGCGGCTTGTGAAGCGACTGAGCCAGCCGCACAAAGCGCCGCAGCAGCGTCACCTGCTCCTCGGGCGAGGAGTGATTGTAGTGATAATCGAGCCCCGTTTCCCCCACCGCCACCACCCGCGTGTGCGCCGACAGCGACGCAATCTCGTCCCACAGCTCTTCGCCGAGCAGCTGCGGCTGTTCGCTCTTGGGCATCTTCCGCGAGATCACCGCGCTTGCGTCGTGCGGATGAATCCCAACCGCCGCAAACATCGACGCATCGCGCACCGCATACGACAGCGCATTGCGTGCTTCTCGCTCACTTCCCCCCGAGCCAATCACCACAAACCGCGTCACCTGGGCTTGCCGCGCGCGTGCAACCACCGCATCGCGATCATCGACCGGGCCCGTCTCGGTCTGACGCAGAAAATCATCGGGCTCGAGGTGACAGTGCGAATCAATCCACATACGTCGCAGTAAACACCAGATCGACGGCGATCCCAAACCCTGCGGCGTAGCGTCCGTCTGTCAGTCGCGCGGTGGACGAGGAAAAAACGAGCTGGTCCGACGCACATAGTCCGCGTAGCCCGGACGCTCCTTCATCGACTTTTCCAGCAGTGGCACCCCCGACACCCGCATCAGCAGCAGCGACATCAGCACGGGACTTAGCACCGTCCAGGCTCCTACCCCCGTCGCCAGCGCTCCGCAGTACAGACCCCACCACACCACAAAGTCGCCAAAGTAGTTCGGATGTCGCGTGTAGCGCCACAGACCGTGCTGCATCACCTGGCCTCGGTGCTGGGGATCTCGCTTCCACCGCGCAAGCTGCCAGTCTGCCGTGCCTTCACACGCGGTCCCAAGCAGCACGAGCGCCATGCCCACCACATCCAGCCCCCCGAGCGACGACGGACTCGGCTGCGACATCGCCACTTGCAGCGGCAGCGAGATCACAAAGATCAGCGCCGCTTGCAGCCAAAACACGACAAACAAGCTACGCAGCGGCCACTTGTCACCGTTTCGCTTGCGCATCGCTTGGTAGCGCGCATCTTCCCCTTTTCCCAGGTTTCGCCACGCCAGGTAGCCGCTCAGTCGAAGGCCCCACAGCGACGCAAAAACAGCGAGCCACAGCTTCCGTGGTGCGGCTCCGTCCCCCCATCCGAAGCCGATCCAGGCGACGCCGACAAAGCCAAGGCCCCAGAAGATATCGACAATGCTGGCATCGGACAGACGCAGGCTCAGCAGCCACAGCAGCGTCGGAACCACCAGCAAGAACATCGCCGCATACAGCGCAACAGAGTGACTCGGCATCGGTACAGTCTACGATGTCAGCCACGCGGGCGGGTGCTCAAGTCACTTGGCCAACAGCCGTCGCAAGTGGTACTTCACAGCGCACACGATGCGAATGAACCACGACTCCGTCTCTCGAAAAGAGCACCGGAGCCTGCGTCTGATCGATTCCTATCTGCTGCTGGCGATCGCGCTGGCAGCGGGCATGAGCTATCACCCGGCGATTGTCTCGGTCATCGTCGCGAGCCTGCTTGCGCTGTGGCTTGGGGTCGTGCGTCCTTCGGCGCTGTCGGGCTGGCACCTTCAGCGCTTGTGTCTGTCGGGAATGGCTGTGCTGCTGTGTCTGAACGCACCGGCAGAGACTCCCGATACGCACTTTGTGCTCGCCTGTCGCGCCGCCGCTGTTCCGATGCTGGTGCTGGTTGCGTTTCTGGAATCCGGTTCCGACAAGACCCGTCGCATCGTGCTCGCGCTGGCGGGACTGCTCAAGCTGGGGCTGATTCTGTGGGGACTGCGCGTGGTGTCGCATCCTTCTATCGATGTCTGGCATCTTCAGCAGCGCGCCGTCGAGATCTTGCTGCAAGGAAAGAATCCCTACAGCACTCCGGTCGATGACATCTACGCCGGAGGCATCGCGTTTGGACATCAGAAGTTCTATGCCTACGCGCCGCTGAACCTGCTGCTTTCGATTCCCGCCAAGGTCTTGTTTGGAGACTATCGCTACGGACTGCTCGCTGCGCTGATTGCGTCGCTGATGCTGTTTCGACAGACCGGCAAGCGGCTGGGAATCTGTCTTTCGCGCATGGACTTTTTGACGATGGCTGCGCTCCTGCATCCGCGTCTGGATCGACTGGTGATCTATGGCTGGCTGGAGCCCTATCTGATCCTGCTGCTCTCCCTGTTTGTGTATCTGTATGTCTGCGGAAAGCGAGGCACGATCCCGACGCTGATTCTGTGTGCGATGCCGCTTCTCAAGCAGTATGTCGCGGTGCCGCTGCTGCTGTATCTGATCCTGCTGCGACCGCCGCTTGGGGCCATTTTGTGGAGCGCACTGCTGTCGCTGATTGCGCTGTCTCCGCTGCTGCTGGGGAACTTTTCCGCGACCCTGTATCACGGCTTTCTGTTCTTTGTGCAGAGCCTGGGATTCCGTCCCGATTCCTTGTCCATCGCAGCGCTTGTCTTCGACGTGAGCGGCTATCAGCTGGGCGTCAAGACCGCACTCGGGGTTCAGCTGTGCTCTGGCGTCCTCGCCGCGATCTTTTTGCGAAGTAGCACCGACAGACTGACCGCGTTTTTGATGTCTTCTGCGCTGTCGCTTATCGCTTCGTTTCTGTTCGCGCCGCAGGCGTTTGTGAACTACTACTTCTTCGCGGGCGTCATCGTGCTGTGGGCTGCGCTCTGCGCTTCACCGACGAAACAGGAGCAGACTCCGGACCGGCCCCCTTCCCTTCCCAGCCAGCTTCTGCGCGCGCTTGCGATCATGGGATTGACCGCTTCGATTCTGTATGTCGCGTACATGATCTTTGACTTGCAGCTCTGTCCGCGAACCCAGTCTCTGGGTCAGCAAAAGAGAGCGCAAGGGAACGCCGTTCTCGACGAAGGAGTCTGGGTTGCACGCACAACCGAGCAGCTCTATCTGTGTGAAAGTGCGCACTGCATCTGGCCGCTCTGTCATCAAGATGAGCGCTGTCTGTGTGCGGATCGCGCGACCTTCCCAACTGCACAGAGCCTCGAAGTGCAGCTTCGCGTACGGGGTCAGCAGCACGTTCGCTGTCAGCTCGATCACGCAGCACCGACTGTCACCGACCGGACCGGAAGCTGCTGGCGCGCGCGCTGTCACGATCGCATCGACTAAGCGCTTCGTGTATCATGCCGGGCCATGTCTACGCATCACTCCGTTCCAGCCGATCCCGTCGAGCGACTTCATGCCGCGCAGGCCAAAGCCCAGCACGGCGGAGCGCACAAGTATCACGAAAAAAACGCCGCTGAAGGAAAGCTGTTCTGTCGCGAGCGTCTACGGATTCTGTTCGATGAACACGCGGAGTTTGTAGAAGACGGACTGCTCGCCAATCACCAAGCGCATGATCTGGCTGCGGACGGAGTCGTCACCGGAATCGGTCGCATTCACGGTCGCCCCGTTGCTGTGATGGCCAATGACTCCACCATCAAAGCCGGATCGTGGGGCGCGCGCACGGTGGAAAAGATCATCCGCATTCAGGAAACCGCTGGACGGCTGCGGATTCCGCTCATCTATCTCATCGACAGTGCCGGAGCCCGCATCACCGACCAGATCGATATGTTTCCTGGTCGTCGCCACGCCGGAAAGATCTTCAACAACCAAGTGCAGCTGTCTGGATCGATTCCGCAGGTCTGTCTGCTCTTTGGTCCGTCCGCCGCTGGTGGCGCGTACATTCCCGCGTTCTGCGATGTCGTCTTCATGGTCAGCGGCAACGCCAGCATGTACCTCGGATCGCCGCGCATGGCCGAGATGGTCATCGGCGAAAAGACCACGCTCGAAGACATGGGCGGCGCGCGCATGCACTGCGAGGTGTCCGGCTGCGGCGATCTGCTCGCCAAGACAGAGCAAGAAGTCATCGCCAAGTGTCGAGACTATCTGTCGTACATGCCCTCGTTTGCGGGTGCGCCACAGCCCGTGCCGCCCGCCTCGGCACCGCGAACGCCCAAGCCCGATGCCCGCCGCATTGACGACATCCTTCCCAAAAACCACAACCAGTCGTGCGACATCCTTCAGGTCATCGAAGCGCTCGTCGATCAAGGCAGCTTCTTCGAGATCAAAAAGATGTTCGCCAAAGAGCTGTGCACCGGCTTTGCGCGGCTCGCGGGTCGAACCATCGGCATCATCGCGTCGCAGCCCAAGCACAAAGGAGGCGTCCTGTTTGTCGATTCCGCCGACAAGGCCGCCCGCTTTATCTGGCTGTGTGATGCCTTTGACATTCCGCTTCTGTTTTTGGCCGATGTGCCCGGCTTTATGATCGGAACCGCCGTCGAGCGTCAGGGCATCATTCGCCACGGTGCCAAGATGATCTCTGCGGTTGCTGATGCCACCGTTCCCAAGATCTGCGTGGTCCTGCGCAAAGCGTACGGTGCCGGTCTGTATGCGATGTGTGGTCCCGGGTTTGCGCCCGATGCGACGATTGCGCTGCCGCAGTCTTCGATCGCGGTGATGGGTCCAGAAGCTGCCGTGAACGCGGTCTTCTTCAACAAGATTCAGGAAAAGCCCGAGTCCGAGCGCGCCGCCTACATCGAGCAGCTTCGTGCGGAGTATCGGCAAGACATCGACATCTACAAGCTCGCGTCCGACCTGCACATTGATGCGATCATCGAAGCAGACAAGCTCCGTGCCGAGCTGATTCATCGCTTCGACATCGCCGACAACAAGCGCGTCGTCACCTATCCCCGCAAGCGCGCCGTGACGCCGGTCTAAGCGACTCCGCTGCGCCTTCCTTTGCACCTTCCCACACCGCTGTCTGCCCTGTGTGCTCCGTCTCAGACACGCGGGCGCGGTGTATCCGCTTCCGTCTGCGCCGCTTCGAAATTGTGATGACCTCACCGCCGGTTCCTCGATAAAATGACGAGCAGAGGTCTCCTTTGTAGCCGCGCCTCTCGGAGCCAGTGATTGCTCAGCCCAGGTAGTACGTTCGCCGGTCGATTCAAAATCGAACACAGTGCCCAATCGGGCGGAATGGGACAGATCTACCGCGCGCTCGACTTGCAGACCGGACATCTGGTCGCGCTCAAGGTGCTGCACGAGCACGCCACCGAGCAGTATGTCCAGCGGCTCTTTGTCGAAGCCCAGACCTTGTCCGAGCTGCATCATCCCGGCATCGTCACGCATATCGCGCACGGCATCGCAGAGCAAGGCAGTCCGTATCTGGCGATGGAGTGGCTCGACGGCTTTGACCTGTCCGTTCGCATCCGCCAAAAGAAGCTGTCTCCCGATGAGCTGTTTGTGCTGCTCCATCGCGTAAGCTCCGCGCTGGCCGTCGCCCATCGCGCCCATGTCCTGCATCGCGACATCAAGCCCGCCAACCTGTTTTTGCGAAACGGAACGCTCGAGGGCATCACGCTCATCGACTTCGGACTGTCTCACCACATGTACGGAGGCCAGGGACTCACCGAGACTGGCGCCGTCATTGGCACGCCTGAATACATGTCTCCTGAGCAGGTGCGCGGCGATCGTGACATCGGACCGTGTGCCGACATCTTCAGCTTGGGCTGCGTCGCCTATGAGTGTCTGACCGGCTCGCCGCCCTTTATGCACGAGTACGTCGCCGCCGTCCTGGCCAAGATCCTGTTTGAGGATCTGCCCGCGCTCCGCTTCACGCTGCCGCACGTACCCGACGCGCTGTGTGAGCTGATCGAGCGCATGCTGCAAAAAGATGTCTCCCAGCGCATCGCCAGTGCCGTCGATCTGCTGTCGGATCTGGAGTCACTCACCGCGTGGCGAGCTGGTCAGCCCGTGCTGGCGCAGGATGTCCAAGCGCCCGTGATCCATCCGCGCAGTGAAGAGCAGCTCTTTGTCAGCCTGGTGATCGCGCAGCCTCGGAATGAGCAGTCCGCACCCCAGGATCTGGATCGTCGGCTTCAGCTTCTGACCGAGCTGGGTCTGCCCGTCAAGCGCATGATCGATGGCTCGCTGATTGCGCACTTTAGCCGGCAAGGAGAGCCCACCGAGCAAGTCACCCAAGCCGTTCGCTGCGCGCTGCTTGTGGCCCGGCACAGTCCTGACTGCTGGGTCGCGGTCGCCAGTGGTCAAGCCGAGCTGTCGTTGGGAGAAGTCGTGGGCTCGCTCGTCTCGCAGACGACGTCCATGCTCAGTGCGGCGCGCAAGCTGCCCAGCCTTCCTACGCACCCTGTCGCGCTGATTGACAGCACCTCCGCGCGCCTGGCCGAAGAGTTCTTTGCCATCAGTCCGTGTAGCCCTGCGCTGCGTCTGGTGTCCCTGCGGAGCGAGCTTCAGCCCGATCAGAGCTGCAAGCTGCTCGGAACACCTACGCCCTGTGTCGGTCGCGAGCGCGAGCTTCAGCTGCTCGAATCGATGATCGTCGACTGTCACGAAAGCGGCATGGCGTCCGCGCTGCTCGTCATTGCGCCGCCCGGCCTGGGCAAGTCGCGGCTCCGTCATGAGTTTGTCCGTCGCATTCAGAGCACCCGTCCCGAGGTCTTGATCTTCTCTGGACGCGGCGATCCGATGAGCGCGGGCGTGTCCTACGGGCTCATCACCCAAGCGCTGCGCGGCTTTTTCGGACTGCAAGACAGCGATGAAGAAGCCGTTGCGCAAAAGAAGATTCAGTCCACCCTGAGCCTGCACGCACCGACGGACAATCTGCACGATCATCTGCCCTTTTTGGGAGAGCTGTGCAAGGTGTCCTTTCCGACGAGCCCGCTGCTTCACAGTGCGCGACTCGATCCGCGTGTGATGACCGATCTCATGGAGCAAGCGTTTGTGAAGCTGCTCCAGATCCTCACCCAGCGCCACTCCGTGCTCCTGCTGCTGGAAGACATGCACTGGAGCGACTCGCTTACCTGCCACCTGACCGACACTGCGCTGCGCGAGCTCAGCCAGCAGCCGCTGATGATCGTGGCGCTCGGTCGTCCTGAAGTAGAAGAGCGCTTTCCCAAGCTCTGGGCCGAGCGGGCCCGTCAGCTGCTGCGTCTGCTGCCACTGTCCAAGCGCGCCAGTGAACAGCTCGTCCATCAAGTGCTCGGGCATCGGCTCGCGGCCAGCACCGTGTCGCGCATCATCGATCAAGCGGCGGGCAACACCCTGTTTTTGGAAGAGCTGCTGCGCGCCACGCTCGATGGCAAAGGTGAAGAGCTGCCCGCGACCATCTGGGCCATCTTGCAAGCCCGGATGATGAAGCTCCCCGCAGAGCAGCGGCGTGTGCTGCGGGCCGCCAGCGTGCTCGGTGATACCTTCTGGCCGAGCGGCGTGTGGCAGGTCTGTGGTCGCGAGCGAACCCTGGCCCAGACCATCGACAGCCTGACGCGCCTGCAAGAAGCAGAGATCCTCGAGCGTCATCGCCAGAGCCGCTTGAGCAGCGAAGCCGAGTTCCGCTTCCGTCACGATCTGCTCCGGCAAGCGGCCTATGAGTCCTTTACCCTCGAAGCCCGCAAGACCGCCCATCACGATGCCGCGCGCTATCTGGAAAGCGTCGGTGGACAAGATCCGGCGGTGCTTGCGCAGCACTACCAGCGCGGCGCCGAGCTGTCCCGCGCAGCCTCGTACTATCTGCGCGCAGCGGACAAGGCCTATGACGAAGGGAACCTCGAGCAGGTGCTCCACTGCGCATCCCAGGGCCTGGAGTGTTCGTCCGAGCCCGCGCTGCGTGGGTCTTTTTTGGCGCTACAGAGTGCCTCGTGGTTTTGGCGAAATGAGCTGGTGAGCGCGCTGCCTGCCGCGATGAACGCCCAGCTCATGCTGCCGCAAGGAAGTCATCACTGGCTCTGTGCCATCTCGACCGGGATCACCTGCGCGGCGGCGCTCGGACGCATTCGCATCGTGTCGGATCTGGCGGTCTTGTCCGCCAGCGTGCCCATCGCCGATCCGCTCCGGGGTCCGTTTCTCAAGACCCTCAGCGTGGTCATTGTCACCCTCTGTTCGATGGGAGAGCGCTCGCTCGCCCTCACCCTGCTTGCGCGCCAACAAGACCTCGTCCAGTCGACCGACGCTGTCGACCTGTTTTCGCGGGCCTGGCTGCACTACGCCCAAGCGCGCGTGGATTCCCTGCTGTCTCCCCGCGTCGAGTCGGCCCTTACCAACTACCAGACCGCCATCGATGCCTTTGTGCGCATCGGCAACCGTCGCATGGCCGCCATTGCCCACAGCGACCTGGGCCTGCAGCTCGGACGGGTCGGTCTGGTCGCCGAAGCCGAGCGCTGGTTTCGCGAAGGACTGCAAGCCGCAACCCAGCTCGATGAGTCGATGACCCTGATGTGGATTCAGGTCCAGTTTGCGCTCGTGCTCGCCGAGCGGGATCATCCCCAGGCCCATCGCGATGCCGAGTCCATGGCCCTGCGCGTCTTGGCTTCTGCCAGCAACCTGACCATCTACGCCGGGCTCGCGCACGCGGTCATGTCGTCTCTGCACCTGCGCACCCATCGCTACGCCCAGGCCGAGGAGTCCGCCCGCAAGTCGATCGATGCCCTGCGTCCCCAGAAGTCCTGCACGGCAATTGGCTACCTTGCGCTCAGCCGCGCCCTGGATGCCGCCAGCAAGACCGAAGAAGCCTTGACCGTGGTGCGCGAGGGCATTGCGTTACTCGACGCACTCGATGGTCCCAGCGGCAGTGAGCTTTCGCTCCGCTCCCTGCTCGTCGATCTGCTTCAGCAGCAAGGGGACACGCTGGCCACCCGCGCCGCCCAGCAGGTGTTGGAACAGCACCTTCAGCTGCGCCTGGCTCACATCACCCAGCCCGCCGTGCGCACCGCGTTTTTGCAGCGACACCGGCCCCTGCGCAAGCTGCTGTTTTAGAGCAAAGAAGTGCCGGGGCCCGAAAGAAGTGCCGGGCCCGAAAGAAAGCGCGCGCCGCTAGCGGTAGTACAGCTCGCCGAAGACCGACTTGTACTCGAAGTACGTCAGAAAGCCGTAGTCGTCCGCCGCGCCGCTCATCGGAGTCGCCATCGGACAGCCCGCGCCCGTCGATCCTTCCTTAAACGCCGCCGCCGCGCAGCCCGTGTCGCCGTCCAGCTCCATGCCCCAGCCTTGGTTTGCCTTGCCGCCGCCACAGGTTCCGTTTGTGTAGTAGAACGCTCTGCAGCCGCCCTCGGTGCCGCTGCCGCAGTAGGATCGCGTCGTCGAGCTGGCATACGGCATCCACACCGTGCCCGTCCCCGCCAGGCAGACCGTGGTCTTGTTCAGCAGCGCCCCCAGCACCGCCGCGCTGGTCGTGTTGCCCGCCGTAAACTTCCACGCCGCGTACTGGTTCGGGCTCGACGATACATCCTTGACGAGCAGCGCCGTCACCGTGCTGCCATCGGGAATCTTCGCGCTGCACAGGTTCCCGGTCGGATCGCACTGATCCAGCGTCTGCCCGAGCGGATCTTGTCCGGTCGGAAACGCCGCCTTCACCCAGTTAAAGCGCGTCCAGCCGCCGCCGTCCGTCACCATGTCGCACTGCACCGCAAAGTCCGCTTTGCCCACGCCCGCCCCATCGGGATCGATGCGATAGACGCCGCTCGCGGTGCCCGGCTGCGCCGTCAGAAGCTCCAGGCAGCTTATCGCCGCGCGACAGACGTTGCCCGCGCCGCACACGCCGCTTAGGCAGTCCGCGTTGCCGGTACACACCTTGCCAAAGCCACACTTGCCGCAGCTGCCGCCGCAGTCGGTGTCCAGCTCGCTGCCGTTCTTCACCCCATCCGAGCAGGTCGGCGCTTGGCAGCTGCCGTTTTGACAGACCCCCGACTTGCACTGTGCCGCTTCGGTACAGCCCTTGCCGCTATCACACAGTCCGCAGCCGCCGCCGCAGTCGGCATCGATCTCACTGCCGTTTTTGACCCCATCCGAGCAGGTCGGCGCCTGGCAGACGCCGCTCTGACAGACCCCCGACAGGCAGCTTGTGCCCGCCGAGCAGCCCTTGCCATCAGCGCAGGCCGCGCACGACCCGCCGCAGTCCACATCGCTCTCGGCAGCGTTCTTGATTCCATCCGTACAGGACGGAGGAATCTCCATGGTGTTGTCGATGTTATCGGTTCCGCAGGTCAGATACGGCAGCGCGCACAGGGCCACCAGTGCGTACGTTGACTTCATGCTGTCCCCCTTCGGCCCGCGATCGTAGCACGACGCCCACCGTCAGCACGTCCGAAGGACAGCCTCGCGCATTTGCTGCATGATTCCGCGCCCTCGTCCCCCCAGCCTGCGCGCGGATCGTCCCGCTTACGGCGCGTCCGTCAGCGGCAGCGCGATCCGATCATCCACCAGCAGGTAGCGCTTGGTCGGCAGCGTGTTCGTCGGCAGGTGCTCGCTGTAGCCCTTGAGCGTGAAGCGATAGCTGGTCCCCGTCAGCCGCTCCACCCGCGCATACACCCACAGATCCGCGTAGCCCGCCGGGTTCGATCCACTGCCGCCCGACGTCATGCTGATGTAGCCGTCCCGCTGGATCCGTCCGAGGTGCCGGTTGTCCATCACGAAGTAGTGCTCGCCGTCTCGGCCCCGAAAGAAGCGCAGCGGATACGTCTGCCAGCGCAGGTTCTGCTTGGTACACGCGCCGTGGCAGTACTCTTCATAGACCTGCATCGAATGGCTCACCGACACATCGACGCTGCTGCCCAGGTGGCTCGCCCAGTCCGCGACCTTGGGCTCTGACGTGCCGTCCGCGAAGTGATGTCCCAGCGCGTACTTTTCGATCCGATCCATCGTCGTCGAACCCACGCCCGAGATCCCGCGCACCTGCGCCACCGTCCCGTACACCACATCATCGGCGGTCCCCGCGATCCCATCCGCCCCGCGCCGATGCGTCCCGAGCGTCTTGCCGCCCGTTCCAAAGTTAAAGGACAGCACCGATTCGGGCGCGTGGTTCACAAAGCGCAGAAAGCCCACCGCTTCCGGGGTGCCGTCCCGCAGCGCCTGCTGCATCCCCGCGATCTCTGGCTCCGTCCCCTCATCGTCCAACGCAAGGCTGCCGCAGCCGCCCAGTCCCCAAAGCCCCATCACGCCCATCATGCCCAGTAGAAGTCGCATCGTCGTCCTTTGCTTGCAGGCGGCCCGAACAGGCCCCCCGGTGAAGAGTCCGCCGCAGCAGGCCCCGCCGCGCCCCGTCCGGGCTTGGTCATGTCCGCTACCGCACAGTCAGCACGATCGGACAGTGGTCTGACACCGCCGCAAAGTCCGCCGGAGCCTGCGCCGTCGGCTCGCACCCAAGCTGCGCGCACAGTCCGTGCGGGCTCGGCTCGCTGCGCACGGACAGCTCCGGCGACGCCACCACATGGTCAAGCACGCTCGGCACCAGCTGGCCTCCCGCGCGCGGCTGCCAGTACGCACTACAGCGCAGATCTTCGGTCAGCAGCGACAGCTTGGCCGCATCCAGGCGTCGCGCAATCGCCGTCCGCTCGCTCGCCCGATCCTCCAAGTAGTCCGTCGAGTTCACGTCCCCGAGCAGCATCACCCGCTCCGCGCCGCTGGCCCGCAGCGCCCCCAGGATCTGCACCGCCCGATCCCACAGCTGCTGCCGCTTTTTGATCTGCGGAATGTCCCCGCCCGCCGGAAAGTGAACCGTCAGCAGGTGTGTCTGCACCCGCCGCAGGCCGCTCCGCGCCGAAAACACCCCGAGCAGTCCCGCCCGATCCCCTTGCGAGCAGCTTCCCCCTTGATCCGTCCGCAGCTCGGGAAACTCGCGCAGCGCGTCGAGTCGCACCGCATCCGCATCGTACAAAAAGCCCAGGTGCAGGCCCCGCCGCCCCCCGCAGTCCGACACCGCCACTTGGTAGTGACGCGACGTCTTCTCCGATAGGTCCTGCGCAACCTGCGTCAGCACCTGTGGATCGCGCAGCTCCTGAAGCGCCAGGATGTCCGCTTCCGTGTCTCGCAGCAGCGCCGAGAGCCGCACCCGATCGGTCTGCGCCCCAAAGTCGCGGATGTTAAACGTCGCAACCCGCAGCGCCGTTCCCGTGATGCTCCGAACCCCCAGCCACAGCCCCGCACCGAGCAGCATCAGCAGCCCCAGCCGAGTCCGAAGCAGCTTCCCAGTCAGCCGGAGCGTCCCCCAGATCACCGCGCCCAGCAGCCGTACCATCAAGCGGAAGGAATAGCGTCGTCGCATGGTCACCTCTTGGCGCGGAGTGTACGACAAGGATGGGAGTGCAAAGGAAGAAAACCTGGGGCGGTTTTCTCCCTTTGGAACCCTCTTTCCCTGG
>ERZ724507.54-NODE-54-length-41931-cov-6.813855_pt1 | contig 41931 bp, 36 predicted proteins | sample MGYA00376040_ERZ724507 | MGnify/ENA primary metagenome ERZ724507 (study PRJEB28724, sample SAMN07190883) | activated sludge metagenome | isolation source: activated sludge of sewage treatment plant in Hong Hong | place: Hong Kong | collected 2016-03-17 ...
ACCGACCCAGGGTGACGTGCAGCCCGGCCTGCCAACGCCTTGTGCAGCGGCGGAGGCGAGGCCGCGACCCCTGCCAACGCATTGTGCGGTCCGAAGTCGCTTGCTCCAGCGCCTACACAACGGCAGCAGGGTCCGAACTCGCTTGCAGACTGCCGGCACAACGCGTTGGGAGGTCCAAAGTCGCTTGCAGACTGCCTGCACAACGCGTTGCGCGGTCCAAAGTCGCTTGCAGAAAGCCTGCACAACGCGTTGTGAGGTCCGAAGTCACTTGCAGAAAGCCTGCACAACGGCTTGGCAGGTCACGCGGCATGCGCCCGGAGACTGCACCTACGTTGATGCAGCGCGCGGCACGCCCTGCCCGCCCAAGCAACGCGTTGTGCAGGCACTGATCAGCCCGAAGCCAAAGCCTGCTACCCTGCGGCGGTGAATTTCTACGACAACATGCTGCCGGAAGGCTTCTCATCGGACGCGCGGCGAGTCCTTCCGATTGTGATCGAGGCGGGACAGCTCGCGCACCGCTACTTTGAAGCCTGGCACGCGCCGCAGAGCGCCCAAGCGGAAGCCGCGCTGCCGGTGCAGTGGAAAGACGCCGAAGAGCCCGTCACCGAAGCCGACCGCGCGGTGAGCGAGCTGTGCATTGCCCGCCTGGGTGAGCAGTTTCCAGCCGATGTCGTGCTGTCGGAGGAGCGGCCCGATGACGGGGCCCGACTGACCGCCGCGCGCTACTGGCTGGTCGATCCGATTGATGGCACCAAGGACTTCATCGCCGGACGGGCGGGCTACGCGGTGATGATTGGGCTGGTCTCGCACGGGCAGCCGGTGCTCGGCCTGGTCTATCAGCCCGCAGCGGAGCGGCTGTGGATTGCGCAACAGGGGCTTGGGGCCTTCGAGGTCATCGAGCACGAGCCGCCGCGCCGCATCTTTGTGTCAGCCGTTTCGTCTATGGCCGATGCGCGCCTGGTGTCGTCGGCGTCTACGCGGGAAGAGCTGGTGCGCAAGGTGCGGGACAAGGCGGGCATCCGCGATGAGCTGCAAGTCGGCTCGGTGGGTGTGAAGCTGTGCCTCATCGCGTCCGGGGCGCGCGACCTGTATATGAACCCGGCGGGGCGCTGCAAGCTGTGGGACACTGCCGCTCCCGAGATCATCTTGCGCGAAGCGGGCGGACAGCTTACCGACCTGCGCGGGGGCACGCTGCGCTATTCCGATCGCGAGCTGGGTCATCACCACGGGCTGTGCGCAAGCAACGGACACCTACACAGCGAAGCGCTGCGCCTGCTGGAGCCGTTTCTCGTCGGGCGGTAGCGGCTGCCGCTGCTTGCTTCGCACTTTTTTCAAAAAAAGTTGAAACCAGATCGCTGCGGGCTTCACTCACGGATGAGATGAGCTCCAAACGTGCGCTGACACTGCTTCACACCTCGCATCCGCTGGCCGGTCCAGAAGAGGTGTCGAGCGCAGTCACCGCACTGGTCCCCACGCCAGACCACGCACCAGCCGTGGTCAGCATTGATGCGCCGCTCGTCCTGGCTGCGCAGCGTGGTGAGCGCGATGCCTTCCGCAGCCTGTTTGTGCGTCACAGTCCGGGCGTGCGTCGCTACCTGGGCGACCTGCTGCGTGACGATGCGGCGGCGGACGATGCCACCCAAGAGACGTTTGTCCGGGCCTACGATGCGCTGTCCGCACTGCGCGAGCCGGGTCGGCTGTCGTCGTGGCTGTTTGGCATCGCGCGCAACGTCTTTTTGGAACACTGCCGCACCAAGAAGGAAGCGGCGCGGCTGCTCGAAGAACCAAACGAAGAGAGCGAGCCGGTCGATGGCGCGCCAACGCCGGATGCGGTCCTGCTGCTGGCGGAAGCGGATCGCAAGCTCAGCGAAGCGCTGTCCCATGTGGGAGAGCCGCGCAAAAGCGCCCTACTGCTTCGGCTCGATCACGGCCTGTCCTACGAAGACATCGCCGAGATCATGGGCTGGTCTGTCTCGAAAGTGAAAAACGAAGTCCACCGTGCGCGGCTTCAGCTCCGCGCGCAGCTGTGGCACTACCTGGGAGGCTCCAAGTGAACACGCATCCATCCGTTCAAGATCTCGAAGCCCTGCTACGCGGAACGCTGACCGAAGATCAGTCGATCGTCGTCTCTGCACACACCGATGAGTGTGAAGCCTGCGGTCGTGAGCTGTCGTGGCTGCGGGCCGAGCACGAGCTGTTTGCGCAGCGCGCTCGCGGGGTTCCGCCATCGCAGGTGTGGGCGCAGATCGAGCAGCAGATTGCCGCGCGAGTGACCCGCAAAGAAGCGACGCCCAAGGGTCTGCGCCGGCTGCTTCAGCAGACCTTCCACGATCAGAAAGCGCAGTGGGTTGCGGTGGGCGCGGCTGCGGTTGCGCTCTTCGGCATCGTGGCGGCCAGCCCGCTGTCGCCGCTGCACCGGGGCCAGTGGTTTTCGGCCAAAAAGACCCAGCCGGACATCGTGGCGCAGCACGTCGGCAGCACCGACCTAGACGATGGCGAAGACGGGGAAGATGCCGACGCCTCAAGCGATGACACCCACAGTGAGACCATCAAGCTGAGCGGGCCGATCTCGCTCGAGATCACCACCACCGCCGCCGAAGTGGAGCTAAGCGCATCGACCACGAGTGAAGCCAAGCTGACCCTCAGCGAAGCCACGGTGCGCAGTGCCAAGCTGGTCCCGCCCAGCGATGAAAAGGGCCTGTGGCAGCTTCAGTTTGACGGTCAGCCGACGCTGCTCGATGGTCACTTGGCGCTCTCGCTGCCGGTCGGTAGCAAGGTCAAGGTCAAGACCACGTCCGGCGATGTCCATGTCAGCGGTCTGCAAGGCGACCTGGAGGTCACGTCTTCCTCGGGAGAGATCGACATCAAAGGCAGCCGCGCTGTGACCGTTCATTCGATCAGCGGCGACGTTCGGCTCGAAGCGGTCAGCGGCGACGTAAACGTCAGCACCGTGTCGGGCGAGCTGCACCTGGACAGCGAGGTGGTGCGTCCGGTTCGCTTCCAGTCCACATCGGGCGATCTGACGCTCCCGAAAGGCTGCAAGGCGGCGGGGTGCCAGATCAGCGCGGACACCGTGTCGGGCAACGTCCACATCCAGTCGGTCCCAAGCAGCTCCTTTGTGGCGCGGCTACGGGCGCAGACCGGCGAGATCATGGGCAGCGACTCTCTGCCGGTCGAGATGAAGCGTCATCCCGGTCAGCCCACGGAGTGGAGCGCCAAGGTTGGCCAGGGCCTGGGCCTGGTCGAGCTGCGGTCGATGAGCGGCGACATCGTCCTAGAGCAGCACTAACGGGCGCTACGTCCGCGTATCCACAAAGTCAAACTGCGGCGGTGCAGCCAGTCCGTACGCTCGCGCCGCCAGCACATCCATCGCCGCGAAGTCTCGCTGCACAAACGCCCGCGCCAGATCCGCAGCCAGCGGACTGGGCACATCACGCGGATGCGGCACCCGAATCCTGCGCAGATACTGCGCCTGAAAGCGCAGATAGCCGCCGCGCAGCGTCACCGCGTAGCTCCACACAAAGAACAGCGCCACCTGCGAGCTGAGCAGCCCGCCAAGCGTCGCCAAGTCCCAGCCCTGCGACGTCACGTAATACAGGTTGTGGTGCGGATAGTAGCGCCCCGGATCGAGCGTCAGCTCGTTCGCACTGGCGATGTCAGGAATCAGCAGCTTCGGGGTGTAAACCAGCTCGGGATACACGCGATCGATCGTCCGAAACCAGGCCTGCGGCTGGCGACGCGCCACATACCGCGCCGACAGCACGTCGCGATGCCGCTCCACGTACTGCGCAAGCTGCGGATGCTGCGTCAGATCGAGCGGTCTGCCATCAGGCGCAAACGTCTGTAGGACATAGCGCCGTCCCCAGGCAATCTGTCCGTGCCCCAGGTCGCTCCGCATCACCAGGGGCAGCCGCGTCTGGGCTTCCAGCGCCTGCGCCTGCGCTTCATCGACGATCAGCACGTCATCGCAGCCGGTGGCGACGCCAATCCCAAGCTGCGTCTGTCCGACGTCTTCCAGCGTGGCAAACCGCTGCTCTAGCTGCACAAGGAGCCTTCGCTGCTCGGGATCCACAATCACCCACGGCGCGTCCCCGGAAAACCACTCGCGATGAAGCTGAAGCGACGGCGCATTGTGTCCCGCTCGTGTCGGCTGTCCTTCCGCAAGCAGCGCGAGCGCCCGCGCACACTCCTCGCGATCGGCGCGCTGCATCGTCACCACCGGCACTGCGTCGAGCGGCGGCGACTGTTTCTGTCCCAGCACAAAGATCGATGGATACGCCTGCACGGTCGCATCAAACGGCGACGACTGCGACAGATCGATGTAGCAGCGCACCTGGCAGCGATCGCTGATGAGCTTGCGCAGCGGACCTCCATAGCGATTGCGCGTCCAGCGATCGGCGCACACAAACGACAGTCGCCCGTGCGGAGCAAGCTGCGACAACGCGCGCTCGATAAACGCCACGTACAGATCGGCGCGATCAAACAGCGAGGCATGCTGCGCGCGATAAGCGGCCCGTCGGTCTGGATCAAGCTGTTCCAGCCGAACATAGGGCGGATTGCCGACCACCACATCGACCTGCGGCAGCTCGGACGCCAGCAAAAAGTCCGCATGCCGCACCCACGTCGCCACCAGCGACTTCGCCAGCCGCAGCGGCACACCCGCCTGTCGCAGCACCGAAAGCAGCCGCTGCCGGGTCAGCAGAACCTGCGCGTGGTCTAGCTCAAACGCGAGCAGCGCCGACCCGAGCGAGTCGAGCGGCCTGCCGGTCTGCTGCACGGATCGGAGCAGCCGCGTTAGCGCGATCTCCACAAACGCGCCCTGACCACACGCGGGCTCGAGCAGCGTCCGCGCGCCCAGGTCCAGCTCGGCCCGGTAGTCCACAAGATCCAGCATCAGCTCGACGATGTGCGTCTGGGTCAACACCACGCCCGGAGAGCGCGGCACCTTCGCCGTCACCACTTGCTCTGCGCGCTGCCGATTTGCTTGCATCGTGGTGCGCATCGTAGCGCGGACCGATTCATCCCGCTGCGGACACAAACACGCCAAGTCGCGCCAAAACCGCTGCACAGGCGTCCACATCGCACACCGCACAGCCGCCGCATCCGCCCCCTCAAATTGCGCCTCCATCGACGTCACCGGCTGGTTTTGATCGGGCATCGCCAGCTGGAATGGTCAGGGCTGGCAGGTCACTACGGTGGGACAGAGCATCGACCTGGACACGATCTATGTGCGCGGCCAACAAGCCTGGTCCGGTGGCAGCAGCGGCGCCCTGTTTCACTGGAACGGAGTCAGCTGGAACGCGCAGTCTTCCCCCGTCACGGGCCAGATCGTCAGCGTGTTTGGTCCGTCTGCGAGCAGTGGCAGCCCGCTGTTTGGGCTAAGCAGCAGCCCCCAGGTGACGGACTTGCTGCTGTCTGCCAGTGGCGCAAGCTGGACCCGATCCGTCACGCCGCCGCCAGGCACGGGCTACACCAAGCTGTGGGGCAGTAGCGGCAGCGCGCTGTGGGCTTCCGGCACAAACGGACGGCTGTCGCAGTGGACAGGCACGGGCTGGAACAGCGCAGCGACGCCCACCACCAGCCAGCTCAACGCGGTGTGGGGAAGTGGCGCAAGCGATGTCTGGGCTGTGGGAGCCGCCGGAACCGTCCTTCACTACAGCGGACCGACGCCCGCATGGAACAAAGTCGCCGTTCCTACGACTGCGAACCTGACCGATGTCTATGGAACGTCACCGCGCGACCTGTGGGTCGTGGGTGAGTCAGGAACCATCTTGCACTTTGACGGGTCGCGCTGGGTGGCCGAGCCAAGTGGCTCGACCGATGCGCTGCGGGGGATCTGGGCGGGATAGCGGGGCGGAAGCGACTATTCCTTGGTGTCGCCGTCCGAGCGCTTGAGGATCACGAACTCGACGCGGCGGTTGCGCGACCAGCAGTCCTCGTTGTGCTCTGGGCAGACCGGCTTGGTCTCGCCGTAGCCGTGCGACTGGAGTCGGTTGCCGTCGATGCCCTTCTCGATGAGGTAGACCTTCACCGCCTTGGCGCGTCGCTCGGTCAGATCCATGTTGTGGGCGTCGTCGCCGCGCTCGTCAGCATGGCCTTGGACTTCGATCTCCAGGATCTGCGGGTTGCCCTTCAGCGTCGCGGCAATCGCATCGAGGATCGGGTAGGAGATCTCCTTGATGATGTCCTTGTCCGTCTCGAAGTAGATCTTGTCGAGGATCTCCAGCTTGCCCTTGCGAACGATGACGCGACCCTTGTCGGGGCAGCCGTCCTGGTCCTGATAGCCGTTGTAGGTCTCCGGCTCGTTCGGGCACTGGTCGTCCTTGTCGAGGATGCTGTCCTTGTCGTTGTCCGGGTCGGGGCAGCCGTCCTGATCTTCAAAGCCGTCCTTGTCCTCTGGATCGTTCGGGCACAGGTCGTCTTTGTCGAGGATGCCGTCCTTGTCGTTGTCCGGGTCGGGGCAGCCGTCTTCGTCCTCGAAGCCGTCTTTGTCTTCGGGATCGTCGGGGCACTTGTCGAGGTTGTCAGGAATGCCGTCGCCATCGCGGTCGAGCACCACGCTGTCGGGGCAGCCATCGTCGTCTTCAAAGCCGTTCTTCGTCTCCGGCTCGTTTGGACACTTGTCATCGACATCAAGGATGCCGTCGCGATCGTTGTCGGGATCGGGGCAGCCGTCTTCATCCTCGAAGTCATCGAAGTCTTCGGGATCGTCGGGACACTTGTCCACGTCGTCCTTGATGCCGTCGCCATCGCGATCGCCAATGTTCGGCTCAAAGATAAAGCCGATGAACGCGCGCCACAGCGGACCGCCGGTCATCTTGCCCGAGTCCGACAGGCCAATCAGACCACCGCCCGCGCCAGCGACCAGGAACGACTTCTTGGCCAGGTACAGCTTGATGGCGCCCAGACCTTCCAGCGGATAGGCCTTCTGGTTGCCCGCCACGTCGGCGTAACCGAAGAACTCGCCGAGCACCTCGAAGCGCTGCTTCACAATCGCCAGCGAAGCGCCGATGCCGTAGGTCAGCTGCGTGCCGACGCCACGACGAAGCCCGGTGCCGCACAGCCCCGAGTCAAACTGCGTCGAGGTGTTGTCCGCCGGATAGCAGAACGTGTTCATCGCTTCATCGGTGACGCGCGGACGGCCTCGGTCGACAAACTCGGTCGAGCCAAAGCGAATCAGCGCACCGGCGTTGATGGCCGTGCGGAAGCGACGCGAGCGGCCCCACTCTTTGTCGAGCAGGATCTGCGGATGCAGCGTCACGTTGCTCTCGGCGATGAACTGCTTGTAGGCATCGCCACCGGCCCACTTGTCCACCGGCAGATAGACCGACACGAGTGCGCCAAGTCCCACCGGGTGACGCGAGGTGTTGAGGAAGCGACCCTTGAAGTGAACCGCGAGATCCGAAAAGCCCACCTTCGAGAAGGTCAGGTCGGTTCGCGCCGAGCCGTCACCCGCGTAGCCTTGACAGGCGCCGCCTGGCGGACAGATCTGCCGACCACCGTTCATGATCGACAGCGGAATGCCGAACGCGATCTCGAAGTGCTTGAACAGACCGACGGCGAACTGAAGCTGCGCCGTCACCAAGTTGTCCACCGAGAACGTCCGACCGCTGGAGACCTGACCAAACGGAGCCGTCGAGCCCGCCGGTGTCTCCAAAAACAGCGGCTGACCCGCCCAAGTACCAACCAGACCGAGCGAGAAGTCTTTGTGACCGAGCACCTGCGAGGCGTTCAGCGTCACATAGCCCTTCGAGTCGATCGCCGGACGAAACAACTGCATGTTGTACGTCGGCTCAGTGAATCCGTTTTCTTGGACCATCTGAGCGCTTGCCGTCTGGTCAAAGACCAAGAGCGCGCCCAGAGACCCAATCAGTGTCCCCAGACGCTTGAGCGTCGGTGCCCTATGTTGCGATTGCATCGGCAGCTTCCTATCGTGTGTTTCAAGTCCTTGGGTACAGCACAGATCACGGCCATTTCCCTACACAGGACGGCATAGGTGTAAATTGACTCGTCATGCAAAGTCAAACCCCATCCCACGGGATCGGGCCCCGCAGCGCGCTCGGTCTTTCGGTGTTACCTGGCGGACAGTCTCCGACGCCGATTACGGCGGACTCTGTATTGTTAGGCCTTACTTCTCAAGGTGCCACCACACTGCACCTTCCAGCCCTTGGTTTGCCCGGACTTGTCGAGGGGTTAGCCCACATGGCTGCGTCTCCACATCCGCCGCTGCAAGTGGTCGCGGTCGATGCCGAGCTGGGAGCGATCGCCGATGCCAGGCCCCAGACCGCCTGGGCGCAGCTTGCGTCGCTCGACAAAGAAGAAAGCCGCACGGCGGTGGCGGTGGCTCAGTCAGCGCTGCGCGTCGCACAGACGCTGGGGGCTCGCTATGTCCGGCTGCGACTCGGTGAAGTGGACGGGCTCGATCGGCTGTGGAAAGGGGTTCGCGCGCATTTTCTGCAAGGAGCGATCTTCGAAGACAGCGAGCCCGGGGACGAGCTGCTCCGTGCCCGCAGTGCGCTGATGCCTCGACACCTGGACGCCATCCGTCGCGCCATTGAGCAGCTGTCCAATCACGCCGTGCGCAGTGAGCAGACCTTGCTGCTTGGCTATCCTCGGCGCGTCACGGAGCTACCGCTGCCACTCGAAGTCCGACTGCTGTGCGAGGAGTTTGCCGGAGCCCCGATCGCGCCCAGCTTGGATCTGCCCGCCGCACACCTGGCGTCGATGATGCGGCTCGTGGCGATGTCTGACTCGGTGCGATCCTTTGGCAGCGGACCCCTGCACTGCGTCGGCGATGCCTGTGGTCCGATTGGAGCCCTGCCACCGGGAAGCGGCGAAGTCGATGTCGCTGCCGTCTGCAAAGCCCTGCCCAAGACGTCGATCTTGTCGTTTATGCCGTGGCCTGGCCTGTCGATTCGCGAAGCCATGCGCGGCTATGCCTCGCTCGCCCGCCTACATCCCGACAACCAGACCGATCCCGAAGCCTGGCCATCGTCCCCGGTGCCAGCCAGCCATGCTTCACGGTAGCGCGGACGACAGACGCGGCCACCGCTCGGCCCGCCCCGCTTCACTGCGCGACAGCCGCGCCAGCCGCGCCAGCACCGACTGCGCCACCTGAGCCGCTTGCTGACGAAGCTCTGGCACAGCGGTGGATTCCAGCAGCGCTCCCGTCCGCAAAAACCCGAGTGTAAACAGACAGGACGAAGCCTCACCTTGGACCGCACCGTCCGGCGTCTGCGCAAGCCCCATCCCCAGCGGACAGGGAACCACCAAGCCCCGACGAAGCAGGCTCAGAAGCAGCGGATTGGGTCCACGCTCGATGCGGTAATCGGGCCCGGTGCAGTTCAGCACAAGAGCTGCCGAGCACGTCGCCCCCTCGCGGCTGCCACGCATCCGATAGCGAACGAGCAGCCCATCGGGACGCTCCGCGACCTGCTGAAGGTGTCCGGCCACGACGCGAAGTCGACCCTGCGCGATCAGTCCTTGCACCGTCTGACTGGCCCTGGGCGCAACACGGTGGCGGTGCACGCTCCAAAACGGAGCCAGCCGCTGAAAAAAGCGTCGCTGCTCCGTCAGCGGCAGTCGCTGCCACAGCACCTGCGTCTGCGTCCGCAGCGCGTCCACCACGCTCTGCCACGGAAAGCCGCGTGCCGCCGCTCGCTCGACTTCTTTGCGCAGACCCGACAAAAGCCCGCGCGCCGACTGTGGAGCCTCACTGGGACAGCACGCCAGCGACCCGTCGGGATAGCAGCGATCTTCGGCGTGGTCTTGCGGCAGCAGCCCATGTCGAGAGATCGCCGTCACGCGCCCACGATAGCCGTGACTGACCAGCGACAGCACCGCATCGACCATCGTCAGCCCTGTCCCGATGATGACCACGTCTTTGTCTTGGGGCAGCGACGAAACCTGCTGCGGAAACAGGCTCTGCGGCGGTGGATTCCATAGGTCGGCCACAAAGCGCGACGACGAGTCCCCAAGCGCAGCCACGCCATCCAGCTGGCGCGGCGGAAGGTTGCCAGTCGCCAAGACCAGCGCGTCCACTGCCAGCTCAGACGGACCGTGCTCACTGCGAAGCGTCACCACCAGCCGCTGCTGGTCTGCGCCAAGCCACTGTGCATCGACGGCGGTCGCATGATGAGTGACCACCACGATGCCCTTGCCTAGCGCCGCCGTCAGCGTCGCCTGATGACGCGCTTGCAAGTACACGCCGTAGACCGCGCGCGGCAAAAAGCCATCGGGCGTCACTTCCAGCGTCGGACAGTAGCGCGCCACCGCCGCCTGTCCCGCATCCGTGAGCAGCCAGTCGTAAAAGCCGCCAATGTCGTCTGCAAACGCGCCCATCTTCGCGGCCCGCACGTTCAGCAGGTGGGACCCATCCGTCGTCGAATAGGCCACGCCCAAAGAAAGCGCCCGCCGCGACTCGATGAGATGAATCCGCAGCGGTCCCGTCGCCTGCCGGACAAGCTCCGCCAGGGTCTGCGTGCCACCGTAGCCAGCCCCGACGATCGCAAGCTCTGCCACATGACCGAAGCGCCCCGACGAGCAGCCCTCTGGGTGTATCGACGAAGCAACCATCAGCAGCCCGGCTTTTCGGTACAGATGCCCGTGCGAGGCGTGGCCGAGGCCGCACCGATGCCGCACCACGCGGGCATGCCCGCCGGCAGTCCGCTGGTCTTGTACGGCGACTCACCCGTCTTCAGCCAGTACGGATGCGCAAACACAAACTCCCAGAACGCCGCGTACTTGGTCAGCATCATCGACGCTTCAAGCGGTGGCTCGGCGTGCCCGCAGTTGTGAACGCACTCGACGAAGAAGTGACCGTCTTTGACCAGCTGTGTTTCCAGCGCCTTCGACGCCGTCTGGAAGTTGACCAGGCCCGCACAGATGTCCGACGCACCGCCCCACAGCACCAGCATCGGCAGCTTCCGAGGCGGATTGCCCCACTTCTTGGCCACGCCTTCGACGCCACCCGACAGCGAGATCGCCGACGCCAGGTACTTGTTTCGCCCCGTCGCGAGCTGATCGGTAAACAGCGCACCAGCACTCACGCCGACCGACGACACACAGTTGGTGTTCACCGCAAACTGAGCCGCCGCACAAGCCAGCATGTCGTCGAAGAAGCGATACTCTTCCTCTTGCCGAGCAGCTGTCACGAACACGTCGAACGGCCACTTCCAGGTGATGTCGCCCTTGGCCTCGGGCAGGATCGCCATAAAGCGCTGCGAGTCCACCGCCGCCTGCACTTCCCCCTTCTTAAAGAACGAGTCAGCGCTCCCGCCCAGCCAGTGCCACATAAACACCAGCGGCAGCTTCTCAGCCGGGCGAATCGTCGTCGGCACCGCGAGCAAGAAAGTCCGTGCTTTGCCCGACGACACAATGATGTTTTTGCCCGAAACCAGGTGCGGACAGGACCCAGCGTAGACGGGCGGCGGCGGGGCCAGCGTCGAACCCATCGGTGGCGTCTGATCGCACAGCCGAACCTTGGGCAGCCCGCCATCGCTTCCCATCGACATGTCAGAGGTCCCCAGGTCAGCCCTCGTCATTGACATGTCCCCGCTGCCTGCAGGCTCGCACCGACCGCCCATGCAGCTTGCCGCCGGACCGCAGTCATTGCCGCACGATCCGCAGTTGCGTGCGTCGCTGGTCAGGTCGGTACAGGAACCACCGCACATCGAACAGGACGCACCGTCAGGGCTGCCGATGCTGCCGTCTCCGGCATCTGGCATCGAAGAGGGCGCGTCACAGGACAGCGGACCCCAAAGCACCAGCGAACAGAGCAGCGACAGCCACAGGAAACGCGCTTGCTTACGACCCATCGTAGTCACCTCGCTTTGGGAAGCGACGTTCCCAAAAGCGTCGACGGATCGTCAAGCTGCAAACGCAGCCCACGCGGATGGACAGCCAGTCACCGCGCACGCACGGCACCGGACCCCACAGCCCACGCTCGTCGCTAGAAAATGATGAGCGCGGTCAGAATCGCCGACAGCACGGCCAATCCAAAGGCCATGCCGATCAGAATGGGCAGCGGTAGATCCGCCAGCTTCTGAAGCGGCGAGGTCGGCGAAGCGAGCGCCGGTGCCTGTCCCTGGCCACTCTGGTTTGAAGTCGGCGTGGTCGCAGACGGAGCCAGGCCCTGACCGCTTGGACTGCGCGCCCCCGAGGAAGCAGCCGCAGACACCGCAGCCGGACCCGACCCAGATCCCGCAGCATCCGGCGTCGGCACCGAGACGTTCGCAGCCTTCGCCAGTCCTTGAAGCTGATCGCCCAGCATGTTCGGCGCTTTCCCCGACAGCATGTCTTGCAGCGCCTTCTTCGGATCGATCGTCGGCAGGACCATCGACACCGGCTTCTGCGCGATCTGCGCTGACTTGCCTTCTAGCGATGGGACCGGCGGCGGCGGCTTCGACTCAGGCGCTTTCAGATCGTTGCTCGTCGGATCGGCCAGCTCCTCAACGTCTTCTTCGATATCAAGGTCTTCGACGTGCGCGTAGTTGTCGGCAAGCTTGCTCGACTCAGCGGCGTGCTGGTTTTCCGGCTGCGTCAGCTCACCCGATGCAATCCGACGGATGAGATCCTCTTGCTCGAGAATCTCTGCCTTGAAGTTGTTTTCGAGAAAGCGCGACAGATCGAGCGGTCGCCCTTTCAGACCCGAGCGTCGCATCGCCAGCTCAAGCGCCTCTTGCATCGCTTCAGCCGTTGGGTAGCGCTCATCTTTGTTCCGAGCGAGCGCCTTCAGGATCACATCCGCGACCTGACGCGGCACCGCAGGCGACACCGAGCACGGGTCCGGAATGTCTCCCTTTTGGATCGCTTCGTAGGTCTCGATCGGCGTAGCGCGCTTAAACAGTCGCCGCGACGTACACAGCTCGAACAAGATGACGCCGAGCGCGAAGATGTCCGTGCGTCGGTCAATCTTCTGGCCGGTGCACTGCTCCGGGCTCATGTACGAAAACTTGCCCTTGACCATGCCCGCCTGCGTCCGGGTCTCGCGGCCTTCCGCTTTCGCGATGCCGAAGTCGACGACCTTGACGAAGCCTTCATAGGTCAAGAGCAAGTTCTGCGGCGAGACGTCTCGGTGGATGATCCCCAGCTCGTCGCTGTCCGACAGCTTGGTCTCATGCGCGTGATGAAGGCCCGCACACGCCTGAAGCAAGATGCCGCAGGCGATGTTTTGCGGGACTTCGCCAAGACGCTGGGTTGCCAGCTTGCCGATCTGCGCGATCGACAGGCCAGACACGTACTCCATCGCGATGAAGTACTGCCCATCGACCTCGCCCAGCTCTAGCACCTGCACGATGTTCGAGTGATTGAGGCGGGCATTGATCCGCGCCTCATCCAAGAACATCTGGATGTATTCCTTGTCCTTTGCCAAGTCAGCCAGGAGCCGCTTGACCACCACCAGCTTCGAAAAGCCGTCCGAGCCGGCCATTCGTGCAAGGTAGATCTCGGCCATGCCGCCGGTCGCAAGGTGGGCCAGCAGCTCGTACTTACCGAACTTGGGATTAAAGGACAGCTGGTCCAGGAGCTAGACCTCCATGATCTCGGCCTGCTTTTTGTCGGCAATGACGTCGATCTTTTCGATCGCCTTGTCGATAACGGCCTGGATCTTCTTGAGCCCTTGATCAACGTCGTCTTCGGTGATCTCGCGATCCTTGCCAGCCTGTTCCAACAGCTCGCGAGCGTCTCGACGGCAGTTACGCACAGCGACACGGGCGTCCTCGCCAATGCGCTTGACGACCTTGGTCAGCTCCTTGCGTCGCTCTTGGGTGAGCGGAGGAATAGGCAGCCGCACGATCTCGCCGTCAGAGCTTGGGTTGATTCCCAAGCCTGCGTCGCGGATCGCTTTTTCAATATCTGGAAGGATGCGCTTTTCCCACGGCTTGACGACGATCAGCCGGGGATCGGCAACACTCACCGACGCCACTTGGTTCAGCGGGGTCGGGGTGCCGTAGTAGTCGAGCCGAATGCCGTCCAGCATGTTGCTGTTGGCACGTCCGGTCCGAACTTTGGCAAGCTCGCGCCCAAACGCATCCATTGCCTTGGCAATGTCGTCATCCAGGCTCTTCAGGACATCGCTTACCATGCTCATGAATCCTCTCTTTTTGGCTATTTTCCGTCAAGAGGCCTACGGTTCGCGGCAGGCAGAGCGGCGTGCAGTGGTCTGACCAGATGACGCCGCAGCGGTCTTAATCGACGCGCGTGCCAATCGACAGGTCGCCACAGACCACCCGCCCAATGTTGCCGCTGTTCTGTAGGTTAAAGACGATGACCGGCAGCTTGTTGTCGCGACAGAGCGCGATGGCCGTCGAGTCCATGACTTGCAGGTTCTTCTGCAAGACCTCGAGGTAGGTGACTCTCTCGAAACGGACGGCATCAGGGTGCTTGACCGGATCGCGGTCATAGATGCCATCGACCTTGGTGGCCTTCAGCAGGACTTCCGCGTGGATTTCCATGGCTCGAAGGGCCGCTGCCGTATCGGTGGTGAAGTAGGGATTGCCGGTGCCTGCCGCAAAGATCACGACGCGCCGCTTTTCCAGATGACGAATCGCGCGACGCCGAATGTACGGCTCGCACAGCTCTTTCATCTCGATCGCGGACAGCACGCGCGTCGGCAAGCCCATCTGCTCGATCGCATCTTGCATCGCCAGCGCGTTCATCACCGTCGCCATCATGCCCATGTAATCGGCAGATGCGCGGTCCATGCCGTGCTGAGTCGATGCAGAGACGCCGCGAAAGATGTTGCCGCCGCCAATGACCAGCGCGACCTCGACGCCCATGTCGTGGACGCGCTTGACCTCCGCAGCCAAGCGATGAAGGGTGGCGGGGTCGATGCCGTACTGGCTCTTCCCCATCAGCGCTTCGCCCGACAGCTTGAGGAGAATACGCTTGTATGCGGGTTTGGAAGCGCTTGGCTCGGTCATTGGATGGGCCCTTATTTGGCGGTCGAGGCAACCTGAGCAGCGACCTCTTGGGCGAAGTCTTGCTCTTTCTTCTGCAGACCATCGCCGAGCGAGTAGCGCGTGAAGCGACGGATGGTGATCTTTTCGCCAGTCTTGGCGCTCAGCTCAAGCTGCAGGGTGCGGATGTCCTTGCTCGGGTCCTTGACGAACTCTTGATCGAGCAGGCAGATGTCTTTCTTCCACTTGCCAACGGCACCATCGACGATCTTGGCGATGATGTTTTCCGGCTTGCCCTTGCCCGTTTCCTTGGCTTTTTCAAGCTGGAAGGTGCGCTCACGCTCGACAAGCGCCGCCGGGATCTCGTCGTCCGACACATACATCGGGAACGGATCGCGACCCGCGATGTGCATCGCGATGTCTTTGCAGAAGTTCTTGAAGTCGTCAGTACGCGCCACGAAGTCGGTCTGGCAGTTGACTTCGATGAGCACGCCGATCTTGCCACCCATGTGGATGTACGAAGAGACGGCACCTTCGGTCGCCACGCGGCCTTGAGCCGACGAGCTGGCAGCCTTGGTAATGCCCTTCTTGCGCAGCCACTCAGCGGCCTTTTCCATGTCGCCGCCAGCCTCTTCCAGCGCCTTCTTGCAGTCCGCCATGCCAGCGAGGCTACGGTCGCGCAGTTCTTTCACCAGTGCCGCAGTAATCTGGGCCATCTGAATTCTCCTTAAATGGGACAGTCAGCCCCGCAGACGGAAAGGCTTGGCCTTTCAGCGGGGCAGCAATGCAGGTTGTCTTACGGGGCGATCTACTCTTCTTCGCTCGACAGCATGACCGAGGTCGGGGTGGCCGCCGCAGCCGGGGTGCCACGGAGTCCGCCACGGTTCTTGCGCATCTCGACGCGCGGTGCCGGAGCGCCAGGAGCAGCGGCAGGCTTGCGCTCGCCACCGTGTGACTCTTCACGCGAGTGCGACGCAGCGCGCTCACGACCCACGCGCGAACCAACCACGCATGCATCAGCGATCTTGGTGGTGAACAGCTTGATGGCGCGGATGGCGTCGTCGTTGCCCGGGATCACGTAGTCGATGACATCGGGATCGGCGTTGGTGTCAGCGATCGCGATGACCGGGATCTCCAGCTTGCGGGCTTCCGAGATCGCGATGTGCTCTTTCTTGGCGTCGATGACGTAGATGGCCGACGGAAGGTCGGTCATGTTCTTGATACCGCCGAGCGCCTTTTCCAGCTTGTCGCGCTCGCGCATCTTCATCAGAACTTCCTTCTTCGCGAGACGCTCGAAGGTGCCGTCCTCAGCCATCTTTTCCAGGCTCTTCAGTCGATCGATCGAGCCCTTCACGGTGCGGAAGTTCGTCAGGGTGCCGCCGAGCCAGCGGTTGGTGACGTGGAACTGGCCACCACGAACCGCTTCCTGCTGCATCACTTCCTGGGCCTGCTTCTTCGTACCGACGAAGAGAATCGAGCCGCCCGAGGCCACCGTGTTCACGATGAAGTTAAAAGCGCGGTTGAACAGCCGCACCGTGTGCTGCAGGTCAATGATGTGAATGCCGTTACGAGCCCCGAAGATGTAAGGCTTCATCTTGGGGTTCCAGCGCTTCGTCTGGTGACCGAAGTGAACACCGGCCTCCAGAAGCTGCCGCATGGTGATCGGCGCTTCGGGGTTGTCCGGGGAGTTGTCCTGGGTCTCGACTTCGGTCTGGTTCTCGCTCATCGTAGCTCCTTCGTTTGGTCCTCCGCCGAGCTTGGTGGCACTCGCCACCGACGCGCAATCACCGATGTAATCGGAACGAAGACGCGTAAAACTGTCTCGACGTGTGTGATGTCAATCAACCAAAAGCCTTGAGTGCTTATCACGACGACACACCAAAAGGCAAGCGGCTACACGGGCTTAGCGGTACCGCAGCGTCTGAGGTTGGCCTTGTCACGCGCAGCACAGGCTTGCACTGGTCACAAGACCGCTCCGCACGTTCAAAGTACGGCCACTACTGCGCCTACTGCCGCTCCGCACGCTCAAAGTACGGCCACTACTGCGCCTACTGCCGCTCCGCACGCTCAAAGTACGGCCACTACTGCGCCTACTGCCGCTCCGCAGGTTCAAAGCACGGCCACTACTGCGCCTACTGCCGCTCCGCAAGTTCAAAGCACGGCCTTTGACTTCGCGTGCAGCCACTCCACACGGACAAAGCAGCGCTTGGACCTGGCATGGTGCGGCTTGGCGTAGGCAAAGCGCAGCGTGGGCTTGGCGTAGTGCGGCTTGGCGTGGGCAAAGCGCAAGCGTCGACTTGTCTAGCGCGCGCTGCTGCCAGCCAAGCGCAAGCGCTGAAGCGGTGGGGCGCACTGCGAACCGGACAACGCGCAGTGTGGGCGGGGTAGGCGACAGCAGCTGGGTGCTAAGACAGCGACAGCATCTTGTCGATCGGCGCTTTGGCGGCAAGGCGCAGGTCTTCGGGCAGGATCAGCTGAGGCGTCAGGTCACGCAGCGCCAGATAAATCTTTTCCGGCGTGTTCTTGCGCATGTGCGGACACTCATTGCAGGCGCAGCCGCCTTCCGCCGGGGCTGGAATAAACGTCTTGTTCGGGGCGCGCTTCTGCATCTCGTGAATGACGCCTGGCTCGGTGACGATGATCAGCTCACTTGCAGAACAGTCGACCGCGTACTTGATGAGCGCCGAGGTCGAGCCGACAAAGTGCGCATGCGACAGGATTCGCTCTTCACACTCAGGATGGGCCAGGATGTGCGCGCTTGGATGATCGAGCTTGAGCCGGACCAGCTCTCGCTCGCTGAAGATCTCATGCACCTGACACGCGCCCGGATAGACGACCATGTTGGTGCGCCCGGTCTTCTTCATCAGATAGCGCCCCAGGTGCTGATCGGGTGCAAACAAGATCGGCTGCTCAGGAGGATACGAGCGCAGGATCTTTTCCGCATTCGACGACGTCACAATGCAGTCAGACATCGCCTTCACCGCTGCCGAGCAGTTGATGTAGCTGACGGTGACATGATCCGGGTACTTGCGCTGCCAAGCGCCAAGCTGCTCTGGACGACAGCCATCGGCGAGCGAGCACGACGCCGTCATATCCGGTACAAGCACGGTGCGGCTCGGGTTGAGGATCTTGGCCACCTCTGCCATGAAGTGAACGCCAGCGAAGACGATGACGTCAGCCTGCGTCTTCTGGGCAGCCTGGGCCAGCTGTAGCGAGTCCCCCACAAAGTCAGCCAGATCTTGGATCTCTGACTCTTGGTAGTAGTGCGCGAGGAGGACAGCGTTGCGCTCTTTTTTGAGGCGCAAGATTGCTCCGTCGAGGTCCGAGGGGATGGGGGAAGCAGGCCGTGGCTTGGGAGAAATCGGGACGAGCGGTTCCATGGTTTTGCGGCTCTTTGTGCGGCGCGGATGTTAGCATTCGCGCATGGCCAACGTGCTGATTATCGACGACAACGAAACCATGCGGGAAGGAGTGGCGCAGGTCGTTCGACGAATGGGCCACAAGGTCTGTGCTTCTGCATCGGGTAGCGAGGCGCTGGGCATCTTCAAAAAGACACCGGCGGACTTTGTGATCACCGACTTGAAGATGAACGGCATGGACGGGCTGGAAGTCCTGCGTCGCATCCGCGAGCTGGACCCAGACTGCCCCACGCTGCTGATGACAGCCTACGGAACGGTCGAGGCTGCCGTCGAAGCCATGAAGCAAGGCGCGATGGACTTTCTCACCAAGCCGTTTGCGCCCGAGGTGGTGCGGCTAAAGGTCGAGCGAGCGCTGGAGCTGCGGGCAGCCCGTCGGATGAGCGAGCGGCTGCGGGCGGAAAACGATCAGCTCCGCGAGACCGAAGGCGAACAGCAAAAGACGCTGGTTGGCGCGACCGAAGCGATGCGCAGGCTTCACGAGCAGATCGCGAAGGTGGCCAAGACCGATGCCTCGGTGGCGATCTACGGAGAGTCGGGAACCGGCAAAGAGCTGGTGGCGCGGGCCATTCACCTGCTGAGCCGTCGCAGCCAAGGTCCATTTATCAAGGTGAACTGCGGGGCCATTGTCGAGACGCTGCTGGAAAGTGAGCTGTTTGGGCATGAGCGCGGCGCGTTTACGGGAGCGATCAAGCGGCGACTCGGGCGACTGGAGCTGGCAGACGGCGGGACGCTGCTGCTCGATGAGATTGGCGAGATCTCTGCGGCGATGCAGGTGAAGCTGTTGCGGGTGCTCCAAGAAGGCACGTTCGAGCGCGTCGGTGGTGAGCAGACCATCAAGGTGGACTTGCGCATCTTGTCGGCCACGCACCGCGATCTGCCCAAGCTCATCAGCGAGGGAAAGTTCCGCGAAGATCTGTTCTATCGCTTGCAGGTGGTGCCGCTGACGGTGCCTCCGCTGCGTGAGCGACGCGCAGACATCCCAGAGCTGTGCCGACACTTCATTGCCAAGCACGGACCGCGCTGCAATCCGTCGGTCACCGCGATTGCGGAAGACGCACTAACGAGGCTGTACGCGTATCACTTCCCCGGCAACGTCCGTGAGCTGGAAAACGTGGTGTCGCAGGCGATGGTGTTCTGCGAAGGAAACACCATCACGGCGGCTGCACTGCCCGCTCACATCCGAGGCGAGGAAGCACCGCCGCGTGGTAGCACCGATCTGGGAAGCCTGGAGCTACCGAGTGACAGCATGACGCTGCCCGAGATCCTCGACGATCTGGAACGGCAGCTCATCCTCAAGGCGTATCGAGAGGCCAAGGGCGTCAAGACGGAGACAGCGCGGCTGCTCGGGATCAAGCCAAGCGCGCTGTACTACAAGCTGGACAAGTACGGGATTGCGTAAGGCGAGCTGGACAGCGCGGCGCTAGCCGATGAGCAGGCCGCCGTTCACACGGAGAACCTGGCCGGTGATGTAGCTTGCGCGAGGGGAAGCAAGGAAGGCAACGGCTTCGGCCACGTCTTCCGGTGCGCCAATCCGTCCGAGCGGAATCTGCGCGGTCAGCTTCTGGCGGGCATCTCCCTGGACGTGCTGCTGGGTCATGTCCGTCTCGATAAAGCCTGGCGACACAGCGTTTACGGTGATCCCGCGTGAGGCCAGCTCTCGGGCCAAGGTCCGCGTCATGCCGATCAGTCCAGCCTTGGCTGCGACGTAGCTGACCTGACCTGTATTGCCCATCTCACCAACGACGGAAGTCAGGTTGATGATCCGTCCCGACTCTTTGGCCTTGAGGAGCAGCCGCGAAGCCGCTCGGCTCAGATAGAACGCTGACGACAGGTTCGTTTCGATGACCTTGTGCCAGTCTGCGGTCTTCACCCGCATCAGCAGTCCATCGACGGCCACGGCGGCGTTGTTCACCACCACATCCAGGCGTCCGTGCTGCTCACCGATGGCTTTGACGGCAGCATCGACGGCAGACTCGCTAGAGACATCGAACTGAGACAGGGCGGCGTTGTCTTCGCCCAGCTCTGCGCGGGTCTGCTGCGCTGCCGCTTCATTGGCGACGTAGTTTACGACGACGAACAGACCGTCACGCACCAGCGCTTTGGCAATGGCGCGACCGATACCACGCGAAGCGCCAGTGACCAGCGCGACGCGACGTTCAGAGGAAGAAGTTGTCATGAAGTGCTCGCTTCGGTTTGAAGAAGAGTTCGGACCCGCTCACGTCGCTTGGGGCGCGACAAGCTCGGTCACTGCGGCAAGTCCCGTCGGGTCCGCAAAGCCAGCCAGCGCAACGCTCGGCGCGATTCGCTTCACCAGACCTTGTAGCACCTTGCCAGGGCCGACCTCGATGACGGCGGTGGCGCCCAGGCTCACCAGTCGCGACACGCAGCCTTCCCAGCGAACGGTTCCCGCGACCTGACGGACCAGCCGATCGCGCACCGCGTCCGCATCGTCCTGCGGATACAGCGCGGCATCGATGTTGGCAACGACAGGAATCTTGGGCACAACGATCGAAACCTGGGCCAGCTCTGTCGCGAGCTGTCGCGCGGCGGGCTCCATCAACGCCGAGTGAAACGGCGCAGACACCGGCAGTGCTTTGACGAGCTTGCAGCCCTTCTGCTTGGCCATCACCATCGCGCGCTCGACTGCCGGTTTGTGACCCGAGATCACGACCTGGCCAGCACCGTTTTCGTTGGCCGCTTGGACTTTTTCCGTGTCCGTCGAAGACTCAGCGCACAGTGCGGCCACGTCTGCGCTAGACAAGCCGACGAGCGCCGCCATCGCACCGAGTCCTTCAGGAACAGCCTGCTGCATGAAGCGGCCTCGCAAGTGAACCAAGCGAACCGCGTCGGCAAAAGCCAGGCTCTGAGCCACCACCAGCGCGGAATACTCCCCGAGCGAGTGACCGGCACACAGCGCAGGCGAAAGGCCAAGCTCTCGTCGCAGAACTTCTGCCGCAGCCACCGCGCAGGTCAGCAGCGCGGGCTGGGTGTTTTCGGTCCGCACCAGATCGGTGTCGGGACCGTCGAAGCACAGCGCCGAGATCGAGTATCCAAGCGCATCATCGGCACGCTGAAACAGCTCGCGAATGTACGGGAACTGCTCGGACAGGGCCTTGCCCATACCAACGTGCTGCGAGCCCTGACCGGGGAATACGAAGGCAACCTTGTGCATCGGATCCTCTTAGAGACGGACGACGGTAGCGCCCCAGGCCAGTCCAGCCCCGAGCGCCGTAAACAGCAGGCGGTCCCCGCGCTTTACCTTGCCCATGCGAATCGCTTCATCCAGCGCAATCGGCACCGACGCACTGGAGGTGTTGCCGTAGCGATCGATGTTGATGAAGAACTTGTCCATCGGCAGATCCAGCCGCTGCGCGACCGCTTCAACGATCCGCAGGTTGGCTTGGTGCGCGATGACCAGATCCACATCTTTTGGGGTCAGGCCGTGCTGGGACAGCGCGGTCAGGCACGACGAGGCCAGGTTGCGCACGGCGTTGGTGAAGATCACCTTGCCGTTCATGTGGATGAAGTGCTTGCCTTCGGCGAGGGTCTGTTCCGACGTCGGATACAGCGAGCCACCGCCAGGAATCATCAGCGCTTCGGCCTGGGTTCCGTCTGCGAACAGGTGGACCGACTGAACGCCGAGCCCAGCTTCCTGCTCCTCTTCGGTACATAGCCGCAGAATCGCTGCGCCCGCACCGTCGCCAAACAGCACGCAGGTGTTGCGATCTTGCCAGTTGACGTAGCCCGACAGGACCTCGACGCCGCACAGCAAGATGTGACGATACAGCCCGCTGCGCAGCAGACCTTCTGCCACAGCAAGGCCATAGATAAAGCCGCCACACGCCGCCGACAGGTCAAAGGCCGCGCTATTTTGCGCCGCACCGACCTTGCGCTGAACATAGACCGCGCACGACGGCAGCGGCATGTCCGGGCTGATGGTGGAACAGATCACCGCGTCGATTTCTTTGGGCGAAATCCCGGCGGCTTCACACGCTGCCGTTCCCGCACGCGCGGCGAGGTCCGAGGCAGCCTCTTCTCCCCGCTTGACGGTGTGACGGGTGCGAATCCCGGTGCGCTCACGAATCCACGCATCCGAGGTATCGACGATTTTGCTGAGATCGTCGTTGGTCACGACTTTCTCGGGAACACCACGGCCCGTACCGACGATGCGAATGCGTCGCAGGCCGGGCTGTGGTTGGGTTACAGGACGTTCACTACCTTGTGTATGAGGGTCGTCACTCATTCAGCCTCCGGTTGGCTGGTTTTCGGATCGGTGCTTGCCGAGCCATCGGCGAAGCGATGTGCGATAACGGCAGCTTGGGTCGACTCAATCAGCCCTGACTGGACGTGATCTTCGGCGACTTGCACTGCGCGTGCGATCGCCCGGGCGCTGGCGCGTCCGTGGCAGATGATCGCTACACCATTTACACCAAGCAAGGGGGCTCCACCGCGTGCATCGACATCGACCACGCTGCGCAGCGACTTGAGCGCCGGCATCATGAGGAGCGCTCCCAGCTTGGCCAAAGGAGACCGCTCGACTCCACTACGGAGCAGATCGGCCAAAAAGCGGCCCGCACCTTCAGCGGTCTTTAGGACCACATTGCCGGTAAAACCGTCGGTCACAACGACATCAAGCCCGCCTTCGCGCAGCTCATGTCCTTTGGGACGACGGTATTGGAACAGATCACGGCCTTCGACGTACCCGACGTACTCAAAGGCCGCGCTTGGATGTGTAGTCAGCAGCGCATGCGCTTCCCGCAACAGAGCGGTGCCTTTGCTGGCTTCTTCGCCATTGGACAAAAGGCCCACCCTCGGACGAAGCCGAGGCGACGTCGCTCGCAGCTTGGCAAACTGCGCCCCGAGCACAGCAAACTGCGCCAGGGTCTGCGGCTTCACGTCGACATTGGCTCCGGTATCGAGCAGCACGCACTGACCGATCGTTGGCCCGACTCCAAAGAGTCCTGGTTCCAGCGTCGGCATCGTGACGGCGATCCCTGGACGATCGAGACCTTTCATTCGCCCAAGAACAAACAAACCACACGCCAGCATCGCCCCGGAGTTACCCGCCGAGACGATCGCTTGTGCCTCGCCGCGACGAACCAGCTCAAAGCCGACTCGCATCGACGACTGACGCTTCTTTCGCACGGCTTGCCCGGGATGATCATCCATGGTGATCACCTCAGAGCAGTGACGAATGGGAATGCCAAGGCTTGACGCACCGAGCTTGTCTAGCTCTGCGCGCAAACGAGGCTCGTCGCCAAGCAGGATGACACGCGAGCCATGCTCGCGTACTGCCGCCACGGCCCCCATGACTTCAGGGCCCGGCGCGTTGTCGCCCCCCATGGCGTCGATCGCGATGACAGATGCCATCGGAGGCGCCATCTACAACCTACGCCTTCTCGGCAGGGGCCTCGTTTTCAGTCGGCTTCGGGATCACGACCCGGCCTTCCTTGGCGGGACCGTACCAGCCGCACGCGTCACAAATGCGGTGAGGCATCTTCGCGGCACCGCAGTTGGGGCAGTTCGAGGCTGCCGGGGTCGCCATCTTCATCCACTGCGCGCGACGCGAGTCACGTCGAGCACTCGATTGTCTTCTTTTCTGAACGGCCATGTTGCTGTGATCTCCAGGCTGATGTGAGAGTGAGTGTGAGGTTAGAGCTTTACGTCGCGAAGCGCCGAAAAAGGCGACAGCTTGCCGACAGGCTGGCAGGAGCATTCGCCCTGGTTTCTGTCAGCGCCGCAGAGAGGACAAAGTCCGCGACAGTCCTCGTTACAGTACACGGTGATGGGCACCGCGAGGATGATGTACTCGCGCACGATCGGTAAGAGATCGATGGTCTCACCGTCGTGGTGGGCATAGTCCACGTCATCGACGTCTTCGTCGTCTTCTTGCCGCGACGCTTCACCATCTGAAGCAGCCAGCGACGATGACGGAGGCACAAACACAGTATGAACCCGCTGGTTCACATCCACCTGAGCCGGTCCGAGACAGCGCTGACACGGCAAGCGAATCTCGCCAGTCAGCGTTCCGTCGCACAGCACGGTCACGTTGTGTTTGCTCAGCTCAGCGGTCAGGTGCAGAGCAGAGTGATCGACGTCGACATCCATATCGGACAGCGCGTCGGAAACAAGCTCGGCAGCAAGCGCACAGTCGATGTGCTTGCCCTTGTTTTCAAGGTCTTTCAGCCGAAAGCTCAGTTCTGTCATACCCATTACGCCTTGTTGGAAGTCGCATCATAGAAAGACGAGTCTTTCTGTCAAGATGGCCGTTCGGTAGCGCTTGAGATTGAGCCTTTGGCGGCTAAGATGCCGACCATGTCCAGCTTTGTGGTCTCAGCAGCCGATGATGACAAGACGCTCGCGGCCTTCTTGCGCCAGCAGCTAGATGTTTCGTGGACCTCTGCGCGCACGATGTGTGAGCGTCACAAAGTCTCGATCGATGGCCACTTGGCCGCCGATCCAGCGCGACGCGTGCGGGTGGGACAGCAGATTTCGATCGATCCCAACGCGAAGCGACCGCTGGCCCCGGCGATCCAAAAAGCGCAAGAGCGCATCATCTTTGAAGACTCGCAGCTGTTGGTGGTGAACAAGCCGGCGGGGATTTCGAGCGTGCCGTACGAGCGCGACGAAAAAAGCACCGCGATGGATCTGATCCGCGACGCGTGGCGGGCGCAGGGACGCAAAGCCACCGATCAGCCGCTGTATGTCGTGCATCGCATCGACAAAGACACGTCGGGGCTGCTGATGTTTGCCAAGACACGCCCGGCGGAACGAGAGCTTCAGCAGCTGTTTCGGCATCACGACATCCGACGGCGCTATCTGTGCGTGGCTCACGGCTACTGCATCAGCCGCACGATCGAAAGCTACCTCATCAAAGATCGCGGCGACGGACTGCGCGGATCGCTGGCGCAGTGGAAGGTCGATCTCGGACACGGCGGACGGCTGGCGCTCACGCACCTGGAAGTGACGGAGCACATCGGCACCGTAGCGACGGTCTGTTCGGTGCAGATTGAGACGGGCAAGACCCATCAGATCCGCATTCACCTGGCCGAAGCGGGTCATCCGATCGTCGGCGAGCGCGTCTACATTCGTGACTTTACGCGCCGAGGCCAGACCGCCCTGCCCTGCAGTCGACTGCTGCTGCACGCCGAGACGCTCGGCTTTGTGCATCCGATCACCGGGGAAGATCTGATGTTCCAGCAAGATCCGCCGCTCGACTTTACGGAGTCGATCAACCGTCTGCGATCGCAGGCGCGCAAAGAACAAGCGGCGGTGCAGGCGCAGACGCATCACCCGGCGCGATAGCAGCAGCGACGCTCATCCATCAAGATGAGCGAACGCGGGACGCAGCTTGTCGTAGGTGGCTTGCAGGTGCTCGCTGATCACGCGAACGTCGCCTGTGACAGGCATGAAGTTGGTGTCACCGTTCCAGCGCGGCACGATGTGAAAGTGGCAGTGCTGATCGATGCCCGCGCCAGCGACGCGACCGAGGTTCATGCCGATGTTGCAGCCGTGGGCCGATAGCTCGCGACAGAGGATCTGCTGGGCCTGGCGAAGCAGCTCGCAGGTGGCTTGATACTCGTCGGCGGACAAGGCAGACAAGTCCGCGCCGTGTCGCCTGGGGATGACCATGATGTGGCCGCTGTTGTAGGGAAAGCGGTTCATGATGACGAAGGCGGACGGGTTACAGCTCAAGATCAGGTTGTCTGCGTAGCGCGTCGATCCTTCGGCGGGAAAGCGACAGAAGATGCACTCTTGGCTGCCCTGCTCGCCCGTCGCTTGCAGGATGTACGCCATGCGCCACGGGGCCCACAATCGGTCCATGCTGGTTCCTTTGTTGGTTTTCGTGACGGTCAGCGAAGCAGCATCGCCGCAGTCACGCCGCCCAAGATAACAGCGCAGAGCACGGCGACAAGTAACCACGCTGGCACGGACTTGGCGGGCGGACTCTTTTGCACAGCAGCCACGGGAGTCGCAGCCGATGGCGAGTGCTCTTTTTCACTGAACATGCGCGTCTCGTTGGCACGCATCTCGGTCGTGGGCATGGCTTGCGCGACTTCGGCCAGCTTGGCAGCGAGCTGCTCGGGCGGAAGCATCACGGTCTTGGGCTCCAGGTTGCGCAGCGCGTGCAGCTTGTCGACCACCTCTGCCATCGAGGGCCGATCCGTCGGCTTTTTGCTGAGCATCTCGGTGACAAGCTGCGTCACCGGCTGGGCCACGTCGGGCGCACGGACTGGCAGCGGCGGCAGCGGTTCCAAGATGTGCATCGCAATGACATCGCCCGGTGAGGTGCTCACAAACGGTGGCGCACCGGACAGAAGCTGATACAGCACCACACCGAGCGAATAGACATCGGCGCGCTCGGTCACTTCGACCCCGCCTCGACACTGCTCGGGAGCCATGTACGTCGGCGTTCCTACCAAAAGCCCCGTCGCTGTCTGTACGCCTGGTAGCGTCTCTCCCGCTGCGGCAGCCACCGCCTTGGCGATCCCGAAGTCGAGGATCTTGACCCGCTCCCCACCCGGCACCGTGTCATCGGCCACCATCAGCACGTTATCTGGCTAAGTGTTGGGTCGATCGGGCTCGTCGACAAAAGGACAGAACAAGGGCAACCGGAAGTGGGCGGGAAGGCGAGATGTCGACGTCAAGCGCCGGGATCGAAGCGACTTACGGACAGCGCATCAGCGGCGCCAGCGGCGTCAGCGGAGCCACACCCAGCGACGAAACCATGCCGTCATAGGTCGTCAGGTTGCTGCGCAGCACATCGACGATCTCGGCGTAGGTCTGGTTCAGCTTGTTCTGCGTCGAGCTTTCCGCGACACACAGGAACTTGGTCGCGCCACACAGTGAAAGCTCCTCACAGCCGGGCGTGCTCGGGGCTGCGGCCTTCAGTTCCAGCGTTCCATAGAGCGGTTTTCCATCGACCATCACCAGATCCAAGTCACGCGGCGACGCGGTCAGCAGCGAGGCATACGACTGCGACGGATCGATCCGCGCCAGGACCAAGTCCGCACGCTTGCCAACCTCCAGCGAGCCCAGCGAGGCATCGACCCCAAGCGCTCGCGCCGCATCAATCGTCACCATGTCAAACAGACGCTGCGCCGACAGAACGCCGTTCCACTTGCTCTGGCTGACCTGATTGGCGACGCGAAGCTCATCGAGCAGGTTCACGCTGCCACCGAGCGACCAGTCCGGAGCCAGCGCGATCGTCTTGACGCCCGCCAAGAGCGCAAGATCGATGCGCGTCGTGTCGTTATAAAGAAACAGGTTCGACTTGGGCGACCAGATGAGCCGCATGCCAGCGACGGCCATCTTCGAAAACTCTGCTTCTCCAAGCGCCGTTCCGTGCACGATCGAAGTCTGCGGCGCGAGCAGACAGCCCGACATGCGACTTTCCAGCGTCGCAAACTCATTGCGCGCGGTGGCGTTGATTCCTTCGGCGACATGTACCGCGTACGCATTACAAGTGCCCGCTGCATAGGCATTGCAGATCGTCTGCGCACCACTTGCGGAAGGAACCGAGATCGCCGTGCGGAGCAGATCGGTCCCAAGCCCGTTTCGTGAGGTATCAATCGTGCGAGCCAGCGACGAATAACAGGCCAGCTCAACCGCTCCCGGCGCGAGCGTAAACGATGTGGTTCCGGCAATCAGCGCTTTGAGCTCTGCGTACTTGTCGATCTCACAGCGCAGATCCACCGGCGAGGTCACATCCTTGTTCAGATACTGCTTGGCGTCGAGCACCTGCTGATAGCGCGTGTCCGAAGTCCAGTCGTTGTGGCTTCCGTAGAACCTGCCGGGATTCCAGTCGTCTTCATCAAAGATGTTGAACAGACCGTGGTTGTGACCGTCGAGCATGCCGGGAAAGATGACGCCGCCGGTTCGGATCACAGTGGCTCCTGCGGCGCCTGCGGCACTTGCACAGCTTTCTGCAACGCAAGTGATGAGGATTCCTTCGACCAGCAGCTCTCCGACGAGCGGACCTTGCGGCAACAGGAGCGTTCCGCGCAGCAGGAAGCGACCAGATGCCCCCGGTGTGATCTCCGGCGGACTCTTCGTCCACGTCGGATCAGGATCCGGCATTGGATCGTCTCCGCTTCCTCCGGTTGGGTCACCGCCCGAGCAGCCGGACAGCGACAGAAAGCCAGCGAGCAAAGCGGACAAGATACGGCCTTGCGTGTGCATCGCGCCCCCTTCTTTGCGACACGGTTCCTTTCTATGATGAACGCAAGTGCTGGCCGAAACCACCACCGTCCGCACAAGCGGTACGACAGCGTGGTCACGACGGAGATCTCATCCGCCACCCAGGTCCGGTGTGCGCACAGCCAAGCGACGCGGACGAAAGCCCGGAATCACAAACAGCGCAACGTGAAAGGGAAGCGGACGCAGCGACAGAAACTACGGAGGCGGAAGGCTCGGTGGATCAAGCGCAGGCTCTGACGATTCATCATCTCTTCGCGCATACAAGAGCGTCAACAGCTGCTGATACATCACCGGCAGCACAATCAGCGTAAGCAGCGCAGCAGACAGGGTTCCACCGACGATGACAATTGCAATCGGACGCTGCGTTTCCGATCCAATCGCACGCGACAGAGCCGCCGGAATCAGACCCAGCGCAGCCAGCGCAGCCGTCATCAGCACCGCACGCAAGCGACTGTGCGCACCTTGATCAATCGCGTCTTGAAGCGGCGTGCCACTGCGTCGTTTTTCTTCCATCGCAGACACCACCAGCACACCATTTAGTGCGGCTTGTCCGACGAGCGCAATGAATCCCACCGCTGCCGCAATCGACACCGGCATGTCCACCAACCACAGTCCCAGCGCACCCCCAATCAGCGCGAACGGAACGTTTAACAGCACCAAGATCGCCAGCACCAGCGAGTCGAACGCTTTGAACAGAATCGCCAGCGTAAGCAGGAGCGCGAGCGGAACGACAACCATCAGTCGCTGCATCGACCGCTCTTTGGACTCGAACTCTCCGCCCCACTCGACGGTCATTCCGGGCCGAAGCGGCACCTTCTGCTTTACCACCGCTTGCGCTTCCTGAACGAAGCTCCCAAGATCGCGACCCCGTACGTTCATGCGAACACCGATGTAGCGACGACCGTTTTCTCGGTTGAGTGTTGCGCGTCCATAGTCCACCTGTAGCGTCGCCACCGCCGACAACGGAATCAGCGCACCGCTCCTTGTTGGAATCCGCAGCATGGAGATTTTTTCTACGGTATTGCGCGCCGCATCAGGAAGGCGTAGCACGACATCGAAGTTGCGCTCTCCTTCCCACAGCGTACCGACGGGACTTCCACCAACCGCGACGCTGATAAAGTGCTGCACTTCCGCCATGCTCAGACCAAAGCGTCCCATCAGCTCACGCTGCGGATGAATCTGCAGCTGCGGAATCGGAGCACTCTTAACGATTCCCAGATCCGCCACTCCTTTGACCGTTGCGATCGCATCGCGCGTAGCTTCTGCCGTCGACTGAAGCTCTTTCAGATCGTGATAGAAAATCTTCAGCGCAATCTGTCCCATTTGTCCGTAGACGCTCTGGTTTACGTTGTCGCGAATCGGCTGGGAAAAGTTCACGTCCAGACCCGGAATCACCGCCAAGCGCTGCTTGATCTGTTCGATAAGAGATCCCAGGTTCGGAGTCTCTTTGGGCCACGATTCCATCGGTCGCAGCTTGACGAAAAACTCCAAGTTGCTCGGCAGCGCAGCGTCGGTTCCGTCTTCTGGACGACCGAGCTGGGAAGACAGCGCTTCGACCTGTGGGAACTCCGATAGGAGTGTCGTAAGCTCTGGCATGATCCGGCGTCCTTCATCGAGCGAGCTATTCGACGGAAGAGAGAACGTCAGATAGAGCGATCCTTCGTTGATCTCGGGAAGGAACTCACTGCCGCGCTTGGCCAGGATGTAGCCCGAAAAGACCAGCGCAACCATCGCGATTCCCAAGACCACAAACGGACGTCGCAGGGCCGCACGCAGCGCCGGAGTATACAGACGCTCTGCCACACGAAAGACGGGAGACTCTCTGTGACGGACTCCTTTTCGATAGGCAAGCGTAGCCAGCACCGGAACCAGCGTCACCGAAAAGACCAGGCTTCCCAGCAGTGCAGCGACGACGGTGTGCGCCATCGGAGCGAAGATCCGTCCTTCTACGCGCTGTAGCATGAAGATCGGAAGGTACGCGGCGATGATGATGAGGAGCGCAAAGATCGTCGGTCTGGCCACCTGCGTCACCGCCCAGCCAATCCGTCCGCGCAGATCGCTTGGTGCCTCTTTGGGAGGATGATGAAGCGTACTGACTGCGTGCTCCATGATCACGACTGCACCGTCGACAATGACACCAAAGTCAACGGCTCCCATCGACAGCAAGTTGGCTGACATTCCGCGTGCGTACAGATAGATAAACGCCACACACAGAGACAGCGGAATCGTGGTCGCAACGATCAGCGCAGCCTTCACATCCAGCAGGAACACAAACAGCACCAAGATCACCAGCACCGCACCTTCAATCAGGTTTCTTCCGACGGTATCCAGCGTCTTTCCGATCAGCTCTGTCCGATCATAAAACGGCCAGACATGCACATGTTGCGGAAGCGCGCGTGCATTGATGTCATCGATCTTTGTGCGAACACGAGACAGAACTGCAGAAGGATTTTCACCGCGCCGCATCAGGATGATTCCTTCCACCGCATCGGTATCTTGTCCGCGACTGTAGATTCCTTGGCGAGGAGTCCAGCCTTCGCTCACCGACGCGACATCGCGAACCAGAATCGGCGTTCCTCTGCGGGTGGCCACTGCGACTTGACCGATATCGAGCGGCGTGGAAAACAGTCCTTCACTGCGAATCACCAGCTGCTCTGCACCACGGGTGAGAACACCTCCTGATGCATTCTGGGATGCACTCTCTAGCGCATCTTCCAGCTCGCGCAGCGTCAGTCCTTTGGCAGCCAGCAGCGCGGGATCGGCACGAACGTGAATCTCGCGAACCAGACCACCGTAACTTACGACATCTGCGACGCCATCCACTTGCAACAGACGCGGACGAACCACCCAGTCCTGAAGCGTCCGCAGCAGCATTGAATCACCATGCGTTGGCTGTCCTTTGTCATCGGTTGCGCGCAAGGAATAGCGATAGATCTCACCAATGGGTGTCGACAGCGATCCAAGCTGCGGAGTGACTCCCACCGGAAGCTCCGCAAGTCGCAGTCGCTCCAAGGTCTGCGCGCGCGCGAACAGCAGATCCACACCATCGGCAAACGTCAGCGTAACAAACGACAGACCGAACAAGTTGGTGCTGCGAACTTTGGTAAGTCCCATCGTTCCGTTGACCGCGCGCTCGATCGGAATCGAGACCTGACGCTCTAGCTCTTCTGCTGGCTGTCCCGAATACAGCGTGATGATGTTGACCTGCGTATCCGTTGGATCAGGAAACGCTTCAATCGTCAGCTCGCGAAAGGAATACAGACCCCAGATCATGCACAACAGCGTCGCTGTCAGTACGGCTGCACGACTCCGCAATGCCATGGCAATCAGAGATTCAAACATCGCTATTGCTCCACACCAAGCGAGTTCAGGAGCAGCAGCGCGCCGCGTGTCACCACCTTCGCTCCGGCAGAAAGACCAGCACGCACTTCCGCCAGCTTTTGACTCTGTCTGCCCAGCGTTACTTCCTGACGCTTAAAGTGTCCGGGCTCTGTTTCGACAAAGACCACCGCTTCGAGTCCGTCGCTGACAACGCTTTCTATCGGAACCCGGACCACGCTGGGGCGACTCGCGCCCCCTTCACCAAAGTGCGCTTCCACAAACGCATTGGGACGCAGCAGTCGATCAGGATTCTTGGCACGCACCCGAATCGGAACCGTCTGTCGCTCTGCATCCACCACTTGCGAGATGTTTTCAATCGCGCCCGTCCCAATGCTGTCGTTGTCTCCGGGAATGCGAATGTCAACCGGATCTCCGACGCGAAGTCCGCCCAGATCATGCTGCCGAACATCGGCCAGAACCAGCACTTCATCCAGATCCGCGAGCGTCACCACGGGCCTGTCACGACCTGGACCCACTTGCTGACCGGGCGCGGCATCGATCTGTGTCACCACACCACCACGCGGCGCGAGCAGCCAGTACAAGTTGTCTCCCGCTGTCGCAATCGACAGAGACTTCAGCCGAGAGTCCGCCGTCTTCGCTTGCAGCTCTGCATCACGCAGATCATTTTGCGAAACCAGCAGATCATTGGCCGATGCACCCCGCGATTCCACCAGCACCGTCATGCGCTCGGTCAGCGCTTTCTTGGTCTGTGCCATCGCAGCACTCGCGCGTAGATCTTTGAGCATCGTCGCCAGATCTCCGCTGCGCACCAGCGCCAGCTTTGCACCCACCGCGACCGTCTCACCAAGCCTGACTTCAACGTGATCGATCCGGCCTTCAAGCGGAGCATACGCAGGGGAAGTGTGCGCTTCAATCGTCGCAATCCGCGCCGTGATCGGAGGCAGCGGCAGCGGCGCACCCAGCTTCGCTTCCGCCGTGACAAAAGGAATCGGCTGCGGAATGTGCGAAGACAGCGTGATTCCCTTTCTTCCTGAAATCACATACGCGCCACCACCGACGCAGCCGGACGCTGCATGATGTCTACGCAGGACTTTGTGAATCACACCAGCGGCTGCGATTCCGATGCAAACACCGATGATCAGAAGCAGCGGAGAGCGCTTGGCTTGACCCCACAATGAAGTGTCTGTAAACGTCTGTACGGATGCCTCTACGGTGGTCTGTTCAGACGAGGAATCAGCCGATCGCGAAGTGTCTTTAGTCATGGTTGCCACGTAGCTCCACCAGATCCACAGAGAGCCGAAAGATGTCGGACAGTGCGCTCGCTTCTTGAAGCTGAAGCTCATCCAGCGCACGCTGCGCTTGGTTCAAGTCCGTCAGCGGAACGGCACGCGCTTCAAACGCACGACGAACGTCGCGCAAGATGGACTGCGCACGCGGAAGCACTTGTTCTTGCAGCATGCGCAGACGCTGACGCTGAGACACAAGCGCGCTCCGAAGCGACTCTGCACGCGCCCCCAGTGCAGCCAGCATCAGCCGATGTTGTTCTCTGTAACGGAGCCTGCGCGCCTGCGCTGCTTGTATCGCTGCTTGTCCGCGATCCACAAACGCAAGCGGCAACGTCACACTCACGTTCATCGAGTGCTGCTGATTCCCAGACGCCACAAAGGAATCGTAGGTATAGCCCACGCGCACCGTCGGATCAGGAATGCGCACCGCTTGCGCCAAGCGCTCTTCCGCGGATGCAACGGACTGCTGAATCACGAGCGCTTTCAGATCCGCGCGCTCTTCCGTTTGCAGCGGCGGCTGCTCTGCAAACACGATCCAGCGAGACAAGAGCTGTCGGGCCCCCGCTTCACTAGGAAACGCGCCACAGCGCATTCCGACCAGCTCTGCACAGGCTGCTTGCGCGGACAGAATGTCTCCCTGATCGGCGGACACCTGCTGTTCCAAGCGCAGAAGCTCAATCTCTGCACGATCGGCATCAAGCGGCGGTCCAAACCCGGTCTTTACGCGCTCACGCGCAAGGTCCAAAGACTGTCGGGCTTGCAGCGTCAGGCGCTGATCCGCCGCAAAGCGCAGCGTCGCCACCGCCAAGTCACCCACCGCACGCAGCAGGCTGATGGCTTGTCCGCGAATCGCAAACGAGCGCTGTGAATCCGCCGCCTGCACCGCCAGCTCCGCGCGCTCCATCCGAGCACTCCGCCGCGCCAAGTCCAGGTGCATTCCAAGCCCCACCGAGTAGTTCGGCACGTTGCGCAGCGGCTCGGGCAGATCGGGTGGATTGATCGGACCGACCGGAATGGTTCCCACCGCTGCATCAAGCACCGGATTTTCAAACAGACGACTCTGCTGGGCATCCGCGCGACGCACATCGACTTCCAAGTGATCGCTCTGAAGGGACGCTGCGCGATCACGAACCACTGCCATCAGCGACAGAAGGTCCGTAGCGGAATCAGGCTGAAACCAGGCTGGGTCTGGACTTGGGCCAGCCAGCGTCGGGCTTGCGACACACAACAAGAGCCCAAACAGCAGCGAACGACCCAGCGCAAACAGACCATGACGAGGAAACGGACACATCAACATCGACGGAGCACGCACTGCAAGCGATAGGCCATCGGCTCATTGCCTCGCGTATCCGACGGGAAATGACATCCGATACCAGCGCGCTCTCATACGCTGCCTGCGCGGTGCTGTCGGGCAGCATGTCCGACGAAGAATCAGCCACTATCGACCCGAATCATCCGCGCGTCAGCGACCGATCAACCGTCCCCCACGAGACGCCGACCGCAACCACCGCGCGACTCCGACGACCAGCCCGCACTGTGACATTTTGTAACGGAGTGGCAAAAAATCACATCCAAGCCGATCGCGCGCACTTCCCTACGGCCCGCCCTCGCCCAGCGGAACCCTCCAGTCCCCATCCAGCGACGCACGAAACAAAATCTGGCTTGAGGTCGCGATGAATGATGCCGGCCTTGTGGGCGGCGGACAGGGCTTGGGCGAGTGATTCCCCGATGGCGACGGCTTCTTTTTGCGACAGACGACCGCGCTGCTTCAGACGGCTTTGCAGCGACTCACCGACCAGAAACTCCATCACGAAGTACGGTCGCCCGCCCGGAAGCTGTCCCGATTCCATCACCTTGGTCAGCCCCGGATGGTCGACGCGAGCCATCAGCTGCGCCTCGGCCACAAAGCGCTGAATCGCCGTCAGGTTCGACAGCAGCTTTTCGTGAATCGCTTTGACCGCAACCTGTTCGCCGGTGTCGACGTGAACGGCTTCAAAGACCACGCCCATTCCGCCGCGACCGACTTCTCGCAACACGCGATAAGCGCCGATCTTTTGACCCAGCAGGTACGTGTTGCTGTCGGGACTGCGTAATGGCTCGATCATCGACGAAGGTCAATTGCGCACTATATCACGGAGACCGCGCGGCGCTGGCTGCGATGCCTGTTTCCGTCGGCTGGCTGCGCTGGCGACCTTGCGATATGCTCGACCAAATGTTTGGGGGACGCGCGGTGACACTCACGCTGAGCGTGCTGGCTGTCTGTGGGCTGCTGATGGCCGTCGCAGTCTGGCTGCTGACGGAACCATTTGTACGCGCAAGCGATGCAGCGACGAAAGACGCGAGCGATCCGCAGCGAGTGGCCAGGCTCGAAGCGACGGTAAGAGCACTGTCCGAGCGCTATGTTCCGCGCGATCACCGCCACGTTGACAACCTGGATGCCGTGGCGCGTTACATCAGCGACGAGCTACAGCAGACCGGCGCGACGGTCAGCGAGCAGACCTGGCAGGCCAACGGACGAACCTATCGCAACGTCATCGCACGCTATGGCGGCGACGGAACCGAGCGCGTCATCGTCGGAGCCCACTACGATGCATGTGGCGAAGAAAATCCCGGTGCCGATGACAACGCCTCGGGCGTGGCTGGTCTGCTAGAGCTGGCCCGACTCTTTGCGAAAAAGCCACCGATGCTGCCCGTCGAGCTGGTTGCCTGGTCGCTCGAAGAGCCGCCGTATTTTCGTACCGCCGAGATGGGCTCTGCCGTGCATGCGCGCTCGCTCGCCACGTCGGGAATCCGCGTGCGTGCGATGATCTCGCTGGAGATGATTGGCTACTTTTCCGATGCCGAAGACAGCCAAGGCTTTCCGGTCTCGGCGCTCAAGCTGCTGTATCCGACCAAGGGAAACTACATCTCTGTCGTCGGAAAGCTCGGTCAGAGCGGGCTGGTTCGTCGCATCAAGTCCGCGATGAGAGGTGCGTCGTCGCTGCCGGTCTATTCGATCTCTGCGCCGCGCCTGATTCCCGGTATCGACTTTTCCGATCACCAGAACTATTGGGATGAAGGCTGGCCGGCTGTGATGATTACTGATACTGCCTTTTATCGGAATCAGAACTACCACACAGAAAACGACAAAGCCGATACACTGAATTATCAAAAAATGGCACAAGTCATCGATGGAGTGGAAGCTGCAATCCGGCTCATTGCCAAATAAGATTGCAAACCCCGTGCTATTCCGTCTTGGGCCAGCGGGCCGGATCAGTCAAAGTAGCTGCGGCCTTGCGGAGTTTCTCGACGGGTAGCCTGCTCTTGTTCAACTGGATCGTAGATCGTTCGGATCACAAACGTGCCGGATGTTTCCCACTGTCCATTCCAACGTCCATCGGGCGCGAGCTGCTTTGTGATCTGCTGTGACTGAATCAGCGCATGACCCCAGCACAGCCACTTTCCATTGATGTTTTGCACCAAAAAGACCCGCACGGGATCGAGGTGAAAGATTCGCGCGCCTTCTTTGCGAAAGGAAAAGACGCGACCTTTCACGGACTCGAGCGAGATCGGCTGTTCCAGGTGTTTTTGTCGCGACAACAGCTCAGCAGGAAAGCCTTGCTCGACGGTCAGCTGGAGGGTGTCGTTTACTTCGATGCCGGTTCCCATCGCTGCGTTATAGCGCAGACCGGCACAAAATCAGTAGGCGGGAGACAGCAGGCGATCGCCAAACGGCAGAAGGACGCTCGCGAAGGTGTGCAGCGCACGCTCGATCTTGCGACGAGAGCTTAGCCGACAGCGCGAGCCCGCAACCAACACTTCGTCGCCACGACGCTCGACTTCTTCGAGCAAGCGAAAGTAGATGCTGCCCATGATCTCGGCGGGAAGCAGCGCGCGACGGTCGGATGGCGGCAGCACCGCTTTGGCCAGCGCGTATTCCTTGCGCGCCCGCGCCGCGAGGTGACGAACCAGCCACAGCGACGCAGTGCCACGCTTGCCCGCCAAGATGTCGGCCTCGGTCAGGCCAAACTCCGCGAGCAGATCTTGCGGCAGATAGATGCGATCGCGCGCGGCGTCCTCGGCGATGTCTCGCAAGATGTTGGTAAGCTGAAGCGCCTGTCCCAGGTGCACCGCGTACTGGCGAGCATCCGGGTGCTTGCAGCCGAACAGCTCAATGCACATCAGGCCCACCGCCGACGCGACGTGATAGCAGTAATCGTACAGCTCGGCCCACGTCTTATAGCGTCGCTTATGTAAGTCAGCCTGACAGCCGCGCAGGACCAGCAGCGCGTCTTCATAGCGAACCCCGAAGCGACGATGCGCATCAGCCAGCGCGATCGCGACGGGATGCTGCGGCTTGCCCGAGACAAACGCAGCGTGTAGCTCGTCTTCCCACTTCGCGAGCCCAGCTTCCTTGACCTCGACGGGATCATCGGAATCGACGATGTCATCGACCACCCGACAGTAGGCATAGACCGCGTGGATCGCCTGCCGTCGCAGCTTGGGCATAAACAGAAAGGCAAACGAGAAGTTCGATCCACTGCCAGCGGTCACAGCAGAAGCGGCTTTGCGACTTTCCAACGTGTGCTCCGCGACGAGATGCTCCGACGGCGTCGGTCGACTGGAAACAGAACGAATCGAGGTAGCGGTAGCCATTTACTCCACCAGGTCTTCGCTGCGACGGAAGTAGAGCTGCGGAACCTGCTTGGCTGCCGCCCGAGCCAGCACGCGCGCACGATCGGTCCGCGACAGCAGCGGTCGCTCACGCAGGACATCGTCGCCGAGCGACTCGATCCGATCGAGCAGCACTTGTCCCGAGTAATAGGTCAAAAGCAGCTCGAAGCGAAGCTCTCCAGCGACGAGATCAAGCAGCGGACGACCGCGCTCGAGCAGCGTCCGCGCCCGCGCCACTTGGAAGCGCAGCAGATCGCGCCAGGACCGCGACGAAGCACCGAGCAGATGCGCCGAAGCCGGAGCCGTCCGCGTACCTTCCGGCAGCACGCCAAAGTGACGCAGATCTTCGAGCGGAACATACAGTCGTCCGAGCGGCAGATCGCGTCCGAGGTTTTGCAAAAACGACACAAGCTGCCAGCCCGCGCTCAGGTCACGCGCAAAGGCCAGCGTCGCAGGCTGACGACAACCGAAGACGCGAACGATCAGCTCTCCGAGCGGCTCGCTGACGTAGCGAATGTAGGTGCGCAGCTCTTCAAACGTCGTGAAGGTGCGCGGCGCCAGATCCATCCGAAAGCCCGACAGCAGATCCTGAAACAGCGTGATCGGCAGATCGCACTGCTCGATCGTGTGCTGGAGAGCGGAAAAGATCGGATGGTCAGACTCTCCGTGGAATGTGCGAATTAGCTCATCTTCCCAGTCGCTTAGTGCGGTTTGGCGCTGGCCTTGAAACTCCGGCTCATCGGCGAAGTCGTCGGCGGCACGCGCAAACGCATAGACCGCAAAGACGTGCGGGCGCTTGCTTTCCGGTAGATATCGCGAAGCGACCGGCAAGCTATCGTGACGGGTCTGCACCATGCGCTCGCAGTAGCCAAATGCTTCGCTGAGCGAATACGCTCGCCGAGGCGCGGCAAGCACGCTGGAAACCGGCGACACTGGGAGCCGACGCGCAACCAGACTATCCGACGAGGCAGGGCTGCTAAAAAGCTGGCGGTTGTGAATCACGGCAAGCCATCCTGTGAAGCGTTTGAACGGACTTCTCTGGCAAGAGCCGTGCCCAGCCGCTTGTGGAATCTGCGCAGACGACCGGACGAAAAGCCCCAGCGCCAACAGATGCACGATCGCTCTGACAGGCGCACCGATGCCCATCCCATTCGGAGCCCGCATTCGCAGCGGCGGACAAAGCTGCACCGATCGTTGTCTCTGCGCAGCGATGGCGCTATCGTGCCGCCCCATGGCCGAGGCATTTATCTTAGGAGCCGTTCGTAGTCCGATTGGTCGCTTTCGCGGTGGCTTGCGGGACATCAGATCCGATGATCTGCTCGGGCAGGTCATCGCCAAGCTGGTGCAAAGGACCGCGATTGCTGGCGACAGCATCGACGATGTGATCTGTGGCTGCGCGAACCAAGCGGGAGAAGACAATCGCAACGTCGCACGCATGGCGCTGCTGCTCGCGGGACTGCCGCAGTCGGTGCCGGGTGTCACGGTGAATCGCCTGTGCGGATCGGGACTCGAAGCGGTGCTGCAAGCGACGCGCTGTATTCAGTCCGACGAGGCGGATCTGATCATTGCGGGCGGCGTCGAGTCGATGACGAGAGCCCCGCTCGTGATGCCCAAGCCCGATGGCGCGTTTCCGTCGGGAAATGTCACGGTGTATGACTCGTCGCTGGGCTGGCGCTTTCCAAACCCGAAGCTGGCCGCGCAGTTTCCGCTCGAGCCAATGGGTGAAACGGCGGAAAACCTGGCGACGCGCTACGGCCTCACGCGGGTCGAACAAGATCAGTTTGCGCTGCGTAGTCATCAGCACGCGCTCGCGGCCCAGCAGGCAGGCAAGTTTGATGATGAGCTGGTCTCGATCGAGCTACCACCGCCGGGAAAAGGCCAGCCAATGGGTCAGCTCAGCGTCGATGAAGGACCGCGCGCCGACACCAGCGTCGAAAAGCTCGGCAAGCTGGCCGCTGCGTTTCGCGCGGGAGGCACCGTGACGGCGGGAAACTCATCCACGCTCAACGATGGCGCGGCAGCCGTCTTGATCGGTACGGAAGCCAAGGCCAAAGCGCTCGGTCTTGTGCCGCTTGTGCGAGTGGTGAGCGGAGCGGTGGCCGGTGTGGATCCTCGCTACATGGGCATTGGTCCAGTGCCCGCGATTCGCAAGCTGCTCAGCAGAACGGCGGTTTCTCCGACGGACATTGGTCGCATTGAGCTCAATGAAGCCTTCGCGGCGCAGGCGCTGTCGGTGCTACGCGAGCTGCCCGAGCTACCGATCGATCGCGTCAATGTCCTGGGCGGTGCGATTGCGCTCGGTCATCCGCTCGGCTGTTCCGGCGCGCGCATCACGACGACACTCACGCACGAGCTGCTTCGATCAAAGGCCCGCTACGGGCTGGCCGCGATGTGTATCGGCGTCGGTCAAGGCATCGCAGCGCTGTTTGAAAACGTGCGTACACACAGCTAACTGCCCCAAAAAATGAGTTCTCGGCGGATGGTGCGGTAATTGGGCCAGCAATTGGCGCACTTGCCGTGAGTGGCATCATGTTAAGATGTCTGGCTGTATGACGCAGCCTCTCTTTTCGGGACAAAACTCCGTCGCAAAGGACGCCATGACGACCTTCCGTGGTTCCTCCCAGAACGCGGCCCGCAGGCGCAAACGCAGCCTTGGCCTTGTCTTTTCCACCGTCTCCTCGCTGCTTGCGCTGGGAGGCCCTTCTTCCGCGCTGGCTGCCGAAAAGCAGGTGGCGATCTTCGAGCCCAAGGTCGAAGGCGGCAGCCTCGGTGAAATAGAGCGACAAGCGCTCGACAAGGCGCTGGCCGAAGCCGTCAAAGAGATGGGCTACTCGCCGATCTCGAAGCGCGATCTAGACGACGTGCTCCAGGGCGAAAAGGCCGGCAAGTGCGAGAGCGCCGAGTGTCAAGTTCGCGTCGCACGACTGCTCGATGCGGGCTACGTGCTGCGCTACAAGATCTCGCTGTCTTCCGACGTGATCGAGACGCCCGCCAAGTCAGTCCCGGCGAAAAAAGAGAAGGAAAAAGAAAAAGAGCCCGAAAAAGAGAAGACCAAGGGCAAGGGCAAGGGCAAGGAAGCCAAAGAGTCCAAGGACGCCAAAGAGGCGCTCGAGGCCCAGGCTCAAGTCCAAGCGCAAGCCCAGGTGCAAGCGCCGCCCGTACCGACGGGACCAGTCGCGAACTGGAAGTTCCAGGCCAGCCTGTTCAACGTCACGCTGGCAGCGACGGCAGAAAGCGCGCAGAACCAGCCGAGTGAGTGTCCGCAGTGCAGCTCCGCGCAGGCCGCACAGAACATCGCAGAGCTGGCCAAGAAGCTGCTCATTGCCGACAAGAGCCAGGCACGCGGAACGATTGAGCTGACGACCACGCCGGGTGAAGTCTCGGTGATCCTCGACGGTGTCGAGCTGGTTCAAAAGACGCCGGAAGGTCAGCCGCTCGTCATCAAGACGTTTACGGGCAAGCACACGCTCAAGCTGCGCAAGACCGACTACTGGCTGGAAGATCAGAAGGTTTCTGTCTCTGACGGTGGCCCGACGTCGCTCAAGCTTCAGCTTAAGCCCGGTGAGCCCCCGAAGGAAGTTGTCTACGTCCCGACGGAAGTGGTGCAGCGTCCGGCCTGGCGGATTGGCTTGGGTATCGTCGGCATCGCAGTGGGCGCAGCGCTGGTCGGATACGGAGGCCTCGTTGCCTCGGTCGACGGTCAAGCGGTCCTGCAAGATGGCAAAGAGGACTTCACCCGCGTCTACGACACCAAGACCAAAGGCATCGCGTTCATCGTGCCTGGCGCAGCGTTTCTCATTGGAGGCGTGGTGCTGCTGGCTCTTCCGGGTGAAAAGAAGAAGACCAGCGACGGCAAGAGCCTCGCGAGCGCCATCCAGAACGTGTCGGTGGGCACGGTCGGCAGTGGCACCGGTCTGGTCGTCCAGGGACGCTTCTAACGTAGATTTTCTTACTCATTGAGGTCGACGATGCAACGTGCTTGGCTGGTCATCGGAGTTTCACTTCTGCTCTCGGGATGCGACGCGCGCAAGCTGGTCCCTGCGGACTGGAGCGAGTCGAAGAGCTGCGCAGCGAGCGAGCCAGACTGCGTGTTTCAGTCCGCTGCGGGCACCACGCAACAGATCTGCGAGCTAA
>ERZ724507.55-NODE-55-length-41417-cov-6.456095_pt1 | contig 41417 bp, 33 predicted proteins | sample MGYA00376040_ERZ724507 | MGnify/ENA primary metagenome ERZ724507 (study PRJEB28724, sample SAMN07190883) | activated sludge metagenome | isolation source: activated sludge of sewage treatment plant in Hong Hong | place: Hong Kong | collected 2016-03-17 ...
GAGCCGCCGCCTTCTTGGGAGCCGCCGCCTTCTTGGGAGCCGCCGCCTTCTTGGGAGCCGCCGCCTTCTTGGGTGCTGCTGCCTTGGTGGCGGTCGACGAAGCGGCCTTCTTGGGCGTGGCCGCTTTGCTAGGTGCTGCTTTCTTCTTTGCTGTGGTCGGCGCCTTTTTTCCTGTGCCGGTACGCGTAGTCATTTCCCCCCCTGCTGATCACGCTATGAGCGGATGCACTCCCTATTACGGTGAGCGCGGAGGCTGGGGGTCGTCAACCGAGACGGAAATTGCGTGTGGTTACGCGAGCTTACAGCGCCATGTGAACGTGAGCAGCGAGGCTAGAAGCTGCCGCCGCCGCCCGATCCGCAGTTTTTGCACTCCGGCTGCGTCGGATCGGTGTTGCAGCTAAGCGGGCAGTATTTGACGCGATTGAAGACCTTTTGAACCTTGTCGCAAGTGACCGTGGTTCCGTCGACGCTCATCTCGCCGTAGCCGCCGCTCTGCTTGAACTTCTTGGCGCAGTCGATCGCGGCTTGGGTGGTCGTCGCCCAAGATGGAAGCTGCGGCAGCGCTTGGGTCTTTTTCGCTTCGATGTAGTCGCCTTCGCTGCACACGCTGGCCACCACGCAGTCGCTCGGCTGCGGATTGGCGCCATCGCCCGCTTTGAGCGTGTAGCAGAGCTTCCAGCGACCGACGCAGTCCACCGTCAGGTTGTTGGGGCTCCACGGCTGGCTTGGCGCTTTGAGCGGCTTGCTCATCGACTGGCACTTGGGCATTCCGCCTTCGATGACCGACGATGCAGCGCCGATGTCTTCACCGCCCGAGGTGTAGAAGCACGGCACCAAGTTGTCGAGCGCCCAGCGTCCTTCTGAAAAGCACTTGCAGGCTTCCGATCCGCCCGTCGCACCCGAGGTCGGCAGCACATAGCCTTCGCACGCGCCCCACGCTTGGTTTAGCTCTCCGACGCGCATGCAGGTGGTGACGCCATCGCGACAGATGCCCAGGTTGCGGTTTTGGCGCAGTCCCGGCCAGCACGCGCGCTGTTCACCGACCGTCGTACACGGGCAGCCTTGACGGTTCTTGTCGTCGGGACACTCTGGTGTGCCACCTGGAATCGGCGGTGGCGGCAGCATGCCTCCGTCGGATACGCAGCTCATGATCGGTGGATCGTCCGCCCAAAAGGCATCGGGATCGAACCGCAGATCGGGCGGCGTCGGCGGTGTCCAGCTTCCGTCGGTCACGCCAGCGTCTGAAGGCCCGTCACCACCGATCGAGGTGTTGCAGCTCCAGACCGAAAGGAGCGCCAGTCCAAGGACGGAGCCCGCGATGCTTCCCAGCGAAAACAGCTTCCAGGTGCGCATGTTGCGCTTATAGCACCACAATCCCGTAGCGCGCGAGCTTCTCTGTCGCACAGAGTAAATGATTCATCGTCCGTGAGCGGAGTGCGCCAAATATTAGGCATATTCGATGATTCATATATGGGTAACAGAAGTACCTTGTCGCGGAGGTGGTCAGCTGGCGTGCGCGGAAGTGTCTCTGCTCGACTCTGGGAAAGTGAAGTCAGCTGCGTGAAGGAGTGCGATGACACGCACTATTTTGATACAAGCAAGTTGTCAAAAACCGAGCCTCGCTCATGACTGGAGAGTGCGCGCGGTTATACAATTTCCTGGATGAAGTCCGACAAGGAGGACAGCGTCAAGCGGCCCGCTGATCCTGCGTTTGCATCTACCTTGGCGTCGAATGACGACGATGAAGTCGATCTGGGATCGACGGCACCGACGCTTCACGAAAAGGTAAAGCTTGGCTCGTCGACGCCGAAGGACGCACGACTGGTTCCGATCGCAGTTCGAGAAGTTCCCGTCGGAACGCTGTTTGGCAACTTCGAAGTCGTTCGCAAAGTCGGCCAAGGCGGAATGGGCGTCGTCTACGAAGCCAAGCACCGTCACATCGGACGCAAAGCCGCGATCAAGGTCATGCACCGTGAGTGGGCACAGCGACCGGACTACACCGAGCGATTCCTAAACGAAGCGCGCGCCGTCAACATCATCCAGCATCCGGGTCTGGTCGAGATCTTCGAATATGGCCAGCAGTCCGACGGGACGCTGTTCATCGTGATGGAGTTTCTGCAAGGCGAGTCGCTGGAGCAGCGCATGCAGAAAGCAGGGCTGCCGCTGCCAGAGCAAGCCGTCATCGACATTGCGCTCCAGCTTGCCCGCGCGCTCACCGCCGCCCACGAAAAAGGCGTGATTCACAGAGATCTAAAACCTGACAACATCATGCTGGTTGCGGATCCGATCCGGCAGGGACATGACTGGGTCAAGATCCTCGACTTTGGGATTGCCAAGCTAAACGACGGAAAGGTCGATCCAGAAACGACACCGACCGCGCGGGCTGTGGAACGCAGCTCGGTGATGGGAACGCCGCTCTACATGGCTCCCGAGCAGTTCGGAAAGGCGGAGCAAGCGGACGGAAAGGCCGATGTCTTTTCTCTCGGTGTCGTGCTGTATGAGCTGCTGACGGGAACGCTTCCGTTTACGCGCATTTCATTCAAGCTGCTTCAGCACTCTTCGGATACCGCAGCAGAGCGTCTGCGCGGAGTGAATCCGATCTTGGGAAGCCTGATTCTGCAGATGATTCGGGCAGAGTCCGCAGAGCGTCCCTCGATGTCGGAAGTGGAACAGAGACTGAGTGTTCTGTTGCTCAGTCCGTCGGGTCCACCGTCTGTGATTCATACGCCAGGAAGTGGTCTGCGGCTTCAGGTGATCATCGGAATCTTGGCGCTGCTTGCGGTTCACATTGCGGTGGTGCTGCTGTTTTTGGCGCAAAGAGAGCCTTCCCATCATGATGCCAAGACGCATGCGCTTTCGCTGATCAAATCGTCGCTGGATGGATCAGATGTCGCGATCCAGCAGCGTGCGGTGTCTGCGCTGGGACAGAGCGGTGACATGACGCATCGGCGGCTGCTAGAGAGTCGCTTGCAGAGTCCCAATCCTGAAGTCGCAGGGGCTGCTGCACGCGCGCTCGGAGAGATCGGAGCCGTCGAGTCACAGCCGCTTCTGCTTCAGCAGCTTTCCGCCCAGAAGGAACCCTCGGTTGAGCTGGCCCTGGCAGAGTCGTTGGCTCGTCTTCGTCATCCCGAAGGAATGCGCAAGCTGACAGAGATCTTGGAGCGAACGGCGAGTGATCCCGTGCTGCGCTTTCGTGCAGCCACGCTGCTGGTGGAGCTTGGGAATCCGGTCGGAAGCTCGCTGCTGTGGGACGGTCTGTCGCATGGACGACTATCGGAAATGACGCGGATTGCGACGCTGAGTCCGCTGGCTCTTTCCGGGGATAGCAAGGCCAAAGAGCAGCTCCTGGATGCGTATTCCCATAGTGTTCAGCCGCAAGGGAAGCTGGTTGCTGCGTTTACGCTGGCTCGGCTTGGTGATGAAGGGGCGCGCAAGTTTCTGTCTGATACGCAGTCGCATCCGGGCCCGCTTCAGCTTCTGTCCGCACAGCTACTGAGCGCACTTGGGGATCCGGCGGGCAAGGACGTGATGCTGCGGACTGCGCGCTCCAATCGAGAGACGGACTCTGTACGAGAGCTTGCGATCTCTGGTCTTTCGGACTGCGGTGCAGAGTCGGTGGTGACTCCGCTTGATCAAATCATCACAAGTGGTGGCGATAGTGTGCTGCTGCGGCTCAGTGCGGCGGGGGCGCTGCTTCATGTGCTGGTCGATTCCCACAGTCAGCTGACGCAGCAGAGCCTGACGTGGGCCTATGTTGCGCTGGGAAGTAGTCAGGCCAGCACCCGTGAATTGGCGGTCGCTGCACTCGGACAGATTGAGTCCGATGAGTCGATTCCTCACTTGCGACAAGCGCTGCGTGATGAAGCAAAGGAAGTGCGTAAGACCGCTGCGCATGCACTTGGTCGCAAGCGTGTTCGGGCCGCACTGCTCGCGCTGGCAGAGTCTCTGGATGATCGCGATGTCGAGGTTCGTGCCGTGAGCCTGCGTGCGATTCGGCGGGTGCTCGATTCCCTTCGGAAGCAAGGGGACGCCGCTGCTGATTCTCTGATCCTTTCGCGGCTTGCGCTGGTGACACAGACCGGAACAGAGCCCGATCGAATTGCTGCGGCTGCGATCTTGCATCAGCTCGGCGATCAGAATCAGGGAGCACGTCTTCTCTCTGCACTGCAGTCGAGTGATCCGCTGGCGCGCAAGCTGGCCTTGGAGTTTGCACAAGTGGATGAAGCGGCCCTTGTCGCGGGTCTGCAAGATGAAGATCGCGGGGTTCGCTTTACGGCTGCCAAGCGACTCCTTGAGCGTGGATCAAAGCGTGGCGTGTCTGTCCTCAAAGAGATCGCGCTCGTCGCTGATGTCATGGGACTTTCCGCGTATAACAAGCTCAAGTCGATTGGCGAGAGTGTGTCTCCTCCCGATGGCGTTGCGCGCATCTTGCAAGCCGCCGATCTGCAAGGTCGCTTGGATGCACTGGATGTGGTTGCGGAAATGCCCGCAGACAGAGCCGTGGAGCTGCTGTTTTTGGCCAGCCGAGATCTCGCGGGTGCGGTCCGTCATCGCGTCGCAGAGATCGCCAAAGAAATGTATTCGCGGACTGGTACGATCGCGCTGCTTCATCTGCTTCAGGGTCTGGCGCAAGATGGCGATCCGCTGGTGCGCTCTGCTGCGCAGCTTCCGCAGTCTGGATCACCTGTCCGTGTCGTACGCAGTGCACCAGACCTGGGCCCCTCTGCTGTGCATCCACAAGCGATCCGCGCGAAGGCGGAGCCTGCGGCTTCTCACGCTGCCGCTTCACCGGATTTGTCATCTTCGCCGATCGATGCAGGCAGTCCGATCGATGCCGCGTCTGTGAGTCCGTCTGCAGCATCAAGTTCATCGGGTGCAGCGACGGCTGCGGGCAGTGGACAGCTCCTGGTTGATGCGCCGGATCTGGTGCGGATTCACATCGATCACGGCGCTGCGATCGTGGTGTCCAAAAAGCCGCTTCCGCTTTCGGCGGGATCGCATCGACTTCGCTTTGTTGGAGGAGAGCGCGACGTGACGATCCGCGCGGGAGAGACCACCACCATCAGCCTTCCGGTGACGACGGCGGATCAGCTCTTGTTTGATGGAAAGGAAGCGTTTTTGGCCAGTCAGATCGATCGCGCCAAAGACATCTTTGAGCGGCTGCGAGGACTGGAACGGAAGGGTCGTGTGCGACGGGGATATTCCGCAGAGATCGCACTGCATCTGGCCAAGATCTATGAGTCTCGCAGTGAGCCCGGTCGTGCGGTGGAAGAGTACAGTCGCTTGCGCGCGATGCCGGACATTGCGCCTACGTACCTATCGCTTGCAGACAAAGCGATGTCGCGCCTGTCTTATTCGGTGGGACACATCATTTTGTTTCGTCCGTCGAATACAGATCCGAAGGGCTGCGTTCGGGACGATCTGTATCTTCCTCCTGGAAATCACATCCTAGATGTCGGTTCGGGTAAGACGGAGATGGTTCGCGTGCAGGCTGGAACATCGGTGACGCTCAGTAAGTGTCGCTGATATGATGTCCCGATTGCCATGTGCTTGCCGATGTACTCCGTTATCCTGCGATGGCTGCTTGTGGGATGCGCGCTGCTGGCGCTGCGGACGGTTTTTCCGTTCGTAGGATTCGCTGCTGCGGCTACGCCTTCTCCCGACGCTGTAAAGACTGCAAACGCGCAGAAGTTGATGCAAGAAGGACAGGCTGCGCTGCACGCGGGAAACGCGCCGATTGCGCTTCAGCGTTTTGAGCAGTCCTACCTGATGGCGCAGCTTCCAGAGCTTCTGTATTGGCTCGGGGCGACTGCGCAGCAGCAGCATCGCGATCTGGCCGCAGCCGATCTGTTTCGACGCTATCTGGCAGCGATGGAAGACGCAGTGAATCCAGCGCAGCGCACAGAGATCGAGCGCTTTTTGGGAACCGCTGCTGTCTCGCAAAATGAGCTGGATGTCCTATCAGGAGATGTCGGTGCAGTGCTGCGTGTGGATGGGCGCGTAGCAGGAGTCCTTCCGCTGACGACACCGCTTCTGCTGACGCCTGCTGCGCATCGCTTTTCGATCGAAAAAAATCGGCGCAGCTTTGAAACCAACTTGCTGCAGATTCCGTCTGGTCAACGTGTCCATCTTCAGCTCGCGCTGGCATCAAGATACGCAGTGCTGACTGTGGCAACTGGCGTCGCACTGCTCGTTGTTCCGTCGAACGTTTCGGCAGATGGAAAGGCTCAGCTTATGCAGCTACTTGGGCCTGCGGTGTCGCAAGCGCACGGATTTTTGATCGCCCGGGAACAGACCGAAGGGGCGCTTCAGCGCATCGGTTCGCCGCTGTCTGGACTGTGTCCGCAGAACCTGGAGTGTCAGGAACAACTGGCCAAGTTTCTGGACGCACGGCAGGTGCTGACGCTGTCGATTCTTCCGTCGCTGGATGCTCCAAAGTCGCTGCGGCTTCAGCTCTTTGATCTGGATACCGGATCGATTGCTGCGGCAGAGCAAGAGGAGTGCGGTGCGTGTACCACAGAGTCGCTGAAGCAGCGCATTCCCAAGCTGGCGCAGTCGGTTCTCAAAGCAGCGTGGGATCGCGGTCGTGGATCGCTGTCCATTGGATCGGAACCATCTGGTGCCACCGTCGAGAGCCTTGGGAAAGTGCTGGGAAAGACTCCGCTTGTTCGGGAAGCGTTTGAAGGAATGGTTGACTTGGATCTGAAGCTGGATGGCTACGTTCCGCAGCGCTTTTCGCTCAAGGTTCTGCGTGGTCAGCAGACCGTGTTTTCTTCGGTGCTGCAGCAGGCGACAGAGTCTTCGGTGCAAAGTGAGGTCGTGCCTGTGGAAAAGCCGGTGCTTGGGAAGACTCCTGTGCGACGGCCTCTGTGGCGCTGGATCGGGGGCGGTACAATCACGGGAGTCGGCTTACTCCTGGGGGGCTTTGGTCTGTCTGCGCTTTCTGCAAACGGAACCTGTGTGGATGCAGTGTCTGTTCCGGGCGGAATCTGCAATCAGATCCGTGATACCGATCGACCGGCTGGCGCGCTCTTGGGGGTTGGTGGAACACTGACCATCGTTGGTGTGTCGCTTCTTGTGTTGCCGCTGTAGGAGTCTGTCAACCCGTCAGGATCGGAAGAGAGAAGGTAGACATGGGGCGAGTAGTGAGTGGTGTTGGGAATCGAAGGAGCGTGGTTCGCCTTTCTCTTTCTGTGTGGGGGCTGGCTTCCGCAGTAGGAATCGCTGGCTGTGCGTCGCTGTGGGACGGCTTTGGAATCGACAATTCCCAGAGCTGTGAGGTGACTCCTTCTCTGTGTTCCGCTACGCAGCGCTGTAGTCCAGACTCGCATCGCTGTGAAGATCTGGATGCTGGAGTGAGCGGGGATGGATCGGTAGACCAAGGTCCTGTGGACCTGAGCCAAAGTAGCTGGCTGCCGGTCAGCAGTGGAACGTCGCTCGATCTCTATTCGGTGTGGGGCACATCATCGGGGGCTGCGTGGGCGGTTGGCTCGACGGGAACGATCCTTCATTGGGAGTCTTCGAGTTCGACCTGGCGCGCGATGCAGAGTCCCACCAGCGTGAACCTGTATGATGTCTGGGGATCGGACGCGCAGAACATCTACGCAGTGGGAAGCTCCGGAACCATCGTCCGATATGACGGCACCAACTGGAAGTCGCAGTCGTCTCCGCAAGCGATCACACTGCTCAGCATCTGGGGTCTCGATGACTCTCACATCTGGGCGGTGGGAATGAGCGGACAGCTGCTGACCAAAGGCAGCGGCAGTAGCTGGATTCAGCTTTCGAGCACCAGCGCTGAAAACCTGTACGGACTGTGGGGCAGCAGTGAGTCCAACATGTGGGCCGTCGGTGCGAGCAGCACCGTGGTTCGTAGCTCGGGAAGCGGCTGGCTCACAGAGTCCGCAGGAGCCGGTGCGACCTCCGTCCTGTTCGGTGTGTGGGGATTGGACAAGCAGCGCATGTGGGCTGTCGGATCGCAGGGTGTGGTTCGCATGTGGAATGGCTCTGCCTGGAGCCCTGTTTCGACGCCCGCAGACAGTGCGACTTCACTGCGCGATGTCCACGGAATGGATGCCAAGAACATCTGGGTGGTCGGTGAAAAAGGAACGATCCTGTACTTCGATGGATCGAGCTGGACCCGCCAAGAGAGCGGAACCCAGAACACGCTGTATGGCATCTTCCGCGCGGGCTCTCGCGATCTGTGGGTCGTCGGTGAAAAGGGCACGATTTTGCGTCGAACGCTCTAAGGAATCGAGTCCGCAGGACGCTGTTTCACTGTGATATCGTGTCCAGATGTTTGCGGATCTTCCTGTGTGCTGGGCGCGCGCACTCCACCATGAGCTGACATCGGAATCGTTTGCATCGCTCTGCGCCTTTGTGGAATCGGAGCGCCTTCACCACGCAGTCTTTCCTCCCGAAGCATCTGTCTTTGCTGCGCTGACTGCGACTCCGCTTTCGTCGGTCCGCTGGGTGCTGCTTGGTCAAGATCCGTATCATGGCGAAGGACAAGCAAACGGACTGTGCTTTTCCGTTCCGCGTGATGTCGCGATTCCTCCGTCTCTGCGAAACATCCTCAAGGAACTACGCAGCGATCTTGGCGTAACGATTCCTACGCACGGTGATCTGAGCAGCTGGGCGCAGCGTGGCGCGCTCCTTCTCAACACGGTGCTGACGGTTCGACAAGGATCCGCTGCTTCGCATGCGAAGAGAGGCTGGGAGCGACTGACCGATGCGGCGATCTCTGCGGTGTCTGCACAAGCGCGTCCGGTTGTGTTTGTGCTGTGGGGAAAGCCTGCGGAGGCGAAGCTTTCGCTGATTGATAAGAGCCGTCATCGCGTGGTGATTCGTGCGCATCCATCGCCGCTGTCGGCCAGTCGAGGCTTTCTGGGAACGCGTCCATTTTCCGAGCTGCAAGAGGCACTTCAGCAGCTTGGTCAGCCGCCGTTTGACTTTTCGCTTCCGCCGTAGCTTCGCCTGCACCTTCTGCAAGCTGCGCAGACTCCGGTGGCTGCGAAGGGTTGCATTGCTCGCCGGAATCTCGCACTCTGTCGATACGACGAGATGTCAGCGAGTCCGCGTCATAGTTCGCTCTGGGAACATCCACTTACCTTGGCGGATGATCTGATCCTTCCGGCTACGCGAATGAAGGTGATGTATCTGCTGCTGGTGCTCGGGTTTCTGCCGGTGCTGCTGCTGCTTGCGACGGATCGTTTTGCGATGCTGGCGCGACTTTCGGCGTGGACAGGACTTGTGCTGGCGGGACTCCCAACGCTGGCGATTTTGACCAATCGGAGAGCACGTCCATCGTCGCTGGCTGGGCTCTCTTTGATGATTACACTCTGTTACTTCTTGGCCACGCTGCATGAAGAGCGGCTCCTTCTGCGCTGGGGAGAAGCCCGCATTACAGAGTCCTCTGTCTCACTGGCGATGATCTACGCGGCGCTGTCGATTCCGGTGCTACAGCTTGGTGCGGGACTGTGTGGCTCGCTTGGGATTCCGAAGCTGCTGCCGCGTCTGTCACTGCCTCTGTCGGATCGCGCGCTGCTTGGAGGCGGACTTCTCATCGTTGGGTGGTCTCTGCTGTTTGATGTGCTGCGTCTGCGCGGAGTGGTTCCTCGTCAGCAGCAGCTCATCAGCGTGCTGTCGATCCTGGCGCCGATTGATCTGGGCTATGCGATGGTGCTGATTCCCAGCCTGCGTCCTGGAAAGGAACGGCTCGGCTATCTGTTCTGGAGCCTGACCTTTGTATCGTCGCTGGTCGCGCTGATGAGCGGCTCTCTTGCGCCCATGGTTCAGCCGCTCCTTGTCTATCTGCTCGGCTGGCTGCTTGTACGACGTCGGCTGCGTGTCTGGCCGATTGTGCTGGGTGTGCTGGCGGTGCTGCTGTTTCAGCCCGTCAAAGGAGAGTTCCGCGCCAAAGTCTGGGATCGCGAAGTCCGGCTCTCTTTGGTGGAGCGTGCGCAGCTCTTTGTCGATCTGTCTGCGCGTCACTGGCTCGGTGGTGAGACGGCTCCGACCGTGGATCGGGAGCGCTCTGTGAAGGTGGCCGCAGCGCGTACGGCTTCCGCGCTTCAGCTTGCGCACATCATCGAGATGACGCCTGCGGCGATTCCTCATCAGCTTGGGAATACCTATCGCTACTTTCGCTATACGCTGCTGCCGCGCGTGTTCTTTCCTGACAAGCCGAGCGCGCAGTATGCCGACGTCTGGGCCGCCGTGATGTACGGATACACGACGCCAACAGGAACCGCGCACGTCATGGTCGGACTGCCGCAGCTGGCAGAGTCCTACATCAACTTCGGCTTCGTCGGAGGACTGCTGGTGGTGCTGCTGGTTGGATTCCTGCTGCGCATCGCGGATGAGATCTTTGCGCACCGGCATGCAGGCACCGGAGCGCTCGCGCTGTTTCTGTTTTTTTCGCAGCAGGTGATGCGGACGTTTGAAGGATCAGCAGGACAGTTTTGGGGCGGAGTGCTTCAGCAGTTCGGACTGTATGCGCTGGTTCTGTTTCTGTACGGAGCGCTTCTGCGTGCGGCTCAGCCGAGGCTGTCCAGCGTACCGACCAGCGTATGAACTTTGGCTGCGGTGATGCGAACCGGAACCAGCGTACCGACGATCGAATCGACATCTACGCTTGGTGCAACTTCTACGTTCACGGTGTGATTGCCGCCCGTTCGTCCGCAGATCTGCTGCGGATTTGCGCGCGATCGACCTTCCACCAAGATCTGCTCTGTTCTTCCAACCAGCCGCGCGAGCCGCTTGGCCGTGATCTGTTTTTGCAGGCTCTGTAGCGCGGTCAAGCGACGCGACTTTTCCTCTGCAGAGACATCATCAGGCAGATCCACCGCAGGCGTTCCGGGCCGACGGGAATACGCAAACGAATAGATCGAGTCGTATTCCACTTCCGTCAGAAGCTGCATCGTCTGATCGAAGTCGGACTCTGTTTCACCGGGATAGCCAACGATGATGTCCGTCGACAGCGAGATGTCCGGGCAGACCGTTCGCAGATACGCGATCTTTTCCAGATACGCTTCGCGGCTGTATTCACGCGCCATCGCTGCGAGCACCTTGGTCGATCCCGCTTGCACCGGAAGATGCAGCCACGGCTGAAGGGTCCGCAGGTCTCGGAACGCATCCGCCACCTTGTGCGTAAAGTAGTGCGGATGGCTGGTGGTAAAGCGCAGCCGCAGAAGTCCTGGCACTTCGTCGACGAGCCGGAGCAGCTCCGCGAAGTCTTCTCCGTCCGGCGTTCCAATCGCGTGATACGCGTTGACGTTCTGTCCAATCAGCGTCACTTCGCGCGAGCCCATCGCCACAAAGCGAGCCACTTCACGCACCACCTGATCCGCTGGACGTGACACTTCCCGACCGCGTGTGCGAGGCACAATGCAGTACGCACAGAAGTTGTCGCAGCCTTTCTGAATCGTCACGAGCGCCGTGACTTTGACATCGCTCGGACGCGGATCGGCATCTAGGAATTGATAGTCCTCGACGTCGATGACTTCTGTCTGCGCAAGGCGAAGTCGATAGCGATTGGCTTTCGCTGCGGTCTGCGGCCAGCTCTCTGTCTGCGGCTGTGGACGCAGCTTTTCGTAGTGTGCAGCCAGGTTGGGAATCTGATCAGGACCGAAGGTCAGATCGGCGCTGGGAATCCGCTTGAGCAGTGCTTCCCCTTCTTGCTGCGCAACGCAGCCGCCGATGGCAACCAGCAGGTTCGGATTGCGCTCTTTGAGCTTCTGATATCGACCGGCTGCCGACGCTGCTTTGTTTTCCGCTTTTTCGCGAATCGAGCAGGTGTTCACCACGATCATGTCGGCTTCTTCGACCACTTCGGTGCGCTCAAAGCCATCGCGGCGAAGTACTTCGGTCATGCGCTCGACGTCGTAGTCGTTCATCTGACAGCCAAAGGACTCGATGAAGACGCGCTTGTGATGCGTGGCAACTTGCGAAGGATCGGCACCAGCAGCGAAGTCCTGCGGAGCCGGATAGGAATCTGAGACTGTACTCACAGCGCGCACTTCATCACCGCTCTATCGGAAGGTCAAGCGCCCTCCGCTGCTTTGCCTGGCTCGGCGCCATTTTGGATCGGGGGACGGCTCTGCGCGGTGGCTAGACGTTCCGACGGACGTCGCGGTATGATGAGCGTCCCTTTGCGGGTGCTCACAAGCCGCAGGGAGAGCGTTGCCGTGGATCAGTCGTGTACTCCAAGTGCTCTTTCGCTGGTGTCGTTGCTGACCGATGCTGCGGGCCAGCTTGCCGCAGTGAAGAGCTTTGCAGAGATGGGCTCGACGGTGTTTTCGGTGATCGACCGGATGGTTACGGTGGAATACGGAGGCTTTTTCTGTATCGATCCGATCGATCGTCAGCTTCGGCTCTATACCGTGCGCGGCTTTTCGGAAGAAGAGCGCAGAGAGGCCGAGCGGACTGCTCCCGATCGACATCCAGGCTGGGTGATTCGCACCGGACAGATGCTTCATGTGCCGGACATTGATGCCGACGTAGAGAAACGTACGACCGACAGTCCGGGACACAAAAGGAAGCTGCGATCTCGGCTGTTTGTTCCGGTGTGTAGTGGTCAAATCTGCGTCGGTGCGTACGGTCTGGCCAGCGCAGAGCCGCACTACTTTACCGATACGCACATTGCGATGCTGCGCTATGCGGCAAGCCTGACGGGAGCGATGTACGGAAGCCTGGCCAATGAACAGAAGCTCTCTAGACAGCTTCAGCTTGTCTCGGAAAAACAACAGGAACTGCTGCTTCTGTCGTCGCCCGTGATCGAGGTCTGGGAACGAACACTTGCGCTTCCGATCATTGGGACGATTGATGAAGCGCGTGCATCGCACATGGCGCAGACGCTCTTGGCGATGGTTGTTTCGCATCGCGCGCACACTGTGATTTTGGACTTTACGGGAACGGCTGCGCTGGATGAGCGTTCGACGCTGCAGCTTCAGCGAATCGTCTCAGCGGTGCGACTGCTGGGCAGCCGTTGTGTCTTTTCAGGAGTCTCTCCGCAGCTGGCTACTGCACTGGCTACGCATCTGGGAGAACACCCTTTCGATAGAGAACAGATTCGATCGCACGCAACATTGAAACAAGCACTGGCTATGCGCATAAGTCCCAAGTCGTAAACGCTCGATTTGGCTGGCTTAGGAAGGCGAGCACAGCATGGACAACACGGGATCAACTGGCCGCAAGCGGGACGGACAACCGGTCGATTTTGGACGCACCGCGCACGACTATGTGAATCATCGGGTGGGCTTTCCGGACTCTCTGTTTGATCGACTTCGGAACAAGGGAATTGGGACTCCCAAGCATGTGGTGCTCGACTTGGGAACCGGAACAGGAGTGATTGCGCGAGGCTTTGCGCGCGGTGGCTGTCACGTCACTGGACTCGATATTTCGCCACTACTGATTGCGGAATCAAAGAAGCTGGATGCGCAGGCGCAGGTCAAGATCGACTACATTTTGGGTCCAGCAGAGAGCATTCCGCTTCCGTCGGCCAGCGTTGATGTCGTAAGCGCCGGACAGTGCTGGCACTGGTTCGATCGACGGGCGGTGCTGGGTGAAGTGCTGCGGCTGCTTCGGCCCGGTGGCGTACTGATGATCGCGGCGTTTGACTGGATTCCTTTTGGGCGCAACATCGTCGAGCTGACCGAAGAGCTGATCGAACAGCACAATCCCGCGCAGCCCAAGCCGCACATTCGCTTGGCGATGGGCGCAGGGCTGTATCCTCCGTTTGTTCGGGATCTGTCCGAAGGTGGCTTGTCGGACATCGAGACGTGGTCCTACGATCACGCGGTTCGCTATTCCCACGCGGGCTGGCGAGGCCGGATTCGGGCGAGTCAAGGCGTCGGTGCGACCCTTCCGGCTCCCAAAGTTGCGGCGTTTGACGAGGAGCTTGCTCAGCTTCTGCGCTCGCACTTTCCTTCCGATCCAATGGACATTCCGCATCGTGTCTGGGTGGCGCACGGAAGGAAGCCGTAGCACCGCTCGCTCTGTACCCATCCCGTTCGCGCTCGCAGAAATCCGACGGAACATCTTGTGTCCGCACACTGCTCGGAGTTTCGATTGACAGACTCCGGTGCCGCAAAATACGGTCCGGCCTATGAAGCGAAGAATAGGGCTCTGGGCAGGTGCCGTACTTCTCTGTTTGTCGACGAGTGCAAGCGCTGACAAGCCGCTGCGAACCTGGAATTACCTGACGACCGGCAACGGTCACGGCTTCCAGATCTTTGATACGAACAAGAACAAGATCACGCACTTTCTGGAAGCGCCGTATCGCTATCTGAGGCCGCGATCGGATCCGCGATCAGATGGCTACGGACGACGGAACCTGGCCTACGACTTCTACTTCGGACTGCGCGGACCCGGCGGTGGTGGCTGGCTCAACGGTGGCACCGCGGGCGATGCGAGCTACCTCGAAGAAACCAACATCATCAAGGTTCCCATCACGATCGCGGGAATCAGTGCAGAGACGTACTACTTTTCTCCGTTTGGCTTTGAAGGAAACGCGATGATCGCGGTCCTGAAAGCGCCGAGTGCGAGCGAAGGATTTGCGCTGTTCAACTTCCACATGGGAGACGGAACGCCAGACACTCCGAACGCCAACGGAGAGCGTCTGAAGGTTCTTTCCGACGGAAAATCGATCGCAGAATCGGGCGTCGGGGGCGGCGCGATGATCTACGTTCCGATCACGGCTCCTTCACACATCGACTGCGACAACGTCTACGGAAAGGTCAGCGCGGGACAGTCGCTTTCTGACAATCGAACGTGTAGCGGAACGGACATCGTTCCTGCATTTCAAGCATCGCTCGACGGAGGCCACATGGCGGTGGCGACTCTGTTTGTGGAAAATGAAGCCGATGCAGAGTCGATGCTTTCGCAGTTCAAGACCTGGCTTTCGGGGCGCGGCGCTGCGCAGATCCTGACCGATGCGCTGGCGGAATGGACTGCATGGCGCAAGCCGCTGCCGCAGGGACTGTCGCTGTGTACGGACGATGAAAAGAAGCTGTGGCGACAGAGTGAAGCGGTGCTGCGGATGGGACAAGTTCGTCAGGCGAACACCACGTCGCGCAAAAACAACGGAATGATCTTGGCGAGCTTGCCGCCGGGAGAGTGGCATACCGGCTGGGTTCGTGACGCGCTGTACTCGGTGGTGGCGCTGGCGCGGATGGGACACTTTGCCGAAACCAAGATGGCGCTGAACTTCTTTTTGAACGCAGAGCCGGTCAGCAAGTACAGCTCCTATGTGTCGGGGGCGAGCTATCGCATCTCTGTCTGTCGCTACTTTGGAACGGGAGAAGAGGAAGCAGACTACTCTGGTCAGCAGACTCCGAACGTCGAGATCGATGGCTGGGGAATGATGCTGTGGGCAGCGCGGCAGTATGTCGACGCGTCAGGAGACACTGCATGGCTGTCGGAAAAAGTTCGCGGTGGTGTCTCGGTCTACGATGCACTGTCGAGCGGTGTGGCTGAGCCTCTGCGCAAGAACACAGAGTCTTCAGGAATCGCGAAAGCAGACTCCTCGATCTGGGAAGTTCACGACGAAAACAAGAAGCACTTTGCGTACACGACGCTCGCTACGATTCGCGGATTTTGTGACTTTGCGCAGCTTGCAAACAAGGCCAGTCGATCGAGTGATGTGACGACGTATCGTGGACTGGCCAGCAAAGCACGGGACGGATTTTTGGCATCGTTTGTCGATCGAGACGGAGCACTCGCGGGATCGATTGAGGAGCTGGCACAGAACCAATATCTCGACGGTGCAGTGGTGGAAGCGTTTACGTGGAACGTGCTGCGAGACGCGGAATACCAAGGGAGAACCGGCAAAGCGACGCTGGATGTGCTCGGACGGCTGCGCGTCGAGAGCGGTGGCTTTAAGCGCAACGATGACGGCAAGTCTTCCTACGACAACAATGAGTGGATTCTCATCGACATGCGGATTGCTGATGCGCTGTGGCGCGCCGGTCGTGAAGCAGAGTCCGCCGGCATCATGCAGATGCTGATCGACAAAGCGAGCGCGAACTATAACCTGTTGCCCGAGCTGTTTAACGCGGTGCGAGCTGACGGTGCCGTCGGGAAGTATTCCGGCAGCATTCCGATGGTTGGTTACGGCGGTGGTGCGTATGTTCTGACAATGCTCGATCGCTCGGGACTGATTGAGCCGAATGACTGTGGCGATGGCATGGGAAACAAGAGCTCGGGACGCGCGCTCAAGTGTACGGATCCACCCGTGACACCGACGAATCCTGACAGTCCAAGCGCGCCCAGTGCCGATGAGGTTCCGTTTGAAAGCGCGTGCCTGTGTTCCATCGGTGCAAGTCATCGGAGCCCGAGCCCGTGGGTCTTTCTGTCTGCTTCTGCGGTCGTAGGACTGCTTCTGTGGCGACGTGTCCGACGGGGAGGTCGATCGTAATGGGGGCTCGGAGCATGCGCGCGATCCTTCCTTTGGTGTGTGCGCTGTCGGTGGGAATTTCGATTCAGGGGTCGCGCGCGGACGAGCCGCAGACAAAAGCGCAGACTGATTCCCAGACAGCGGTGCAGACCGATTCCCAGACACCGGCGCAGACCGATTCCCAGACACCGGTGCAGGTGGCTACGGAAGCGAAGACAATGGCTCCGACACCGACGGTGGTAGAGCCGAAGACAGCCGCTCCGCAGGCGGAGTCGCGACCGGGCATGGGCGTGTCGATTGGGCCGGTGGACTTGCGTGCGACCGGCTATCTGCGCGCGCCGCTGCGGCTGTCGTTTCGGAGTCGCGGAGACGCAGTGGCCGAAGGGGAAGGTCAGTACAACATTCACACGCCGTGGCTCGTGGATGATGACTACTTCCGTTCGGGATTCCAGTACACGCGCTTGCAAGAGTCCGACTGGTCCGAGATCTATTTTTCCGCGCAGAGCAAGTATCTGTCGGCGGATGTGGCGCTCATGGGCTCTCTGTTTACGGACTGGGCGCGACCCCTTTTGGATCGTCAGTGGGGCATTGCGCAGGGCTCGGTGACGTTCAAGTACGAGTCGCTCGGTCCGAAGCTGCGCTTTCGCATGCACATTCGCGCCGGTTCGTTTTGGGATCGCTTCGGCTGGCTGGAAAACTACGACACGTACGTGTTTGGTCGGACGCACCAGATGGGCGGTCAGGTTCGGCTCGAGTTTGAGACCAAGCCCGTCACGCTGTGGCTGGTGCAAGGCGTCGGCGCGCACCTTGATGCGATCGAAGCGAACCAGGGTCTGACGCTGATGAACTATCTGCACCTGGGCGCGAGCATTCACAAGGTTGCGCACCTGGGCTTTTACTTCATCGATACGCTCGCGCAGGACAAGCGACAGCTCAAAGAAGTGCAGGATGCGTCGATGCGCGTGGTCGGGCTCGATCTGCGTCTGAATCCGTTCTTTGGGAACTTCTACTTGGCGGGATCGATCACCACCGCAGAGCAGGCGCAGTACCTCAGTCCGGTGTTGGAAGTGATGCACTCGTGGGGCGGTCGCGGCTTTACTGAAAACTACTTGGGAACCGACAAGAGCGACGGAACCGGATCGCTCTACAGCCTGGCGGGAGAGTACACCTTCAGCTTGCGGCGCGTGCTGTCGGCGATTGCGCCCGAGCGAGGCGGATTTTTGCGCGGCGGCGATATCCAGTGGAAGTGGTTTGGCCTGACTGCGTACACAAAGAGCAAGCAGGTGGATCCCGATCCGACGATCAATCGCGACGGAAGACTCGCGTTCAAGTGGGGCACCGAGCTGTTTTATCAGCCGCTGTCGTTTCTGTTTGCCGCGCTGCGCTACGACCGCGTGATCATCGATGTGCAAGATGACGCAGCCGCGTTTCGGATTGTCTCGCCTCGGATTGGTGCGACGGTAAACTGGCTGCTGGGCGCGCAGATCTTCTTGCAGTACTCGCGCTATGTGTACGGTGAGCGTGTGCGGCTTCGTCCCGGTCAAGTTGCGCTCGAGACGATTCCCGACACCGACGTGCTGAAGCTGCAAGCGCAGGTGTCGTTCTAGGCGGGTGCGAAGTGAAGTGGGCGCGGAAGGGAAGCTGAAGAGTCCGCGCTACGCTGCCATCTGAGCGACGGTGCGGCGGATTCCTTCATCGATGCTGACCGCTGGCTGATAGCCCAAGTCGCGGCGCGCACGCTCGATCGAAAAGTAGTGATGCGTGCACATGTAGCGAACGGCAAAGCGTGTGAAGCCGTTTTCCGGTCCCGCATCTGTCCCGAGCACGCTGCTGACGCGCTCTGCCAAAGCCGCCAGTCCATACGCGATCGAGTACGGAATCCGACCCTTGATCTTGGGCAGGTTCATGGCGACCAGCACGCGATCGACGAAGTCCCAAAAGCCCATCGGCTCACCGTTGGTGACAAACCAGGCGCGGCCTCCCAGGGAGGGATCTTCGGTCAAGCGACGATCCGCCAGCAGCAGCGAGTCGATCAAGTTGTCGATATAAGTAAAGTCCGACAGCTTGTTTTCTCGTCCGACGCCAAAGCGCAGCGCACCAGACTGAGCGCGACGCATGATGGCTGGCAGAAACCGTCCATCGCCCGGTCCGTAGATGACATGCGGACGAATCGCGCAGGTCACCAGACCCTTTTGTCCTTGCGCGGCCAGGACATCGCGCTCTGCGGCAATCTTGCTGTCGGCATACGGTGCTTGCGACGCTTGCGCGTACGGAAGCGACTCGTCGCCGTGTTCGATGTCCTTGCCTTGATAGACGACGCTGGCCGAGCTGACATAGACAAAGCGCTGGACGCCTTGTGCTTGGCTGGCCGCGAGCAGGTTGCGGGTGCCGCCGTGATTGACGGCCCAGACGGGCTCTGCGCCGCTCTGCTTGGTCTGCACCATGGACGCGACGTGGTAGACGGTGCGGGCGGACTGAACCAGCTGCTCGCAGCCAGCGCGGTCGCGAATGTCACAGGGCACAAAGCGCGTGCCAGCGATGTTGGGATCGCGCAGATCCGACGCGATCACAGGGACGCCTTCTTGGACGAGCCGCTCGGCCAAGTGTCGACCGACAAAGCCACCGGCTCCGGTGATCACCACTGGGTTTTCGTGAGGTCGTGGTATCAATGGTCCTTCCTTGTCTCGATTTCTTCGTTACAGCGCGCAGGTCCGCTTCATGCATTCGCAGGTGACGGAGCGACGCAACGTACAACACAGGGCTCCGTGATGACAGGCAAAGATCCAGTGTGCGTGGTGACTGGTGCGAGTGCGGGCATCGGCAAAGAAACGGCGCGAGGAATGGCCGCGCGAGGCTTTTCCGTCGTCCTCATCGGTCGTGATGCAGCCCGAACGGAAGAAGCTGCCGCCTACGTTCGGAGTCACAGTCGCGGCGCGTCCGTGTCGTTTGAGCTGTGTGATTTTTCGTCGCTCTCAGCGGTTCGCGCGCTGTCGGAGTCCCTGTTGCGCAGTCAGCCGCGCCTGGATGTCCTGATCAACAATGCGGGTCTGTGGCACTCGCAGCGTCAGCTCAGTCGCGATGGGCTGGAAGATACGTTTGCGGTGAATCACCTTGCGCCGTTTTTGCTGACGAACCTGCTTCTGCCTCGGATCAAAGCGTCGGGGGCAGGGCGGATCATTCATGTCAGCTCGCGGCTTCAGGAACGGATGACGCACTTTGACTGGGACGATGTGCAGTCGGAGCGAAGCTATCAAGGGCTGCGTGTCTACGCGCAGAGCAAGCTTGCGAACGTGCTGTTTTCGGCAGAGCTGGCGGCGCGGTTGCATGGCAGCGGAGTGACGAGCAATGCGCTGCATCCGGGCGACGTGGTGAGCGACATCTTGCGGGAAAAGCCGCTGCTGCGCTTTTTTGGCAAGCTGGCGACTCCGTTTGTCGATACGCCGGAGAGCGCGTCGCGGACCTCGATTTACGTCGCAACCGCACCGGAGCTGGCTTCTGTGAGCGGCGCGTATTTTAAGAAGCAGAAGCGAGCGAAGGCGTCGCCACTGGTGGATGATTCCGTCGCGCGCGCCAAGCTGTGGGAGCTGAGCGAGCGACTGGTGGGCCTTTCTCACGCGGTGAGCTAGTCGCGGACCCAGACTTCGCCGCAAGTCGGTCCGAAGATCGCGTCGGTCGATGCATCGACTCGCTTGCCGGGAATGTTGGCGTGTAGCTCCATCCTCATGCCGCCGCCGATGAGACAGCCATTTTTGTCGAGCGTGACACCCTGAAAGTCGATCCGATCCGAGACGCCCACGTCGGTGATCCAGAGATCTTTGATCGCTTTTAGCTCGACGAAGCCATCGACGAAGTCCTTTCGCGCGGTGACGTCGCCGGTGTAGCGAATGTCCAGCGAAGTCTTGGCAGACAGGTCAAACGCGTAGTGATCCAGCTCTCGGCTGTAGGTGCCTTTGAAGTCGCCGTCTTTGCAGTCAAAGGTCAGCGTTTCTTTGGTGTGATCTCCGACAGAAGTCGTCGAAACAGAGGCGGCACAGAGCGAGTCAATCACCAGCTCCAACAGGGTCTCGGTTCCCGGTGGCAGCGTGATGCGCTCGCTTCCTTTGGTGTTCCGAAGCTGAAATCCAGTCGACAGCAGCGACTGCACGACTTCTTTTTCGGGCTCGGTGGCAAGTCGGCGGTCTTCTCCGCAGCCGGTGGCGGACAGGGTGAGCGGTAGCAGCAGCACGCACAGAGACGAGACAAGCGCTGGTCGGTTCATGGGTGTGGTGGATCCTTTCCGACGCGAAAACAGCAATGGCTGGGCCAACGCCTCGTGGAATGTCTATCGACGGTGCCGCACGTCAGTCCGCGTCCGGCCTGCGCAGCTGTGAAGGTGCGTTTACGGAACTGGTACTTTGCACGGCTTACCAGCTGCGGCTGCTATCTACCGGGGCTCGACTTCGTCGTGGGGCCAGGACCTGGCTGGTGCGATTTCTCTGCGCACATTGAGCAGCCTACTTCACAAAATTTGCGGTTATAAATGGTGAAACCCTAGAATGAGCGCACGATGCTTGCTGCCCAATCGATTCGTTCATCTGCCAAGGTTCTGCTGTCGCCGTTGCCATCGAGAGAGCAGTGGATTGGCTGTCTTCTCGGGCAGTGTATTGGCGATGCGGTGGGCGCTCCCGTCGAAGGTCTGCCACCGAAAGACTGTCAAAAGCACGTCGACAAGGTGCTGCGACAAGGCCTGTTGGACGACGCGTTTCTGGGTCAGTCGCGCTTCGGTCAGTACACCGATGACAGTCAGCTGGCCCGTGAGCTGCTGCTGAGCTTGGTAGAGCATGGTCGTCTTCAGTCTGTCGATTACGCGGGACGGATTGCGCGGCTGTTTCGATCCGGGGAAGTGGTTGGGGCGGGCAAGGCCACGGCAGAGGTCGCGCTGAGGCTGTCGGAAGGCGTGGCTCCCGATGAAGCGGGCATTCCGGCTCCGTCGGCAGGCAATGGCAGCGCGATGCGAGCGGCGCCGATTGGCCTGTGGTATGCCGATGAACCGGATGCGCTCATCGCGGCGGCTCGTGAGCAGTCGCGGATTACGCACCAAGACATTCGCTGTGCAGCGGGAGCGGTGGCGGTGGCGGGCGCGGTGGCGCTGGCGCTGCGGGGTGGCGCGCTTCAGCCGGAGCCGTTTTTGGCCGAGCTTGCCGAGTGGGTGCGCGCGGTGGATCAGACGGTGGCGTTTGATGTCTTTCAGCTCTCGTCGTGGGTTTCGCTGTCTCCCGAAGCTGCTGCGACGTTCATGGCGCGCGCTGGACTGTGTCCCGGCTACGAAGGCGAGTGGCAGGGAATCTCTGGCTACGTGGTCTCGAGCGTGCTGTGGAGCTTATATAGCTTCCTGCGCAGCCCGAGTGACTTCGTTCAGACCATCGAAACAGCGGTTGCGGTCGGCGGTGATGTCGATACGACCGCGTCGATGGCCGGTGCGATGAGCGGAGCGTATCTATCGGTGGCCAAGCTTCCGACGCAGCTTTGTGAGCGCGTGACGGATCAAGGTCGCTGGGGTCTGACGGAGCTGACGCAGCTTGCGGATCGCGCTCACGCTGCCTGGCTTGCGCCGCGTCGAACGGTCTAGGTCGGACTGCGACGCTTACGAATCGCTGCGAAGCTGCTCATCGCTGGGATCGCTCGTGAGATCTCGTGATAGCAGCGAGTAGTCGTTGGCTGCGACGGAAGCGACAATGCGTTCGGCCACTTCTTCGAGATCGACCGACTGACGCTTGAAGTCGAGGCTGTACCAGAACACGGGCTTGCCACGCTCGACCCAGCCTTCGATGCGAACCATCGTCTTGGTGCGGTGCTGCTGGATGCCGTAGTCGCCATGTCCTTCGATGATCGGCACGTCGGAGCGGCTGGCACGACTGGCAAAGCGCAGCAGCAGATCGAAGGTGGCTCCTCGGCGGGCAATGCGGATGCGCATGCCGTCGCCAGTGTTCGGATCTCGGAGCGCGACATTCGGCGTCTCAACCCACGTAATGAGCGGCAGCGACTGGCCTTCCGGTGGACGCAGCGACTGATTGAACAGCTGCACCGCATCGCGCATCTCGTCGACCAGCTTGAGATACTGCTCGGGAACGGCCTTGCCAACCACTTCGGCGCGGAGGGCATTGTCACGCTCTCGCTGCGCGGCGTCGGCTGCTTTTTCGTTGTCGTTGCGCGCAATGTCAAGGATGCGAGCGCGCGCTCTTTCCGGTGCTCCGTCGCTGACTGCTGGCTGGGCGTCGGACGCTGACTGGATTGCTGCAAGCTCCGTCACAACCGGAGCGTTGGTCCCCTGTGGGGCTGGCTCTTGAGCCGAAAAAGATTCCGCCATGGTCTAGGATTATAGCCGCAAAACCGGCGGCGCTGGCAGACGGAGGTTTCAGCTTCTCACTGCGACGCGAGGGATGCCGCTGCGATATAGTCGCGGCCATGCAGCGCGGACCTGCCGCTTCCAACCCGTTACACCGTCGGTCACAGCGAGTGATCGTCCCGAGTTCTCGTCCGTCGGTGCGTGTCTCGGAGATCTTGCTTGGCTGGCTGCTGTCGTCGCTGGTGCTGCGCGGGCTGAAGTGGCGCATGCTGGGCGATACCTATTATTGGGACGAGCAGGCTTGCTACTTTGCGCAGGTGTTCGAGCTGGCGACGCGACTGAAGGCGTTTTTGGCCAGTCATCCGCCGTATGTTCGCTCGCCGCTTTTGACGTCGCTGCTTGCGCTGCTGTATCGCTATGTCAGTGACGCGCGAGCGCTTCAGCATGGAGCGTCGCTGGTGGTGTCGGCGCTGGCGCTGCCTGCGACGTTTGCGCTGACCTGTGAGCTGGGCGGCTCGCGACGGACGGGCTGGCTGGCGGCGATCTTGTGCGGGCTGGTTCCTGCGTACTTTGCGCAAGCGGGCATGGTGCAGATGGACTTGCCAGCGACGGGACTTGTGACGCTGGCGTTTGTCTGTGCGCTCCGTCAGAACTGGCTCGGCTATGCGGTGCTGGGCAGCATGGCGGTGCTTGTCAAAGAAAGCGCGTACTGGGTCTGTCTGGCGTCGTCGCTGTTTGTGTATCTGCGGCTGTGGCGAATCGATCGACGGCCTCTGCTCGCTGTATCGACGCTGTTGCGACTGTGGTGGACGGTGATCCCGGGTGTGTCGCTGTTTCTGTGGCTGCTGGTTCATCGTCACATCACGGGCGCGCTGATCTCAAGTGACCACACCAGCGTGCTGAGCGTCGGTGGCATCTGGACGTCGTTTCTTCACAATGTGCTGGAAGGTCGCAGGCTGGCGCTGTCGCTGTGTGCGCTGGGATACGTCACGGTGCTGTATCGGAATCGGCTCGGGACGGATGCAAGTGAGCGCGCGCACATTGAGCGACTGGCCGTGGGCGCGACGCTGATGCTGTGGCTGTCGTTGCCGCTGTGCTTTCCGGGCCAGCTTGTGCGCTACATGCTTCCGGCGCTACCGGCGCAGTGTGCGTTGGCGGCGCTCGGGATCGCTGTGCTGCCGCAGCGACTGCGCTTGGGAACGGCGACGCTGTTGTCGCTGCTCCTTGTATCGGGCTGGCGAGGCGACTCGCTGCATGCGAACTCACCGTGTGAGATCGAAGGAAACCTGTCGTATCGGCTGCTGCTTCAGCAGCACATGACGGTCGCACGACGCATTGTGGATGCGGGCTTTCGTCGGGGCATCGCGGACTTTCCGTTCGATAGCATCTTGGGTTCTCACTCGGTGTTTGGGTACATCGATCAGCCGCTGTGGATGTCGAGGCTCGCTTCGATTCGCAGTCCGCACGATCTGTGTCGCGCAGAGTTTGTGGTGGTGACGCAGAACTCGGTCGCGAGCTTTCCGCTGGTTGCGTCGGCGGTTGCACAAGGACTGCTGCGGCTGTGGTTTGTCGCTGCGGATGACAAGTTTCCAGTCGGCAAGAGCTGGTATGTTCCCGAGCGAGCGCGCTACGATCATCGCATCTGGGTGTATCGCGTGACGTGCGGTTCGCCGTAGCTTGGTTGCCTCCGTTGCTTCACACAGGTTCCGATGTTCGATTCCCACTGTCACTTGCACGACGATCGAATCTACGACCACGCCGAGCAAGTGATTGCGCGGGCCGAGCAGGCGGGGCTGTCGGGCGTGCTGCTCGCTGGAGTCGATGCCGCAAGCTGGTCGCGTCAGGACAGGCTGCGCGTGCAGTTTGAGAGTCCTTCCTTTTCAGTCGGTGTCGCGTACGGTGTGCATCCCCAGATCGCTGCGTCGTTGTCGTCCTCGCAGCTGGATGAACAGCTTGCGCAGCTTCGATTGGCCGTCCGTGGACAGCTTTCGTGCGACGGAGTGGTGCTTCAGGCGGCGCATGCCATCGGGGAACTGGGACTCGATGCCTCTTCCGAACAGACGCGCGCGGCGCTGCCTGTGCAAGAGCGAGCGTTTCGGGCGCAGCTGGCGCTCAGTCGAGAGCTGAACGTACCGATTGTGCTGCACATCTTGCGAACGCATCCGGCGACGCTGCGCATCCTCAAGTCAGACGGAATTCCGCGCGCGTCGGGTGTGGTTCATTCGTTTGGTGGCTCGGCGGAGCTGTGTAAGGAATACGTGGCGCTTGGCCTGTCGATTTCGTTCGCGGGTGGGATCACGCTGGAACATGCTCCTCGTCTGAGCGCGGCTGCGCAGGTGGTTCCGCTCGGTCGGTTACTCGTCGAGACGGATGCGCCCGATCAGACGCCGCTTTCGCTTCGTCCAGCGCGCTGTGAGCCCGCGTTTGTGTCCGCCGTGATTGCCAAGCTGGCGCAGCTTCGTGGGGAGACAGCGCTTGCGATTGCGAAGGCAAGTGAAGAAAATGCGCGCCGCTTGTTTCGACTGCCGATGCCTTCCAAGTCGTCGCGCAGCGGCTGAATCAATCGACTTGCAAAGACGCAGAGGCAGATGGAACCGCACGCGCACATTCCTGGCTCACTGGCTGCTTCCGAATCCGAAGAGGGAGAGACTCGCTATCGCCTGCACCGGCGCTTCGATCGAATGGGACGGCTGGTCGGTGATCAGCAGATGGAGCGACTGTTTGCCTCGCACGTCGTGGTGATTGGCCTGGGCGGCGTTGGATCGTTTGCGGCGGAGTCACTGCTGCGAAGTGGCGTCGGACGGCTGACGTTGGTCGACTTCGATCGGGTGTGCGTCACAAACTCAAATCGGCAGCTTCAGGCGATGCGCGGAACGGTGGGCAAGCTCAAGGCGCAGGTGCTGGCGGATCGACTGCGCTTGGTCAATCCGCAGGCCGAGATCGAAGTGGTGGCGCGCTTTTATGACGCAGCGACGAGCGAGCTGATCCTCGACCGTCAGCCGAAGCCGGACTTTGTGATCGATGCGATCGACAACATCACCGCCAAGTGTCACTTGATCGCGGCGTGTACGCACAAAGGGCTGCCGCTGGTCAGCTCGATGGGCGCGGCAGGACGGTTTGATCCGACGTCGCTGCGCATCGAAGATCTGGCCGAGACGCGGATCGATCCGATGGCGCAAGAAGTTCGCAAGATCCTGCGCACCAAGTACGGCTTTCCGGCGGAAGGTGCGTTCGGTGTGAGCGCGGTCTATTCGGTCGAGCGTCCCAAAGAGCCAGTGGACCTACACTACGACGACGGGCTCGGCTTTTCGTGTGTGTGTCCCGGCGGCAAAAACGAACATCACTCGTGTGAAGAGCGACGACTCATCTACGGAACCGCGAGCTATGTAACGGGCAGCTTCGGTCTGTTCTGCGCCAGCGTCGCGGTCAATGCGCTGTCGGGTCTTCGACCGATGTAGGGTTCGCTCGCTGAGCTGCGGCAGAGCTTGTCTCTCCCGGTGCTTTCCGCGCGGTGATAGAGTTCCTGCATGCGCGTCCTAGTCATCATCGATCCGCCCAGTTCGTTGCGACCTCGTTCGGATACGTCGGTTGCAATCATGGATGAGTGCTTGCTGCGTGGGCACTCGGTGTTTGTGTGCGAGCCGCAGGACTTGTCGCTGCGAGACAATCGGCCCTTTGCGGACGTCCAAGCGGTGCAGGCGGTCAGTCGGGAAACGGCTCCGGCGGTGACGGTGGCAAGCGGGACCGAGCAGCTGCCTCTTTCGCACTTTCACGCCGTGCTGATGCGCAAAGATCCGCCGTTTGATGCGACGTATCTTCAGTCGACGCAGATCCTGGAATACGCGCGGGGCCAGACGTTTTTGATGAACGATCCGCGTGGTCTGCGTGAGGCGAACGAGAAGCTCTACATCTTCCGCTTCCCGGACCTTATCGCCGACACGATCGTGACGCGCAAAATGGATGAAATCCGCGCGTTTCAGGCCAAGCTCGGCTGCGACATCGTCGTCAAGCCCATCGATGGCTTCGGCGGCTCGGCGGTGTTTCGTCTGCGCGCAGGCGACAGCAACGTAAGCGCCATCTTGGAAGTGTCGACGCACGGTGGAAAGCGCTGGGTGATGGCGCAGCGCTACCTTCCCGAAGGCAAGCAGGGCGACAAGCGGATTCATCTGCTCGGTGGTGAGCCGGTCGGCTGGCTGTGGCGGGTTCCGGCGGGAGACGACATTCGTGCAAACCTGGCGGCGGGCGGTACGGCGCATGCCACGGAGCTGACGGCGCGTGATCGCGAGATCTGTGCGCGGCTCAAGCCACACCTGATTGCCGACGGTCTGCACTTTGTGGGCATCGACATCATCGGCAACTACCTGCTGGAAGTGAACGTGACGTCGCCAACGGGCGTGCAGGCAGTGAGTCGGCTGTATAACACCCGTCTCGAAGGCAAGCTCGTCGATTACATCGAGTCTCACGCGCCGCGCATCGACTGACACGTTGGTTCGCTGGATTCGAGGGATTTCGGCTGGATTGGGCCAAATTCGGGGGAACTTGGCTGGATTCGGGCGAATTCGCTGCGCGGGCTGGAACGCGTCGCGCGGCGGTGATTAGGCGGGGAAGAACGGCTCGGGCAGCTCTTTGGGCGTCCAGAAGAAGTGGGCGAGGGCGATGAGCGGCAGATACAGAAGACCGCCGATGATCAGAAACTCCGGGGCAAGCTGGAGCAGCGACAGTCCGTAGCCCAGCACCAGCATGACAATCGTCAGCAGGTTCAGGCTCTTGACCTTGATCTTGCCAAACTTGGGCATCCGCCAGCTTGACACCATCAGGTAGCCAAACAGCAGCAGCATCAGCGGATAGTAGTGCGCCAGCGCATCGAGCCGAAGGTCGCCAAGCAGTCGCCAGCCCGGATAGCTCTGTCCTTGCGTCCACGCCGGGTTTCCGTACTTGCAGAGCGTGACAATCGCCATCGCTTGCAGTCCGCCGGAAAAGGTCGTTGGAACACCGAAGAAAAAGTCGGGATTTCCAGCGCTGACGTTAAAGCGAGCCAGTCGCAGCGCGGCACACAGGGTGTACGTCGCGCAGATGAGGCTCAGCGCGATGCCAGCCGGTCCGGTCGACCAGCCGAGATCGGCGTTGTTGTGAAAGAAGCCGTAGACGATCGCTGCCGGACAGAAGCCGTAGTTTAGCAAGTCAGCCAGCGAGTCCATCTGGACGCCGAGCGGGCTCGACGCGTTGAGCGCTCTGGCCACATATCCATCGAGCTTATCGGTCAGCGTCGAGTATGCGATCCACCAGCAGCCTTCGACGATGTGTCCTCGTAGTGCCGCCTGGACCGCCATCACGGCGCAGATGATCGACAGCGAGGTCACTGCATTCGGAGCAATGTAGCGCAGCGTCCGTGAAAAGGGACGTGAAGTGGTGCTCTGGGTCAAGGGAACCTCACGGAGAGCGGTCAGGCCCCGTACCGAGGCCGGCGACGGGTAGATGACTGCACGAGTCCTAGCGTTTGCGTTTCCCGGAAGGCTAAACTGCGCCGCGTCATGAAGTCAACACCGCGACCTGGACAAGCAGGCAAAGTTGCGTGGGGCTTTATCGTCTGGCTGGCGGTCTTTGCCGTAGCAGGCGTGGTCTTGTGCATGATTCCTCTGCTGAACGTGCTCGGCTATGAGTCGTCGCTGGTGACGGCGCTGCTGGCCTCGCTGGCGGCGATCGAGCGCGGATCAGCGATCGTTTCGCGGACGCGGCAGCGAATCCGTCCAGCCGATCGCGAGCAGATCGATGGCTCGCCCTTTCGTCGGGTGCTGTCGCTGTGGGGTCAAGCGGTGGTGGCGACGTGGCTGCTGTGTCTGATCCCGCTGCTGCTGCTGCTCGGTAACGGACTGCGGGTGCGAAACTGTAGCTACGGCTCGGGTCTTTTGTTCTTTGCGCTGCTGCCGCTTGGATCGGCGCTGTGTGCGTCGGCGGTTGGGGTGTGCACGGCGCTGTGTGCGAAGACGCGAGGTCGCGCGCTTTTCCTTGGCTATGGTGTGATGCTGGCGTCGCTGCTGTGGGCGGGACTGCGCGGGCTCAACTCGCCGGCGATCTTTGCGTACGATCCGTTCTTTGGGTACTTCCCCGGCGCGCTCTACGACGAGGATGTGCGGGTTCAGTCGGCGCTGTATTTCGCGCGAGGCATGCATGCGCTGTTCATCGGTGCGTCGCTGCTTCTGTCGGCGCGCTGGCTGGGCGGGCAGGATCTGCGGCTGACGGCTCGGACGGCTCCGGGTCGCGCTGGGCTGTTGCTGGCTGGTCTTGTGCTGTGTGGGCTGGGCGCTGGCGTGTATCTGCACGGTGGATCGCTCGGGCTGTACGCGGACGAAGCGTCGCTGATGGAGCGCTTGCCGGGAGAGCTTGTGACCGAGCACTTTGTGCTGCGCTATCGGCCCGGCGGTTCCGTCGAGCGAGATCTGTCGCTGTATGCGCGAGAGCATGAGCTGCGGTATCGGCAGCTTCGCGAGCTGCTCGGGATGGAGCCGATCTGGGAGCCGGGACGGATCGCGCGGCTGCTGGGCCTGCCGTCGAAGCTGTCGCAGCGTCAGCGCTCGGATCGCGGCAAGGTGGTGAGCTACCTGTTTGACTCGGTGGCGGACAAGCGGCGAGCGATGGGCGCGGGCGGAACCTACATTGCGAAGCCGTGGCGCAAAGAGATCTACATCCAGCACGAAGCCTGGCCGCATTCGGTGCTGCGTCATGAGCTGGCTCACGTCTTTGCCGGGGCTGCGGGCGACTGGCTGTTTCATCTGTCGATGACGGGTGTTGTGCCGCAGCTCGGTCTGGTCGAAGGGATTGCCGTCGCGGCGGATCGGCGAAGCAGCGGCAATCTGTCGATTCATCAGTCGGTGCGCGCGATGAAGCAGTCGGGGCTCTTGCCTCCGCTTGCGCAGGTCTTTTCGGGGCTGGGCTTTTGGTCGCTGCCGTCGGGTCGGGCGTATACGGTCGCGGGCTCGTTTGTGCGTTATCTGCTCGCGGAGTTCGGTGCGCCGCCGCTGCTCGCGGTCTATCACGACGGAGGACGACCCAAAGACTTTGCCAAGCACTATGGAATTGCGTTTGCAGAGCTTCAGTCGCGCTGGCTCCAGTTTGTCGAATCACAGCCGCTGGCTTCGTCTGCAAAAGAGGTCGAGCGTGAGCGTCTGCGCCGTCCAGCGGTGTTTCACAAGGTCTGTGCGCATGAAGTGGCGATTCGTCGAGACAAAGCGCGCGAGCTTCTGGCGCACGGTCGGGACGCGGAGGCCATTTCGCTGCTTCAGTCGGTGTGTCGTGATGATCCGGGCGAGCCGGGCTATCTGTTTGAGCTCAGCGATGTGCTTCAGCAGACGGAGCAGTACGACGAGGCCGAAGCGGTGGCGCTGCGAGCGATGGCTCATCCAGCGACGACATCGGCGCTGCGGGCTCGGCTGACTGCGCGGCTGGGCGACATGGCGGTGCTCAAAGGTCAGCTCGATGAAGCGCGGAAGCACTATGACGAGGCGGTGAAGCTGCCGCTCGACGAAGGGACGGCGCGTTCGGTGTCGGCGCGGCGGCTCGCGATTGATCTCCCGGATGCCGGGCCGCTTCTGCTCAAGGTGCTGGTCGGTGGTCCGAAGCAGACGCGAGGGCTGCGCAAAGAAGAGCGAAACGATGTGCAGAGCGTCTATTGGCTGACGCAGGCGGCGGCGCAGCAGCCATCGGCGGGACTGGTTCGCTATGTGCTCGGACGGCTGTTGTTTCAGCGCGGAGGCTATGCCGAAGCGATCGTAGAGCTTACGCGCAGCCTCGAGCTGGGACTTTCAGATGCGCGGTTTGTCTACCAAGCGAACCTGCTGCTTGGCGAGGCGCAGCTTCTGCTTGGGCAAGGATCGGCGGCGCAACAGACGTTTTCGCGCATGCTGACGAGCCTTGGATCCGACGAAGAAGACAAGCGCACCGAGGTGACGGACTTTATCGAGCGAGCGCGACACTGGGACAGCTTGTGAGCGCAGATTGACATTGCGCAGTGGGCGGGCTAAGTCGAGGCGTGCTCGATGAAGTGCCAGTCAGCGACGGAAGCGAACCCTTCCGTGATGCGGTTGTAGATCCTCTGCTGCGTGGTCTGTCAGACGAGCAGCAACGGGCTGTGCTGGCTCCTGCGGGTCCGCTGCTGATTCTGGCGGGCGCTGGCTCGGGCAAGACGCGGACGCTGCTACATCGGGTGGCCCACGTATTGCGCCAAGGTCTGTCGTGCGATCGGGTGCTGCTCGTGACGTTTACCAATCATGCGGCGCGACAGATGCGCGATCGGCTTCAGCTGCTCCAGCGTCAGCCGGTTGTGCAGATGTGGGTGGGGACGTTTCATCGCTTGGCGCTGCGGGCACTGCGACTCTACGGGCAGCACATCGGGCTGTCGCCGCGCTCGGGGGTGATTGACCACGCCGACGCGGTGGATCTGTTCGCGAGCTGTCTGCATGAGCAACGGTCGACGCTGCCTGCGGACCTGCCGCGACCGCTGTACTTGCACTCGCTGCTTTCGCTGTCGGTGGCCACCGAAGAGTCGCTGGAATCAGTGCTGTCGTCGCGTGCGCCCGAGCTGCTCGGTCACTTGCCGCTCTTTTCGCAGGTCTGTGATCGCTACAGCGTGCTGAAGGTGCGGATGGGGCTGCTCGACTTCGATGATCTGCTGCTTGCGTGGCGACTGCTGCTGTGTGACAGCCGAGAAGTACGCGAGCGTTTTCAGAGCCAGTTTCAGCATGTCTTCGTCGATGAATACCAAGATGTGAGCCCGCTTCAGAGCATCATTGCCGACGAGCTGGCCGGTGGATATCGCAGCCTCACGGTGGTCGGCGACGATGCGCAGTCGATCTATCGGTTTCGAGGCGCGGACTTGCGGGCGATTCATTCCTTTGCGCTGCGCTGGCCCGACGCACAGCGGGTTCATCTGTCGGTGAACTATCGCTGTCAGCCGGACATTGTGGCGCTGTCGAATCGCTGTCTGCTGGCGACGCCGACAGGTCAGCTGTTGCCGCGACCTCCGATGCGAGCGCAAGAAAGTCCGTCGCTGTCGCTGCGTCCAGCGGTGGTTCATGTGCCGGACGCGCGCGTGCAAGCCGCGTTTGTGCTGTCGCGTATCGTCGAGCTGCGTCAAGCTGGGCAGCCTCTGTCGGACATCGCGGTGCTGTATCGTCATCACCGTCACGCGCGCGAGCTGCAAGCTGAGCTGCTGCGGGCGGGCATTCCGTACGCGCTGCGCTCGGGACGACGGCTGATCGAGCAAGCGCACGTCAAAGATGTGCTGGCGCTGCTACGCATTGCGAACGATCCGCGTGACGAGCTGTCGTGGTCGCGTGCGCTGCGTCAGGTGGCGGGACTCGGAGATCAGGGACGCGCGCTGGTCCTGCACGGGCTGAAGCGACAAATCGAACACGGAGAGTCGCCGAGCCTGCTGCGGATTGCTGGGGTGCGAAAGTCGGCGCAAGCGGGGCTGCTTCGTCTGGATTCGCTGTTGTCCGAGCTGTTTCGACTGCGAAGCGAAGCGAGTCAGCCTGGTTTTGCGCTCAGTCAGCTTCCGGCGCGGCTGATCCAGCTGATCGTCGAGCGTCACTATCGCGAGCACGCGCTTTTACACTTTGCGGATGCCGAGCTTCGTCTGCGCGATCTGCGGCTGCTCACCGAGACGGTGTCAAGTGAGAGCCATCATGCCGTGATGCAGAGTGCGCTGCCGCTGCCGGGGGACGGAGCGCAGACGGCACTGGGGGATTTTTTGTGCGCGCTCACGATGGGCGAAGACTCGTCGCAACAGCCCGAAGAGAAGGTCATTTTATCGTCGGTGCATCAGTCCAAAGGACTGGAATGGAACACGGTGTTTGTGCTGTGGCTGGCCGAAGGACATTTTCCGTCGGCGACGGCGCTGTCTGAAGATGACGAAGATCTCGGCAGCGGCGGGGAAGCCGAAGAGCGTCGGCTGTTCTACGTCGCGATTACGCGGGCGCGGCGCGAGCTGTACTTGTGCTGTCCGGGCTCGGCGGTGACGCAAGGTGCGCTGCGGGTGTCGCGCTATGTCGGAGAGCTGTGTGGCAGCGATCCGCTGTGTGAGCGCTGGTCGGTGAGCGCACAGCCACGATAGACTAGTGAGCGCATGCGTCCTTCGACCATCGTTGCGATCAAGGTTGTGCTGCTCGTGCTGCTGCTGGCACCGCTCGGACAGCTTGGGTTTCAGGCTTGGCAGAGCATTTCCGGGGTCGGTGACGGGCTCGGCGTCAATCCGATCGAGCGGCTGACGCATCGCACCGGAGAGCTGGCGCTGTACTGTCTGCTTCTGTCGCTCGCGGTGACGCCGCTGCGCATGTTGACGGGGCGCGCGGTGCTGACGAGGTTTCGACGGCTCATCGGGCTCATCGCGTTTGCGTATGCGACGCTGCATCTGGCGGTGTATGTGCTCGATCGCTCGCTCGGAGAAGACGGTTTTACGCTGCGCGACGTGGCCAAAGACATTGCGAAGCGGCCTTACATCACCATCGGAACGCTGGCGTTTGTGATCTTGCTCGCGCTGGCGGTGACGTCGACAAACGGCATGATTCGGCGGCTCGGGAAGTCGTGGCAGACGCTGCATCGGCTGGTGTATCCGGCGGCGCTGCTCGGGGTGATTCACTTTGCGTGGCTGGTGAAGGCGAGCTTGGTAAAGCCGCTCATCCTGTTTGGCGTGCTGGTGGTGCTGCTTGCGGCGCGACTTCCATCGTGGCTGCGTCAGCCGGCAAGCAAGACAAAGCGCACCGCGTCGTAAACCAACCCAAAACATCGGCGTACGGAGTGCGCGATTTCCTTTCTGGAATCGTGCGGTACGCCGCTTGATGCAGTGCGCCATCTGGCTCGCCATCGACACCGCTTCTGCGGTATGACTGTAGCTGTCATGAAACCGATGAGCGTCAAAGCGGCCCTCGCAGGTCACGACCTGGTGGGGCAAAAAGTTACGGTCCAAGGCTGGGTGCGGACTCGTCGAGACTCGAAGGCGGGACTCAGCTTCATTCACATCAGCGACGGTTCCTGTCTGGACCCCATCCAAGTGGTGGTGCAGTCGAGCCTGTCCAACTACGCAAGCGAAGTGCAGAAGCTGACGACGGGCTGTGCGGTAACGGCGGAAGGCACGCTGGTCGCGTCGCAGGGCAAAGGTCAGAGCTTCGAGATCCAAGCGGACGCTCTGACGGTGGTTGGCTGGGTCGAAGATCCCGAGCACTATCCGGTGCAGCCCAAAGCGCACACGATGGAATACCTGCGAGAGATCGCGCACCTTCGTCCTCGGACGAACACGTTTGGTGCCATCGCGCGCATTCGCAACACCGCCGCGCAGGCGATTCATCGCTTCTTTCATGAGCAAGGCTTTGTCTGGGTGAACACGCCGATCATCACGACCAGCGACGCGGAAGGCGCGGGTCAGATGTTCCGGGTGAGCACGCTCGACATCAGCAACCTGCCGCGCACCGACAAAGGCAGCGTCGATTTTTCGAAGGACTTCTTCGGCAAAGAGTCGTTTCTGACGGTGTCGGGACAGCTCAACGTCGAGGCGTACTGCCTGGCTCTGTCGAAGGTCTACACGTTCGGACCGACGTTTCGGGCGGAAAACTCGAACACGACGCGGCACTTGGCTGAGTTTTGGATGATCGAGCCGGAGATTGCGTTTGCCAACCTGGCCGACGACGCGGATCTGGCCGAAGCGTTTCTGAAGTACGTGTTCCGTGCGGTGCTGAGCGAGCGCTCGGACGACATGAAGTTTTGTGCCGAGCGGATCGAAAAGACGGCGCTGTCGCGACTGGAAGCGCTGGTCAATCAGCCGTTTGAGCGCATCGACTACGGCGAAGCGATCAAGCTGCTTCAGTCGAGCGGCAAGAAGTTCGAGTATCCGATTGCGTGGGGCAGCGATCTTCAGACGGAACACGAGCGCTATCTGACGGAAGAAAAGGTAGGTCGTCCGGTCATCGTGATGAACTATCCGGCAGAGATCAAAGCGTTCTACATGCGGATGAACGACGACGGAAAGACGGTCGCCGCGATGGACGTGCTCGCGCCTGGCATCGGCGAGATCATCGGTGGCTCGCAGCGTGAAGAGCGCCTGTCGGTGCTGGAAGATCGGATGCGACACCACAAGCTCGATCTCAGCTCGTATCAGTGGTATCTCGACTTCCGTCGCTACGGAACGGTTCCACACGCGGGCTTTGGCCTGGGCTTTGAGCGGCTCATCGTCTACATCACCGGCCTTGGCAACATCCGCGACGCGATTCCGTATCCGCGCGCACCGCACCTGGCTGCGTTCTAAGCGGCGACTCGTCGAGCAGGCAAGCGACTTCCGACGTTACGGATTCGCTTGCAGCGACAGCTTTTCAATGGGCGCTTCCAGCGTCGCACCGTCCACCGTCACATACAGGGTTCCGTCGCTGCGCAAGACATCGAGCTTGGTGTGACGGCTGACTTTTGGCTCAAGCTCGTCGAAGAAGCTCGGTGCGATGCGAAAGACTTCGATCTGTTCGATCTTGTGAATCGGACGCTCGCGAGCCTGACGCTGAAGCTGGCCTTCTTCGACGGTCGTAAACAGGCTGACGCGCTGGGCGGCTTTGGCTGCTTTGTGCAGTCGATCCGCAGACGGAAGCCCGACATCGATCCACGCAACGAGCAGCCCAGTGGCATCGCGAATGGAAATCGGTGGCTCGTCGGTGGAAGACAGTCCTCCTTTGCTAAAGGAAATGCCGTCTTCATACGACAGACAGTAGGCGACAAGCCGCGTCAGCAGATAGCGCATCGTCTCAGACGGATGCCGCGCGAGACGAAGATCGAGGCTTTCATAGACGCTGCGATCGACATCCGAGAGTGAAACGGGAAGGTGATAGACGGTCGCGGTGAGCGCCATGGGCTGCGAGACTACTCGGCCTCGTGCGTTTTGCCCACGCGTTAGAAGCGGTGGTGGTGATGATGGTGATGGCCTCGAAAACCGGGCGTGCGGACGATGCAGCCGGTTCCAAACGACAGCGCAATTGACGCAAGCAGCGAAGCAACGACGAAGCGAGACACCGTAGCGCGTACGCGGTTCATGGGGACTCCTTGCTGAGGCTGGGCGACGCCTCGTTGGTTTCAGCGACTGAAACACCGCAGGGCTGCGCTTCTGTCACCGCATGCGACCGTTTTTCTGCGCGACGTGGAGAAACGGGAAAAAGTTGCTTCTTGGTGCGCGGCGGGAACACTACGCATCCAACTGTCGCTGACCGAGGCTGTCAGCAACACAAAGGAACAGGACCATGGCTGGAAAGAAATCGGAAGAGAGCGGGCTCGATGTAAACGCGCTGTTTGAGCAAGAGCTTCAGTCGCGAGCAGACGATCTATATCGTGAGGCAGCGATTGCGATGCTGAGCAAGCTGCGTCCCTCAAACCACATCACGGTGGCGGAGTTTTTGGATGGGCTGACTCCGCATCCCGATGTCTGGTCGGTGGTTTCGACGATGGGCGTTGGTGAGTTTGCGGCAGCGCTGCTCGGTCGATCCGTCGGTGATTCGACGGGTTCAAGCAAGCGCTCGTAAGCGCGGCGAGACGTGGAGCGCAGGACTTCGTTAGTGAAGCTGCGCGCTGTCTTGATACGGACCCGAGAGCGGCAGACCCAGCACCAGCTCGTTGGCCAGCCGCAGCGAGTCGTGGGTGCCCGCGTCGGTCCAGTATCCTTCCAGGATGTCAAAGCCCAGCTCACCGCGACGAATGTAGGCGTTGTTCACGTCGGTGATTTCCAGCTCTCCGCGTACGGACGGTCGAAGCTGCGACACGATGTCAAAGACGCGATCGTCGTACATGTAAATGCCGGTGACGGCGTACGGGCTGCGCGGCTGCTGCGGCTTTTCTTCGATGCCGATGATGCTGTCGCCTTGGATTTCAGCGACGCCGTAGCGCTGCGGATCGGGCACTTGCTTGAGCAAGATGCGTGCGCCGCGTCCCTGACGGGCAAAGCGCTCACAGTGCATGCCCAGCTCGTCTTGGAAGATGTTGTCGCCGAGCAGCACCACCATCTTGTCGCCGCGTGCGAAGTCTTTTCCGAGCGCCAGCGCTTGGGCAATGCCGCCCGCGCGATCTTGAACGCGATAGGTGAACTCGCAGTCGAAGTCGCGTCCCGATCCGAGCAGTCCGACGACATCGCCCATGTGTTCGCAGCCAGTGACCACCAAGATGTCGCGAATGCCTGCGCGAGTGAGCTTGCGAACCGGATGCACGATCATCGGCTCTCGTCCCACGGGCAGCAGGTGTTTGTTGGTGATCTTGGTGAGCGGAAGCAGGCGCGTGCCCGAGCCGCCGGCCAAAATGATCCCCTTCATGGTAAGCCTTTCTGTGTCGGCTTTCGTCGCTGATTGCGCAGCAACTACAGCTCTCCGCTAATGAGTAGTTCGGTTAGGTACGCGCGCAGGGCTTCGCGCCAGGGTGGAAGCTGATACAGCCCGCGCAGCCGCAGCATTCGACAGTCGAGCAGCGACGAGCGCGGACGCTGCGCCGGAGAAGCCAGCTCACTTGTCGAGACACCAACAAAGCGTCTGGGCAGCTCTCGACCAAGGGCTGCTGCTTCGTCGCACAGCGCTTGCGCAAAGTCATACCACGTCGTCTCTCCTTGGCTCGTGGCGTGATACAGCCCGTGCTCGCCGCGCTCACACAGCGTGATGATCTGCCGAGCGAGCAAGCGATTCCACGTCGGTGCGGTCAGCCTGTCTTGATCGAGCTTGAGGCTCTGACCGGCGCGCAGCCGAGACAAAAGCGACGATACAAAGTTGCGACCGCGTCGTCCGTACAGGCCACCGACGCGAACGATGAAGCTCCGAGACGATGCGCTCGCGACCAGCTTTTCCCCGGCGAGCTTGCTTCGGGCATAGGCCGATAGTGGGTTTGGCGCATCAAACTCGTCATACGGTCGCGCTTGCGCGCCATCAAACACAAAGTCCGTCGACAGATGACAGATCGCCGCACCTGCTTCATCGGCAGCGCGCGCGACCAGCTCTGCCCCGAGCGCATTTACCAAGAACGCTTCGTCGGTCTTTTGTTCGGCTCCGTCGACATCGGTAAACGCCGCCGTGTTGACGACGAGCTGACAGTCGGTTCCCGACAGACGATCGCGCAGGCGATACAGGCTCTCTCGGTCGGGCGACGACAGATCACAGACCGAGCGATCGATCGGATCGACATCGTGACCGCGCAGGCGCAGCTCTTCGCACAGGTGAATCCCGAGGCTGCCTTGCGGACCGAGCACCGCTACCCGCATTGCGCAACCTCTTTCAGGCTGTCGGGACGCATGGTGTAGTTGCGCTCGTAGAAGGTTCGGTATTCGCCCGAGCGGACGCTCTCACACCACGCGGGATGCTCGCGATACCAGCGAACCGTCTCGCGAAGTCCGTCGGACAGCGTCCAGCGTGCGCGCCAGCCCAGCTCGCGCTCGGCTTTTTCACAATCGACGGCATAGCGACGATCATGACCAGGACGATCCGCGACGAAGCGAATCAGCGAGCGTGGCTTTTGCACCAGATCGAGGACGGAATAGACCATCTCGAGGTTCGGACGCTCGGCGTGACCGCCGAAGTTGTAGACCTCACCGGGCGTGCCTCGTCGCAGGGCCGCATCAATTCCAGCGCAGTGATCGTCGACATAGATCCAGTCACGCACCTGCATTCCGTCGCCGTAGACCGGCAGCGGCTTGTCTTCCATCGCCGACAAGATCATCAGCGGCAGCAGCTTTTCGGGAAACTGATACGGCCCGTAGTTGTTCGAGCAGCGCGTCACCACCACCGGCATTCCGTAGGTGTGCGCATACGCGAGCGCGAGATGATCCGACGCTGCTTTGCTCGCTGCATACGGAGATCGCGGGGACAGTGGCGTCTGTTCGGTAAAGGCCGGATCGGTCGGGCTCAGCGTTCCGTATACCTCGTCGGTGGAGACATGAATAAACTTCGCCGTCTGGGCTTTGCGCGCCGCCTCGAGCAGCGTCGTGGTTCCGATGACATTGGTTCGCACAAACGGCATCGGTCCCAAGATCGAGCGATCGACGTGACTTTCCGCCGCAAAGTGAACGACTGCATCGAAGTGCTCGTCTCGAAACAGCTGCGCGACCAGCTCCGCGTCACAGATGTCTCCACGAACAAACGACAGCCCCGGATCTTGGGTCAGCCCTTCCAGGTTGGCGAGGTTTCCGCAGTACGTCAGCGCGTCGAGAATCACCAGCCGATCGGTCGGATAAAGCCGCCGCTGCTGATGGACGAAGTTCGCGCCGATGAAGCCGCAGCCCCCAGTGACGAGCACGTTCATGGTCGGGATAGTCGGGCAAAAATTCGCTCGTCCCAAGAGGTATTTTTGCGGGATCAAGCCATCATCAGCCGGGGTCTTGACTTCCCATCGTACGCGCAATCGGTCCGGTCGTTTTCGAATCGTTTCCGTCGCTGAACTCCGCTTGTGCGGGCTGGTATGTCAGTTGCGGATGGGACTGTCCTTTTTCGTTCTCAGCCCACGTTTGGGTTGGGCAAGGAGGTTCACGATGAAGCGTTCGATCTATCTGGGCGTGCTGTCCGCAATGATGATGCCTGCGCTGGCACTCGCGGCGGATCCGAGCAAGCTGTCGGGCATTGGCGACAGCATCTCGCAAGGCTGGGGCGCCAACAACCTGCCGGGCGAGCATCCCGAGTTTGGCTTTGGTCAAGGAACGGATGCGGGGGTGAACTCGCTGTTTCTGCGCTACAAGGCCAAAAACGCGGCGATGACCAAAGAGTTCGTGTCGGTGAGCGGCGCGGAGATGGTCGGTGGTCGCAACAACGGTCCCGGCCAAGCGGCGCGCATCTGTGCGATGGCGGTGAAGCCCGATCGCGTGGTGATTGAGCTGGGTGGCAACGATGTCTGCTCTCGCGACAAAGGATCGTCGTCGGATGCGACCTCGAACCTGTATTCGGTGACGACGTATCGCAATGCGCTCAAGACGACGCTGGATACGCTGGCGGGCTGTCTTCCGACGGGCGCACAGGTTCAGGTGCTGTCGATGCCGCGCGTCGATTACCTGTTTAACGCGGGCAATGCCAAAAACGTCATCACCTGCAATTTGGTGTGGTCGGTCGCGTCGGTGTGTCGCGTCGTCACGGGCGAAACCAATGCCACTCGTCGTCAAAGCATCGGAGATCGCATCGATCAGTACAACGACGGTCTGCGCGCCGAAGTCGAGTCTGCGGCCAGCCGTCACGCCGGCAAGATCACCGTCATCACCGACTGGCGAGGCAAAGACATGAGCAACTCGTCCGTCGGAACGTATCGCTTTGGCAAGGACGACATCGACGGCTTCGACTGCTTCCATCCGCACAAAGACACCGGTCAGCGCAAGATCGCGTGTGCTGCGTGGGAAGCCGCTGAGTACGGCTCGCTGTCCAATGTTCCTTCGTGCCTCAAGTAAAGGAGACCCACCATGAAGACGCAGCTTGTTTCCCTTGCTCTTGTGGCCCTGCCGTGGGTCGCTTCGTGTACTGGTGCTGACAGCGCTTCACCGACGGTAACAAAGCAAGAAGTGGCCGCGCTGGCGGTGCCCGAAGAAGGCGCTCCTGCTTCCGAATATGTCGCGCACCCGACGACGTTTCGTCTGTTTGGAACGCAAGGTGAAGGCGCGACGGCGTTTGCGACGCTGGCCGATACATCGAGCTGGGACACCAGCAACATCCGTGTCGGTGAAACCATCGGTCGCAGCCTTCAGCTTGTCTCGGTCAGCGACGCGGGCATCGAACTACTGGACACCACCACCCGTGAGCGCCGCATGGTTCGTTCCGGCGAAGACATCAGCGTTCGCGTCATCGAGCACGAGTTCGATCGCGCCGCCGTCGAGTCGAGCGAGCATGTCTTCCACACCCACGCGCGCAGCCTCGCACGAATCGAAGCTCGCTACGGAATCGGCACCAGCTGTGAGACCGTTTCGTTCGCAGGTCAGAGCCCGTGCAAAGTGGGCGTCGTGGCGAAAAACAGCGTGGCTGCGCGGCTTGGACTTCAGCCTGGCGACCTGCTGCTTGGAGCCGATGGATCGCTGGTGACGCCGAGCAACCTGGCCTCGCAGCTGCATCGCCTGGGCGAACAGCAGAGCCAGTCTCTTCAGCTTTCGATGGCGCGCGGCGGTGTGGTGATCGATCGAATGTACGTCGCAGAGTAGCGGCTGTCGGCGGGGCAGGGCGGTCAGGTGCGGTTAGTGTTCGTGAACCAGGACTTCGCGAACGCCCTTGGCTCCGTCGGCGGGACCGACAATTCCATCGCGTTCCATCTTTTCGATCATGCGTGCCGATCGGTTGTAGCCAATCCGCATCTTGCGCTGGAGCATCGAGATCGAGATCTGACGACCTTCCGACACGATGCGAATCGCTTGATCGTATAGCTCGTCGACCACTTCGTCTTCGCCGCCTTCTTCTTCGTCATCCCCGCGCGGCTTCAAGATGTCCATGTCGTAGATCGGCTTGCCAAGCTGCTTGAGGTGCTCGACCACGCGATGGACTTCTCCGTCGGTGATGAGCGCGCCGTGAATGCGTCGCAGCGCTTGTCCGCGATCCGTGAACAGCATGTCGCCCATGCCGAGCAGGTTTTCCGCTCCCTGTGCATCCAGAATCGTCCGTGAGTCGACGCGACTGGCCACTTGGAACGCGATCCGCGACGGAAAGTTCGCTTTGATAAGTCCGGTGATGACATCCACCGACGGTC
>ERZ724507.59-NODE-59-length-41007-cov-6.644413_pt1 | contig 41007 bp, 25 predicted proteins | sample MGYA00376040_ERZ724507 | MGnify/ENA primary metagenome ERZ724507 (study PRJEB28724, sample SAMN07190883) | activated sludge metagenome | isolation source: activated sludge of sewage treatment plant in Hong Hong | place: Hong Kong | collected 2016-03-17 ...
GTGGCGGTCGATGGGGTGGCCGCTTATGTAGAAGCCGGGCGACTCTTTTTCGAGCGCGAGCTTCTGCTGGGGGTTCCCCTCGGCGACCTGGGGATAGGGGGGCGGGGGGCCGAAGTCGCTGCTGGACTTGCCGCCGCCGCCGCCACCGAGCAGGCTAAACAGGGAGGTCTGGCCGCTTTCCTTTTCGCGCTGGACCTTCTGGGCGCGATCGACGGCTCCGTCTAAGGCGGCGCTGGCGGCGGCGCGGTGGGGGATGATGGCGTCGAAGGCCCCGCCCTTGATGAGCGCTTCCATGGCCTTTTTGTTGATGCGACGGAGGTCTACGCGCTCACACAGGTTGTAGAGCGAGTCAAAGGGGCCCTTTTCGCTGCGGGCGGTGAGCAGGGACTCGACCGCGCCTTCGCCGACGCCGCGCACGGCAGACAGACCGAAGCGGATGGCCTGCTTGACGATGGGGACGCCGCTCTTTGGATGCTTGTGGGTCTGCTCGATGACGGAGAAGTTCATCTGCGACTGGTTGACGCAGGGGGGCAGCACTTCGATGCCGGAGTCGCGGACCTCGGCGACGTAGCGGGACACCTTGTCGGTGTCGTCCTTGTCGCAGGTGAGCAGGGCGGCCCAGAACTCGGCGGGGAAGTGGCGCTTTAGGTACGCGGTCTGGTAGGTGACAAGGCCATAGGCGGCGGAGTGCGACTTGTTGAAGCCGTAGCCCGCGAAGGCAGCCATGAGGTCGAAGACTTCGTCGGCGATCTTCTGATCGACGCCGGTCTTTTGGGCGCCGTCGAGGAACTTGGCCTTTTCCTTCTCCATGACCTCCTTTTTCTTCTTGCCCATGGCGCGGCGAAGGAGGTCGGCGCCACCGAGCGAGTAGCCGGCGAGCGCGCGGGAGATCTGCATGACCTGCTCTTGGTAGACGATGACGCCGTAGGTCTCCTTGAGGATCGGCTCCATGGCGGGGTGGTGGTAGACGATCTGGGTGCGCCCGTGCTTGCGGCTGATGAAGTCATCGACCATGCCGCCTTCGAGGGGACCGGGGCGGTAGAGCGCGCCAGCGGCAATGATGTCTTCAAAGCAGTCGGGCTTGAGCTTCTTGAGCAGCTCTTTGAAGCCGGAAGACTCAAGCTGGAAGACGCCGGTGGTGTCGCCTTCGGAGATCATGCGGTAGACGCGGGCATCATCGAGCGGAATCCGCCGCAGATCGAAGTCGGGCTGCTTGCGGTGGATCATCTGCACGGCGATGTCGATGACGGTGAGGGTCTTGAGCCCGAGGAAGTCGAACTTGACGAGGCCCGCCTCCTCGACCTCTTCCTTGGCAAACTGGGTGACGATCTCGCCGTCTTGGCCGCGATAGCAGGGGACGTGCTCCCACAGGGGGTGCTCGGCGATGACGATGCCCGCCGCGTGCATGCCGGCGTTGCGGTGCAGACCTTCGAGGGCGGTGGCGATCTCGACCAGCTCTTTGAACTCGGCCTTTTCGGCCATGATCTGCTTGAACTTGGGCTCGTTATCGAGCACCCACGACATGGTGAGCGGGTGGCCATCGACCAGGGCGGGCAGGTTGCGGGTGAGATCGTTGAGGTCTTGAAACGGCATGCCCATGACGCGGCCCACGTCCTTGAGCGCGCTCTTGGCGGACAGCGAGCCGAAGGTGATGATCTGGCCGACGTGGTTTTTGCCGTACTTTTCGGAGACGTACTTGATGACCTCGTCGCGACGGTTCATGCAAAAGTCGACGTCGAAGTCGGGCATCGAGATGCGCTCGGGATTTAAGAAGCGCTCAAACAGCAGGTTGTAGGGCAGCGGGTCTAGGTCGGTGATCTTGAGCGAGTAGGCGACAAGCGAGCCCGCGCCGGAGCCACGACCGGGGCCGACGGGGATGCCGTGCTCTTTGGCGTAGCGAATGAAGTCCCAGACGATGAGAAAGTAGCCGGGGAAGTCCATCGCGATGATGACTTCGATCTCTCGCGTAAGCTGGGCGCGGTACTGGTCGGGGTCGAACTTTTTGCCGTAGGCGGCAAACTCTTGGAAGCGCTGCTCCAGGCCCTCTTCGCAGACGCGGCGGAAGTAGGACGGGATGTCGAAGCCTTCGGGCACCTTGTAGCGGGGCAGCATCGGCTTGCCGAGCTTGAGCTCGACGTTGCAGGCATTGGCGATCTGGACGGTGCTCTCGATGGCCTGGGGCATGTCGGCGAAGAACTTGTTAAATTCCGCCGGGCTGTGCAGGTAGTAGGAGCTGACGTCGTGCTTGAGCCGCTTTTCGTCGGCGAGGGTGCGGCCCTGCTGAATCGCCATGAGGACTTCGTGGGCCTTGGCGTCGGTCTGGTGGACGTAGTGGCAGTCTCCGGTGGCGACAAGGGGACTGCAGGTCTCTTGGGACATGCGCTTCCAGTCGGCGTTTACCTTGTCCTGGTCGGCGAGGCCGTTCGGCTGGACCTCTAGGTAGAAGTCGCCTTTGGCAAAGCAGTCGGCGTACTGCTTGGCCATCTCTTTGGCGGCTTCGTAGCCGCTTGTCAGCAGGGCTTGGGCGATCTCGCCACCGAGGCAGGCGGACAGGCCGATGAGCCCTTCGCTGCGGTCCTTGAGCAGCTTTTTGTCGATGCGCGGGTGGTAGTAGAAGCCTTCGAGGTAGCCCATCGAGTTCAGATAGAGCAGGTTCTGATACCCGACGTTGTTCTTGGCGAGCAGGATGAGGTGGTAGTTGCGTCGCGAGGTCCGATCGAGTCGGTTGTCGCAGACGTAGGTCTCGCTGCCGAAGATGGGCTTTTGGCCGGCGGCCTTGGCCTTCTTATAGAAGTCGATGGCGCCGAACATGTTGCCGTGGTCGGTGAGCGCCACCGCGTTCATCCCCATCGCCGAGATGCGGGGGAACAGATCCTTGAGCCGGATGGCTCCGTCTAGCAGGCTGTACTGGCTGTGGACGTGAAGGTGCGTAAACTCGGTGACCGCCATGGTGGGGGGGATTAGCAGCGCGGACCCTGCGCAGTCAACCAAAGCGGCTGCCGATTCGTCGCTGTTGCCTTCGGGCATCTCGCCGGATATGTTGAGTCCTACTTCTCAAATCAGGCGACTGCCCATAGCTGTGAGGATTCCGTGGCGAAGCGCAACGAAGACGATGAACTGGAAGGACAGAGCCCAGTAAACTTTGGGGCTGAAGAGGGAGACGGCTATCGCCGAACCCGCCGTCAGGTGGCTCGGGGCGATAAGCCCGATGCGCAGAAGGACGAAGAAGCGGCCCCTGTGCCCAAGTCCGCCTACGATCGGTTTATGGAAGAGCACTGGGAAGCGTGGCTGGGCCCGGTGCTCTTGCTGACGCTGGCGGCGGCGATGATCCTCGGCTATCGCATGGACTACCTGCGTGAGTCGATGGTCGGCATGCTGCTGTCGGCGGGCCTGGTGGCCTACGCGATCTATGCGACGGCGGTTCCGGCGTACGACCTGATTCAGAGCAAGAACGGTCGCTATGCCTTTGCGGCGCTGTGCATCTTGTGGGCGGCGGCGGCAGGCTATCCGACGCTGCGCAAGACGATGGCGCGCACGGTGTACGGCCAGACGGTGCTGACCGAAGCAAACAAGACCGAAAAGGTTCAGCTTCCCGAAGGCAAGACGGGGCCGTTTGATGTGACGGTGAGTGGGACGCTCAAGGCCGAAAGCAGCCAGAACGCGGCGGTCTATGACCTGCAAATCGCGGGCGAAGGATCGAGCGAAGCGGTGAGCGGCGAGTTTTCGGTGCGGACCAACCAGATGCGGGTTCGTCGTGGCACGTCGTCGTGGACCGAGCAGTCCAATCAGAGCGAGCACCGCCTGCCGCGCAGCCTTCGTGGCAACACGCTGACGTTTACGGTGGAGCACATTGATGATCAGATCTCCGACGGTCTGCACATCTCGGTTCACCCGCAGAGCTACGATCCGAAGTGGTTCTTCCTGCTCGGGATCTTGGTGGTCATCGGGATGATGTACGTCGAGAGCAAGATCGGCGACTCGAAGACCAAGACGCACCTCATCATGGCGGCGGCGTCGACGGTGGTCTTTGCGTTCCACTTCCACGAGCATGCGACGGCCTCGCGGGTGGTCAGGCCCGCGCTGGATTCGCTGATCCTGGCGGTGCTGACGGGCGGCATTGGCGGAACGATCGTCGGTGCGATTGTGCGTCGCGCCTCGGGTCGGGACAAGGTCAAGCCTGCGAAGGAAAAAGAAGAAGAGACGAAGAAGGACAGCAGCGAATAGCTGTCCTGTGTGCTTCTTTATCGAGGGATGCGGTTAGCGAATCCCTCGGCGATCTTCCCGCAGCTCGCGGCGATCTTCCCTGACCTCTGCTTTGGATCGCTGAAGCTCGGCCCGCGCGAGCACAACGAAGCGATCCATCACCTGACGGGCCCTGGCCAAGATCGGCACTTGCGGCCCCCACGCATACTCAGCAGCCACGGTGCGCTCTAGCTCGGCGAGCAGGTTCTGCTCTTCCGCGAGCGCGGCATTTTCACGCGCAGCATCACGACGGTCATCGCGCAGGTTGCGGGCATCGCGACCGTTGCGATCGCGCATCAGCTCGGCCCCAGAGCGCGCCACTTCTCGCTGCGCTTGGGCGGTTTCGCGAGACTGCTCGGCCACTTCGGCGCGACCTTGCTGGACGAAGCTGGTCAGGGCGGCACGGACTCCGACTGCATCTCGACGAGCCACGGCTGCATCAAACGCATTGAGCGTCGCTTGAAACCGGGCGAGATCGCGGCGATCGTCGGCCACTTGAGCGGCGCTGCGAGCGGCTTCGACGCGATCCTGACGAAGCTCGCGCTGGCGTCCGTGCATGGGCTGCGCAGAAGCAACCTGGGCACTCAGAAGAACAAGAGCGGAAACGGCTGCGAATCGCATGGGCTGAATCTCCGGGGTCTTGGAAGACCGCTTGGGGTTGTTTGACTAGGTTGGACGAGGCGCTGGCCGAGGTATTTACGGGGCCAAGCACAGACCAGCGGTTCGATCGCGGGCACCTACGCGCGCACCGGCGAGCAGCGAGTCACTGCAGACTTCTCCAGCACCGGGGCAGGTGTTGCTGGCGACCTTGGCTCCGGCGGGGACGAACAGACCGGGCAGATCGACTTGCACGCCATCGCCCTGGACACACAGCGCACGGCAGATTCGCTCTTCGGCCCGCGCAGCGTAGAGATCGCACTCGTAGCCGTCCTGACATTCGCCAAGGTTTGTACACTGCGAGCCTGGGGTCTTGGGGGCAGCGGTCTGACGGAAGCAGATGTTGGCGCGCAGCTTGTCCTTGGGATTGGTGATGTTGCCTCGGCTGTCGAGCCCCGCATCGACGTAGAGACACTGCTGAGCCGGAGCCGGCGTTCCCGCGCGTGAGTCAGGCGGGCAGGTGTTGGTGCCGAGCTTGCACTGCAAGTGGCAGACACCACCGTGCTCATCGTCGTAGGCGACGCGGACGCAGCCACCGATGTACTTGTCCGCGCCGTAGTCGCAGTAGCCTTCGTTGGCGGTGGGGTTGCAGTCGAAGTTGGCGTTCGGGAAGCAGATGGAGTCGGTGGCTCCCTCAAACGCGCACGAATAACCGGGCTTGCGGCAGGTGTTGGTGGCGTCGCAGCGAGCCATGCAGTAGCGCTTGGTTGCGTTCGGGAGCGTGTAGCACTTGCCGGTCCCACAGTCCGCATCGCTGTCGCACTCTCTGCTGCAGTATCCGTCCGGCGTGGGAAGCAGCTTCGGGTTGTTTAGGATGGTGCCGACCCAGCAGGTGGCCGCTTGGCTTGCGTTGCCTTCGGTGCAGTCCGCCGGCTTGGCGCAGGGAGCGCCGATACAGCCATCGCCCTTGCAAACGACGATGCCGGCATCTACGCCACCGTCGCTGTTGCTGGTCGTCGTGTCACAACCGATAAGCCCGATCAGGAACAGGCCAGCCACTACAGCCAGGCCCTTGGTTGTCCAGGTAGTCATCAATCAGTCCTCCAGTTCGCGTCATTTTACCCCGTCCCGACCGCTGACCTGTACGCGAGTTATGCGCAGACTGCGCCCAGTCCCGGTCGAGCGCGCAAACTGTGGAGGCCATCGTGAAAGGTGGGGTAGATTAGGGCTTCCATGGCCAACTACCGCATCGATACCGTCCTTCGTGTTCGTACTCGACATCGCCCCGGCCAGCTGGCGCGGGTTGCTACGGTGATCGCGCAGGAAGGCGCTTTGATCGGCGAGATCGCGACGCTGCACATGGCGGAAGGTCTTTCGACCCGCGAAATCACCGTCGAAACAGAGAACGAAGAGCACACCGAGCGCTTGGTCTCTGCGCTGGCCCGCACCGATGGCGTCGAGATCATCAGCGTTCGCGATCGCGTCTTCGACTGTCACCTTGGCGGCAAGCTGCACTCGACGAGCCGGATCGAGCTCAAGCACCTGTCTGACCTTCGCTACATCTACACGCCGGGTGTGGCGCGTGTGTCGCGAGCGATTGCTGAAAAGCCTGAGCGCGCGTTTGACTACACGGGCCTTGGAAACTCCGTCGGTATTTTCACAAACGGAACGCGTGTCCTTGGCCTGGGCGACATCGGTCCACTCGCCAGCATGCCGGTGATGGAAGGCAAAGCCGTTCTATACGATCGCTTCGCCGGGATCTCTGCGACGCCGATCTTGGTCGATACCAAAGACGTGGATGACTTTGTGCAGACCGTCGTGCGTGTCTCTCGCAGCTTCGGTGGCATTCACCTGGAAGACATTCGCATTCCCGAGTGTTTCCGCATCGAAGAAGAGCTAAAGCGGCGTCTGCGCAAGCCGGTGATGCACGATGATCAGCACGGCACGGCGGTGGTGACGCTGGCGGCGATCATCAATGCATGTCGTCTGACCGGGCTGGAGCTGCGACGATCCAAGATGGGTCAAGTGGGCTTGGGCGCGGCTGGATCGGCGATTGCGAAGCTGGCGCTGGCGTACGGCGTTGGGGAAGTGATGGTGACGGATCGCAATCCTGAAGCGATGGCTCCTCTGACGGCTGCGGGCGCGCGGGCGACGGACTTTGACACGCTGATTCGGCAAGCCGACATCGTCGTCTGTACGACGGGCAAGGTTGGCTTGATCAAGCCGGAGCACATCCGTCGCGGACAGGTGATCTTCGCACTGTCAAATCCGTATCCCGAGATTGAGCCGGATCTGGCGCGGGATGCTGGCGCTGCGTACGCTGCCGATGGAACCGCGATCAACAATGCGCTGGCGTTTCCGGGCATTTTCCGAGGCGCACTGGCAGTTCGCGCTGGACGGATCGAGCCACAGATGTACATCGCCGCAGCCGAAGCCATTGCTGCGTCGGCGGGAAGCGATGAAGTCGTGCCGTCTCCGCTTTCGTCGTCGGTTCACGATGCCGTCACGGATGCGGTGTCGAGCTGTGCGACCAGCCTGGGCCTTGCGAACACGGCAGAGCTGTAGCGCGATTCCGACGAGCGGGCGTCCCCATGGTCGGTCCGCGTCGGGCGCTGTCTATTCGTAGCGCAGCGCGTCGATGGGATCGAGCCGAGCGGCTTTGCGCGCTGGATAGAAGCCAAACAGCACGCCAATCGCGACGGAGACACCGAAGCCCAGGATCATCCAGAAGGCCGAAAAGTCGACGGGCATTCCACCGCCGAGCTTGGAAAACAGCGTCGCAGCCAAGACACCAAGCCCAATTCCGAGCAGGCCTCCCATCACCGACAGCACGACGGCTTCGACCAAGAACTGAAGCAGGATGTCACGCTCTCGTGCGCCGATGGCGAGTCGAATGCCGATCTCGCGCGTCCTTTCGGTGACGGATACCAGCATGATGTTCATGATGCCGATGCCACCGACGAGGAGTGATACCGCAGCGACGTTGCGAAGCATTCCCGTCTGGGTCTCGACGATCTTTTGCTGGGTCTGAACCAGCTCAGCCAGGTTGCGTACGGTAAAGTCGTTTTCTTGATCGTCGGACAGCTTGTGCCTCTGACGAAGGATCGAAACGACCTCGCTTTCGGCGGCAGACAGATCGTCTTCGCTCGTCGCAGAGACCATGATCGTGCTGACAAACTGGCGGTTTTGGTTGAGCACTCGAGTCCGCAGCGTCAGCGACGGCATGATCAGCACATCATCTTGATCGCTGCCCATCGCAGACTGGCCCTTGGCGGCGAGCAGTCCAATGACTTCACACGGCATCTGCTTGACGCGAAGCTGTTGTCCGACGGGATCGGTATCACCAAAGATGTTCTGGGCGACGGTCTTTCCCAGCACGCAGACCTTGGCGGCGGTGTCGTTTTCGGCGGAGTTGAAGAATCGACCGCGTGCGACGGGCCAGTCTCGTAGCGCCAGGTAGTCGGTCGTGGTTCCGATGATCGGCGTCTGCCAGTTGAGGTTGCTGCTGACGACTTGTGCGACGGTGCGATCGACGGGAACTGCATAGCGAACCGAGCGCGCTTGCAAGATGGCTTCCACGTCGTCGCGCTGAAGCGGTCTGCCGCTGCCGGTTCCGCCCATGAAGCCGCCTTGGGCTGAGGCGCCAGGGACGATCATCAAGATCGCCGAGCCCATCGAGGCAATCTGTGCGGCGACCATCTTGCGCGTGCCTTCCCCGAGCACCACCGTCACGAGCAGTGCGGCCACACCGATGATCACGCCGAGCGCCGTCAGGGCCGATCGCATTCGGTTGCGCAGCAGGCTCCGCAGCGCCAGACGAAGAGCCATCAAGATCATCATTGGAGTGTCTCCTCGTCGCGCCACTCGCTGAGAGCTTGCTTGGCCGACATGGCCTTTCGCTTTTCGTCGGTGCGCAGACGACCATCTTTGACCAGCAGCAGCCGTCCCGCATACGACGCAATGTCTGGCTCGTGCGTGACCAGCAGCACCGTCAGTCCTTCGCCGTTTAGCTCTTGCAGAAGCGCCATCACCTCAATCGAGGTCCGCGAGTCCAAGTTTCCCGTCGGTTCGTCGGCGAGAAGCAGCTTGGGCCGCGTCACCAGCGCTCGTGCAATCGCCACACGCTGCTGCTGACCTCCCGAGAGCTGATTGGGCGTATGTCCCGCGCGTGCATCGAGGCCAACGCGACGGAGCGCATCTTTGGCGCGCTCGGCCCGTTCCTGCGACTTCATGCCCGCGTAGAGCAGCGGCAGCTCGACGTTTTCCAGCGCCGTGGTGCGCGACAGCAGGTTGAAGCCCTGAAACACAAAGCCGAGCGTCCTCAGTCGCACGCCCGCCAGCGCATCGCGATCGAGCTGCGCCACATCTTGACCTTCCAAGTAGTACGCGCCCGACGTTGGCCTATCGAGACAGCCAATCAGGTTCATCAGCGTCGACTTGCCGGAGCCGCTCGGACCCATGACCGCGACGAACTCGCCTTGTTCGATGGTCAAGTCGATGCCGCGCAGAGCTGGAACGGCCAGATCGCCTCGGGTGTAGACCTTGGTGATTTTGGAAAGCCGAAGCAGCGGCTGGCTGTTTGCATCCGCATCACTCATGAGCGCCAAGGGTAGCGTAACTTCGGTCGCTTCGCTGGACGCGACGAGCAAAAAGTTGAGACGGAAAACACCCCATGTTACCCACGGGCCACGATGTCCTCGTCACAGCTCGAACGTAGGCTTGGTGCCGTCGACGCAGCGGCTCTGCTCGTCGGGAGCATGATTGGCTCGGGGATCTTCATTGCTCCGTCGCTGATGGCCAAAAACATCGCAGCGCCGGGCTTGTATCTGGGCCTGTGGCTGCTGGCTGGGGTGTTTACGCTGCTTGGGGCGCTGAGCTACGCGGAGCTGGCGGCGATGATGCCCGAAGCGGGTGGGCAATACGTCTATCTGCGACGAGCGTTTGGTCGACTTCCGGGCTTTTTGTATGGCTGGACGCTGTTTCTGGTGATTCAGTCGGGCTTCGTCGCTGCGGTGGCGATTGCGTTTGCCAAGTACCTCGGGATTTTCCTGCCGTGGGTCGGTGAAGAGAAGCTGTGGCTGACGCTGTATCAGAGCAGTCACGGTCCCGTCGGTGTGTCGTCGGCGCAAGCGGTGGCGCTGATCGTGATTGCGGTGCTCACGTACATCAACACGCGGGGTGTCGTCGCGGGCGCAGCGGTGCAGAACCTGTTTACGGGCCTGAAGCTGCTGGCGCTGTGGGGACTGATTGCGCTGATTTTGATCATGGGACGAGGCAGCACGTCGAACTTTGTGCCCGTTTGGAGCACGGATGTTCCACGGTTGTCGGGCGCGGTGTCTGCGGGCTTTTTGGCGGCACTTGGCGTCGCTGCATCGAAAGCGCTGTTTTGTTACGACGCGTGGAACACCGTGACGTTTGCGGCAGCGGAAGTGCGCGATCCGGCGCGCAACCTGCCAAGAGCGCTGATTGCGGGAACGCTGCTGACGACGCTGACGTATGTGCTGGCTGCTGCGGGCTATCTGTATCTGGTGCCGCTGTCGAAGATGGCGCAGGTTCCCGAGCATCGGATCGCCGCCGAGGCCGCGCAGAGCTTGCTTGGTACCGTCGGTGGTCAGCTGATTGCTGCCGCGATCTTGGTTTCGACGTTCGGCTGCATCAACGGAATGATTCTTGGCGGCGCGCGGGTGCTGTTTGCGATGGCGGAAGATGGACTGTTTTTCCGTCGGGCAGGACAGCTCAATCGTCGGAATGCACCAGGCTGGGCGCTCGGGATGCTGGGGCTGTGGTCGGCGGTGCTGACGATGTCGGGCAAGTACGATGATCTGCTGACGTACACGACGTTTGCGTCGCTGCTGTTCAATGCGGCGACGGCGGCTTGTGTGCTGGTGCTGCGAAAGTCACTTCCCGACGAACGTCGTCCGTATCGCGCGCTCGGTTATCCGGTATCGACGCTGGCGTTCATCTTTGTGGCGCTCGGCTTTGTGATCTACATCGTGCAAGGCGACCCTCGTTCGTCGCTGTATGGTCTGGGCTTGGTGCTGCTTGGGGTTCCGGCGTACTTTCTGATGAATCGTGAGTCCTCGTCGCCGAAGCCTTAGCTCGTAACGCTGCTGAAATTGGAAAGGCGCTTCATGTCTCGGCTGTCATTGTCGTCGCTGTTTGTGTTTGGAATGGGATGGCTGCCTTCGGCTGCGCTGGCGATGGATGCGCCGGTGACAGCGGTGACGGTCTATAGCGATCGGGCGCGTGTCACGCGGACGGCCAAGCTGTCGCTGCAAGGTGCGCAGCCGATGCGAGTCGAGCTGCCGCTCTTGCCCTCGCGGGTCAATCCGTCGAGCATTCGGGTGGATGTTCACTCGGCGCGGGGCGATGATGCGTCGGTGCAGCGGGTCGAAGTGGCCTATGTCGATGCCAGCGAAGCGAAGCTGCCGACGCAAGAAGTGGTCAAGCTGCTGGAAGAACTGGATGCGCTCGACGATCAGCTTGCGACGCTGCAAGCCGAGCAGAGTGCGTATGCCGCGCAGCTTCGCTTGGTCGGTCGAGTGCTTCCGTCGGCAAGTGGGCTCGCGCACAATCAACCGGGTCAGCCGTCGCCGCCGAAGCTGAATCCGTCGGGCTGGGGCGCTGTGTTTGCGTGGACGCAGCAGCAGTACGAAAAGCTCCAGGGTAAGTCGCGACAGCTGAGTGAAAAGCAGCGACAGCTTCAGCTTCAGCGCAAGACGATCGTCGAAAAAGGTCAAAAGCTCGGTGGACTGCTTCGGCAAGGCGGACATCGGGTGACGGCGGTGCTGTTGGGATCGGGAACTGCGTCGGTGGAGCTGAGCTATGAGGTGTTCGGTGCGCGCTGGCGTCCGTCGTATGACCTTCAGCTGATTCCCGACAAAAACCGTGTGGAGCTGTCGCTCGCCGGGCTGGTCAGTCAGGAAAGTGGCGAAGACTGGACCGATGCAAAGCTGACGCTATCGACGGCGGTTCCGGCCACTGCGACGCAGATTCCGAAGCTGCTGACGTGGAAGCTGGGAGAGCGAGAGCGGTTCATTCCGACGCCACAGCCTCAGCGTGAGCAAGTTCCGCCCGCGCCGCCGGTGCCAGCTGTGCCGATGTCGCTGGAGCACGATCCGATGGAAAGTCTGCGACGAAGATTTTCCAGCAAGATGGCGGTTGCGCCTCAGACCTCCAGCTCGGGCAAGGACTACAAAAAGGCGGAAGTGGAAGTAGAAATGGCTCCCGTATCGACGATGGACGATGCGGATGGCTCGCCGATGGATCGCGTTGCACCGTCGCCGCCGCCTCCGCCGCCTCCTCCTCCCGAAGAGCGAGTGACTGCGGTTGTATCGGAATCGATCCAGACGGGGGCTTCACTGTCGGCGGGGATGCCAAGTCGGATGCAGCTGCAGCGCAGCATGTCGGTTGCCAAGCCGGTCGTGCTGGCATCTGTTGGACTGAGTCCACCGCCAGGCTATCGTCCACCAGCACAGAGCGCGGCGCTGCTGGCGTCGGCGTCCGGTGGATATGACATGGTGTTTTCGGCGGCGGCTTCCGACACCGTAAAGAGCGGTCAAGGTGAGCGACGAGTGGCGCTTCTTTCACGAAGCTTTCCCGTTGAGGTTCATCGAAAGATCTTGCCGGCTCTCGCACCGGAAGCGTTTTTGGTCGCGGACATCAAGAATCAAGGACCGGATCCGCTTCCGTCGGCCCAAGCGCAGCTGTTCGTCGGTACCGATCCGGCTGGAGTGGCGCAGCTTTCGCTGATGGCTCCGGGTGAGGTGATCTCGCTGCCGCTGGGGCTTGATCATGCGATTCGTCCGGCGCGCAATGTCGCAGTGACCACCGTCGAAAAAGGCATCATTAGCAAAGACGAAGTGAGCGAATACACGGTGACGACCGAGATCGTGAATCCGTATCGGGTGCCGGTGCGGGCGCGGATTTCGGATCAGGTGCCGCTCGTTGGTGACAAGAACGTCGAGATCAAGCTGATTCAGACGGAACCGGCGGCGCAGTTCGACGAAAAGACGGGCGTGCTGGAGTGGCGTCCGCAGATTGCGCCGGGAACGAAGCTTGTGACGAAGTTTGTGTATTCGCTGCGACGGCCCAAAGGCTATCGACTCGGACAGGCGCAGTACTAGGAGGCTGACCCATGACGACGACGCGGACAAAAACATGGACCTTCGCGACGACGCTGGTCTGGGCGGCACTGGGACTGCCTGATTCGGCGCGGGCGGATCGTGTCAGCAGCGTGGTGGTGTATCCCGATCGCGCGCAGGTGACGCGGCTTGGGCAAGCAAGCTGTGGCGACAGAGTGCTGGTTCGCTTTGCCGGGCTGCCTCCGTCGGCGGATGCGCAGTCGGTGCGGGCGCTGGTCGATGTGCCCGGCGCGATGATTGTGGGCGTGCGGACCGAGACGGAGATCTTGAGCGGGCCGTATACCAAGCAGGTGGAAGTGCTCGACGATGAGCTTCAGCGGATCGACGACGAGCTAAATCAGATTGGCGATCAGCGTAGCCGAGAGCATGCCGTCGAGGCGGTGGCGACGCGCTATGAAGATGTGGCAGTGACGCTGCTCGGACGAGAGCTGACCGAGCCGCCGGGAAGTCCGTCGACGCCAGCGCAGCTTCCGAAGGCGTGGACGCTGGCGCTTGAGGCTCCGCTGAAGGTTCGACTGGAGCATGCGGCGCAGAAGGGACCGCAGGAAAAGCGAGTTCGTGCGCTTCGTCTGAAGCAAGAAGAGCTGACGATCAAGCGACAGCGGCTGATTTCTGCATCGCAGCGTCGGCAGCTGAACGCAGAAGTGCTGCTCACTTGTCCAAGCTCAGCGATGGATCGCAAGGCGCAGGTCGAGCTGACGTATCTGGTCGGTGGCGCGGGCTTTTCGATGGAGCATGAAGCGCGGCTGTCGGCCCAAGGTGCGGTGGAGCTTTCAAGCTATGCGACGCTGACGCAGCGAACGGGCGAAGACTGGAAAGATGCGCAGGTGATTGTCTCGACGGCGGTTCCTCGGCAAAATGCGACACCGCCAGAGCTGATACCGCTGCGTGTGACAGCGACGGAACGAACGCCGCCCAAGCGGCTGCTGGTCAGTCGGACCGAAGAGCAGGTTCATCGCGAAGCGTCGGGGAGCAGTTCTGTTCCGACGACGGGCACGATGGGCGGCAAGAACCTTCAGCTGGTCGATCAAGGTCTGTCGGTTCAGTTTGTGGCGCCTCAGACGGCGGATGTTGCGGGAGATGGCACGCCGGTGCGGATTCGGGTGGCCCGAGCGGAGCTGCGCGGTCGTATCGTCTATCGGACGATTCCGAAGCTTCAGCCGTTTGTGTTTCGCGTCGCTGACTTGGTCAATACAGCGGGCTATCCGCTGCTTTCGGGACCCATCGATGTGTATCGCCAAGGTCAGTTTTCGGCGCGCTATCCGCTGCCTCGGGTGGCTGCGGGCGAGCGATTTGAGCTGAGCTTTGGGCTGCTCGATCGGGTGAAGGTGAAGCGAACGATCCTCGAGGAGATTGCGCGCGACAAAGGCATCTTGGGCACGACGCGACGGCATCGCTACGGCTATCGCTTTGAAGTGGAAAGCTATCTGCCGGGCGGCGAAGACATTGAGCTGCTGGAGCACATTCCGGTGTCAGAGCTAGACGATGTCAAAGTGGCGCTCGATGCGAAGGCGACACCCGGTTATGAGCTGCGCGCGTCCGACGGAATTGTCAGCTACAAGCTGCGACTTTCGCCGGGGGAAAAGCGCGCGGTGGAGCTGCACTATTACGTTGATGCCCCGGCCAGCATGCTCGGCGAGTAAACTGCGCTGGCTTTGTCTTTCTCTGCCAAACCCATGAATGATCGCACGGTGTCTGCTCCGTCTTCCGAACCTGCTTCGTCTGCGCCAACCGATGACTTGGGTCAGTCGGCGCGACGAGGTGCGCTGTTTATTCCGCTCGCCAAGCTGTGGTTCATGATGGCGGCGCTGCTGCTTCAGCTGCTGCTTCCGCGCGCACTGGGGAGCGCTGCGCTGTACGGCGTGTGGACGCTGGTTTCGTCATGGCTGTCGACGCTGAACAACGTGATGATCACCGCGACGATTCAAGCGGTGGCGTACTTTGCGGCGGGTGGGCCGTCGGCGGTCGAGCAAGCGAAGAAGACGGCGCTCAAGATGAACCTGCTGATTGGTGGCGGTTCGGCGGCGCTGTTTTTCCTGCTGGCACCGACGATTGCAAACTTTGAGCACGATGGAGAGCTGACCTCGCAGCTTCAGCTCGGATCGCTCATCATCTTGGCCTATAGCTTTTACGCGGTCTTCGTTGGTGCGGCCAACGGTGCGCGGCAGTTTCACAAGCAAGCGGGACTCGATATCACCTTTGCGACGATGCGAACGGGCTTGGTGCTCGTCGGAGCGCTGATGCTGCACAGCACGCTGGCGGCGGTGGGCGGCTGGGTCGCGGCGGCGATGCTGATCTTGGTCTTGTCGGTGCTGCTGGTGGGCCTACCGAAAGCGACCGACGGAGAGCCGATCTCGGTTCGGACGATGCTCGGCTTTGGTGCGTGGCTGGCGCTGTATCTGCTTGGGCTCAACGCGCTGATGTTCATGGACGGCTGGTGGCTCAAGCGGCTGTATACCGAAGCACAGACGGGACTTTCGCCCGCCGAGATCAAGCGTACCGTCGATGCAGTGGTCGGAATTTACGGTGCGGCTCAGACGGTGGCGCGGCTTCCGTATCAGCTGATTGTCGCGGTGACGTTTGTGGTGTTTCCGCTGTTGTCGGCTCCGGCGGTGAAAGCGGATCGCGAGCGCACCCAGCGATACATCTCTGCGACGCTGCGCTATTCGCTGATTGCGATCCTGGGACTTGTGTCGGCGCTGGGAGTCCGTCCGCAAGCGACGCTGCGTCTGCTGTTTCCACCGGAATACATGGTCGGAGGCGCGGCGCTGGCGATTCTGCTCGGTGCGTACGTGTGTTTTTCGCTGTTTAGCATCGTCGGAACCATCACAAACTCGCTCGGGCGGACGGTTCACACGGCGATCATCGGGCTGGTGACGCTGGTGCTGTCGGCGGTGTCGGTGTACGCGAGCATTCGCTACTCGCTCGGGCTCGGACAGCAGCCTCTGCGCGCGGCGGCACTGGGTCTGCTTGCGGGCATGGGCGGCGGTCTGCTGCTGGGACTTATTTATCTGTGGCAGACGCTGCGGGCGACGCTTCCGGTGCTGACGCTGCTTCGCTGTGGGCTGGCGCTGGGTCTGGTGCTCGCGCTGGGACAGCTCTGGCCAGCGGCGGGCAGCGTCGGTCTTTTGGGCAGCAAGATCGGCACGATGTTGTGCGCGGGTCTGTCCGGCGTGCTGTATCTGGTGGTGCTGCTGCTGAGCAAAGAGCTGTCGCTTCAAGAGCTGGCGCTGCTGCGACGAGAGCGGCCCCAAGGTCCGGCGGCGGTGGCGTCGTAGCTAGCTCGACGAGGACTCGTCACTCGAAAGCAGCGCACGAACTTCTTCCAGCGCTCGCTTGCCAAGCGCTGGCTGAATCATGCGCAGATACGACGCGTAGCCGAGCAGATAGGCGCGGAAGTTTCGACGACCGCGCGCTTGGCTCGCGACGCCATGAACGCGACAGTTGTGCAAGATGGCGCGGAAGGTGCGACGAAGCTCTCTTGGCACCGATAGTCCGCTGTTGACGATGACGCCGGTGATGCGCTGCTGCGACGAAGGACGGAGCACTTTTCGCTTGGTGACGTGCTCGGCAAAGCCTTCTTGCTGACAGATCTGATTGACCCACCACAGAAAGCGTCCCACGTCGCTGTGGTTGTCCATTCCATCGGCAAATGAAAACGTCATGTCGTCGGCATAGCGGGTGTAGCGAGCGCCGACTTTCTTGGCCAGCCCCGTGAGCCGTGCATCAAGCCGCATGCAGATCAGGTTCGCCAGCGCAGGTGACGTCGGAGCGCCTTGCGGAAGCACGCCGGGCCACACCACATAACCGTCGCTGAGCACGGATCGATGCGTCATAAGTCCAGCCAGCGTATCGCAGACTTCCGACGGAAAACCGTAGCCGCGCAGCAGTCCTCTCACACGGTAAAACGAGATCGTCGGGAAGAAGTCCTTGATGTCGAGCTTCACCACCAGCTTCGCACCTTGATGCGGCTTGGCGTTCGTCAGCACCGATCGCTTCTTCACAAAGCCGTGCGCCGCCGTGTGCGTTGGCAGCTTGCTGAGTAGCTCGTCGAGGATCTGACGCTGAACCTTGCGCAGCGTCATTCGCGGCGCCGTGATCGTTCGGGTCTCGCCGCTCGACTTGGGAATCGCAAACGAGACATACGGACTGCCCGGACCGCTGCCCGCGCGCAGCAGCTTTCGCAGGTCACGCAGCGACGAAATGTGCAGCCACTGAAGCACGTCTTTGCGCGTCTCTAGCTTGGGCACACCCAGGTCGGACAGCGTCGGCTTCGGCTTGCGCTGCTTTCCTTTTTGCTGACGGACAAAGTACATGTTGCCAAACAGACCGGAAGACCAGCCCGTCGGATTCCAGCCTCCCAGCGCTTGGCTGTGCGGCTTTTGCGGCGTACGAAACCGACCGTCGGGCAGCGCCACATCGTCGAGCCGCAGCGCGCGCATCGATCGATGGGCTGCACTTTTGACAAGGCCACTTGGATCTTTGCAGAGCACGCGCAGATACCGTCCGGCCTGACGCTGAGTGCAGCTCAAACGAACGAAGTGCGCGGCCTGAACACGCTGACGAGGATCGGGACTTTGCACAAGCTGCGCAAGCTGTCGCGACGTGAAGCGACTGACGTAGAAGCGCGCGACCTCGTATTCGGCCAGATCTTTGTGCGCGTCGAGCAGCGCCAGCACTTTTTCCCAGTTGTCGTCGAGCGATTCGCACAGCGGAATCAGCTCCAAAAGCAAGCTCGACAGGCTCATGCTGGCTGTCCTTTCCGACGAGACGTGCGGAGGGAAAAAGAAACAGCGTTCCTTCGGTCGCAGCTACTTGCGTGGCAGCGGTGCCCGAGCTGAGAAAAGCCGCAAGCGGCAGCTCGGTCCAGCGCATTGTCCATTGTAGGTCGTACGCACCCGCGACGTAGCATCGCGGAAGAAGCTAACTGCGTGGCGATCGAAGGAACGCTGTCCGTTCTATGTTCGCAGGCGGCCTTGGAAAAAGAAAGGGCCTGTCGAGCGCTCGCGCCGAGTGCTGGCTTGTGTGACGCGGTGTGGTGAGGTCGCTGCGTGCTCATGACCGACGCTCCGGGCCGCTCTTGGCGTGTCGTCTCGTCGATGCTGAGGTGATCGACTCGCCTTGTGGGGCAGGGTGTTCGGCCAGCAGCTCCGCCAGTCGCTGCGAGATCGTCGTCGGCTCATTTTGCGCATGCAGCGGGTTTTCGTGACCTTTGCGAACCAGCGCGTTGAAGCGACGACTCATCGCGTGAACCGCTTCGCCGTGACGAATCAGGCTCTCTTTGCGATCTTCCGTCAGCGTCAGATCTTGCATCACCGTCAGGTTGTCATCGAGTTCCGACGGATAGCTCGGAGCCGAGATCACCGCCGTCACACCGCGCTGCGCAAGCGAATAGCGATAACAGTCCGCCGCCGTCGGACGAATCCGTGGTGCAGGCTGACCCGGAATCGCTCGCAACAGCCGTCCATACGAAGTCGCCGAAAACGTCAGAAGCCCGACGCCCGCCTGCTCACACTGCGGAAACAGCGACTGCTCTGCACCGGGATGCGCTGCGCTGTGACGAGTCATCAGCACATCGATTCCACCGTCGGAAATGGCAGCCTGCGCCAGGCTTCGATCGTGCGTCGACAAGCCCGCTGCGCGAATTTTTCCATCCGCTTTGAGCTGCGCCAGCGTCTTGCGAACTTCGTCGGACAGTCGCTCCGGCGAGCGCACCCAGAACAGCAAAAACACATCCAAGCAGTCGGTCTTCAGTCGTCGCAGCGCGCGCTCGACATCCGCCGTGATGCTGTCGCCGTCGCCTTCGTAGCTGCCGGTGATGATGTGTAGCTTCCGTCGCTGCGTCCGAATCACCCGAGTCAGCGCCTGATAGCCCGGCTCCCAGAAGAATAGGTTCACGCCTGCGTCAATGGCTCGATCGTAGGTGCGCGGCGACAGCTCGTGAACACCCGACAGTGCCAGCGGCGACACAAGCAGATCGGTCTGTCCCAGTCTGCGACGGAGCGCTGATGTCTGCGGTTCCTGTCGCGTCGCTGGCTGTTCGGATCGAATCGTCGGATGCGGATTCGGCTGCGCTTCCCCGCGCAGCGTCGCAATCGCTAACAACAGTGACGCCACTTCGTTCGGGTCATCGACTTGCTGTAGCTCGCGACGAAGTGTGCCCAGCGCATCGGGATCGTCCATCGCTGCCTTGAGCTGCTCGGAATACGCCGCCAGTCGCTGTTCAGACGAGAGCTGTCCGCTTGCCAGCAGCGCACGCAAGCTCGTGTCCAGGTCGGGATGCTCGGTGATTGCCGTCGTCGCTGCGTGCCTGACACTTTGGTGACGATCCCGACAAAGCTGGAGCAAAATGGGCAAGTCTTCCGTCGCTGATGCGAAGGATGAAGCGCGCGTCCTTTGCCACGGATCGTCGTCGCGCGACGCTGTTTCCAGCACCAGCTTTCGCTGGGCGTGCGTAAGCTTCTGTCTTCGTCGCCACAGCTGTCGCAGCACTTCGCGTCTCGTCTGTGGATCTGGATCGTGCGCAAGCCAGTGACCCAGCGTTTCCGTCGCCAGCGCTGGCACAATGGCCTGACGAATCAGCGGATCATCGCTGGTTTGGTAGCGTGTCACGTCGGAAAGTCGTCCAAGCGTGAGCAGTGCCCGCAGCGCGCGTGCTCGAACCAGCGGATGATCTTCGTCGAGCAGCCTGTGGATGAGCGGCAGGTCGACGCCAGACATCGCTCGTTCCAGCAGCGCAAGCTTCGTCAGCGGACGCGCATCCGGTCCAAACAGAAGCGGCAGCAGTCGTCCCAGCTCTGACTCTTTGACGCGCGTCACCAGCGCATGCAGCGCCGCCGCCCGAACTTCTGCATCGTCATCTTCGAGCCGCTTGTCAAACAGCGTCGTATCGGTTTCGCCCAGCTCATCCAGACAGCGCACCGCTGCGTGGCGAGCCAGCGGATGCGGATGTTCCAGCGCCGCGCGTACCGGATTTCGTCGTCCGCCATTGTGCAGCAGCTTGTGACAGGCCCACATCACCGCACCGACGGGAGACTCCGCATCGCTCAAGATTCGCGTGGTCAGCGCCATTGCGCGTCGTCCCGTCCTCGACAGCAGATCCCACGTACTTTCCAGCGCGTGCGGCAGGCCGGGAATCTGCAAAAACGGCAGCACTTCCTCAAGCTCGGTCGCTCGACTGAGCCGCGCCAATCGATCCACCGCCAGCTCGCGAAGCTGGGTGTGCGGGTCCGACAGAAACGGCAGCAGCTCAGCGGGCGTTAGCTCGGACAGCGGACGCGCTCGCAGCCGAGCGGTCGTCACCGCCGGATCGGGATTGGCCAGCGCTTGATCGGTCGGACGCGGCGCTTCGGCCTTGTAGGACGCCAGCGCGGGCTCTACGCGTGCTTGCAGCTCCAGCTGGGCGCCCAGCGCGGCTTCGGACATGCCTTGCGTGACCGTCAGGATCTGCTCGCGCTCATCGGGCAGCGCATGCCACAGCGTCTCCAGCGCGCGAATGGCGGCATGACGGACGCGCCAAAACGGATCACCGAGCACTTGCTTGATGGTTCCAATCGCTTCGCGGTGTCCGCTTCGGGCCAGCGACAGCGTGGCTGTGCGACGGACCCACCAGATTGGATCGAGCCGTGCCAGATGCGACAGCCGGTGCTGCACACTCGGAGCGAGCGCCTGCGGACACAGTCCCAGCGCACGGGCAGCGGCTTCGCGAACGCTCGGTCGATCATCGTAGGTTGCGTCGTGAAGCCACCGAACAGGATCGACCTTCACCGACTTGGCCAGCACCTGCGCGGCGTCGGCTCGCACGCGACCATCCGTGTCCGAAAGCAGCGCAGCGCGAGCGGCATAGACATCGGCAGTGCAGTGCGGATCCAAATCGGACAGCGCAGCCAGTCGAACATCGGGCGATCGTGACAGCAGCCTAGTGCGCGCGTGCATGCGACCTCCCGCTGGCTGGCTGACGGCTTCCCGATGTGGTTCGTTGCGAGTCCGGTAGACCCGACGCCAAGCGCTGCGCTTGTTGTGTCACCCACTTAGCGTACGGCACAACTCGCATCGGACTCAATCGCGACGGAGCGTGCCACATGTCCTGTGCGTACCTACTCGGCTGCGACAGGACGTGACAACAGAACGTACGGACTTACGGACGACGCTTGGGATGATTGCCGGAGCTGGCTCGCGGCGACATGAACATGCGTGGCAAGGTGATTCCGCGCGTCTCGGGCAGCATCCAGACCCAGCTGGCGGTGGCGAGCGCGAGCACGAGAGGAACCGACAGTCCACCGGCCAGACCAAAGCGCAGCTTCATCGCGGCCACGACCACGGGGGCCAGCAGCTGAACCGAGCGCGCCAGGTTGTAGGTCGCTCCCATCGCAGCGCCGCGAATCTCGGTGGGAAATAGCTCGGCCAGCAGTGCGCCAAAGCCCGCCGTGCAGCCGGATCCAAACCCGAGCATCAGCATCGTCAGCCAAAACAGCGGTGGATGCAGCGTCAGCCACTTCCAGTTAAACGCGAGCATCGCCAGCGCACTGGCCGTTATCAGCGAATACGCACAGAAGGCGGGACGACGTCCGGCTCGATCGGCCATGTTGCCAAACATCAGCATGCCGACGAACTGACCGATCTGCGCGGTCAGCACCCAGATCATGCTCTTGCCGATGCGCTGACCCATTTCGTTTAGCAAAAACGACGGCAGCCAGATGTAGCAAGTCCAGTACGTGCCCATCTTGAGCACGGTCAAAATCCACGCGACGACGAAGCGACGACCGATACCGGCGCGGAAGACTTCGACGAAAGAGACATGTTGGTTGGTGCGCTCGTTTGGCAGGACCATGGATCGACGCATGGCGACGGCGAGCAGCGCGGTGGCACTGGAAGCGAGCAAGATGGCGCGCCAGCCAAGGATCGGTAACAGCAGAAATCCGGCGACGGCAGCCAGTGCGGCTCCGAGCGGCTCGCCGGCTTGCAACAGTGCGGCGGCGCGACCTCGATAGCGTGATTCAACGGCTTCAGCGACGAGTCCGTGTCCAATGGCCCACTCGCCACCGACGCCCAGGCCGACCAGTCCGCGTCCAATCAAAAACACGGACAGCGACGGAGCCAGACCACAGACCGCTGAACCGAGCGAGTACACAAACACCGTCAGCGCCAGGATGGATCGCTTGCCATATCGATCCGCCAGCCATCCGGCCAAGATACCGCCCAACCCGGATGTGGACAGCGCGACGCCCAGCAGCCAGGACTCGACCTCGTGCGAGAGGTGGAACTCGTGGCTGACGGCGTCTTTGATGTACGCAAACAGGACGAGATCGTAGAAGTCGAAGGTCCAGCCCAAAAATGCAAACAGAAACAGTCGATATGGGAACGGGCGACCCATGGAAGAACTGGCCCTAACCGTAGAGGCGATGGAAGAAAGGCGTTAGAAACAGCGTCGGAAACCCTAGCGGCATGATTCATCGATTTAAGCTCGAGTTGCCTTTGCGGGGCAACGGATGAGCCATTTTTCTTTCGTTCTTGGGCTAACTGGCTCACTGCAAATGCGGGACGACTGGGCTGTCCGGGGTGCGGGCCTGATAAGTTGAAGCGATGGAATCTGCTGCACAAGAACAGCTCCGCTTGGGTGTGGATCTGGGTGGAACCAAGATGGAAGCGGTGGTGGTTCGTCTATCGGGGGATTCGTTTGAAGTCCTTGCGAGACTGCGTCGACCGACGGAGCGAGACCTTGGCTATCAGCACATCTTGGATGCGCTCTTTGAGCTGGTGACAGACACGGCGCAAAGTGCGGGACTTGCGACGATTCCTCCGATCGGGGTCGGCATGCCGGGCAGCATCAGCAGACGCAGCGGGCTTATCAAGAACTCGAACACAACGTGTCTCAATGGCCGCCCATTTCGCGATGACTTCAGCATCAAGCTGGGCCAGTTTGTGCGCTTTGCCAACGACGCCAACTGCTTTGCGCTGGCGGAGGCTCGCTTCGGTGCGGGACGCGGACATCAGGTCGTCTTCGGTGTCATTTTGGGCACCGGTGTGGGCGGTGGCTTGGTCTTTCCTTCCGCAGACGGTGTGCCTGATGCCTGGGACGGACCGCAAGGCATCGCGGGGGAGTGGGGCCATGTCAGCCTCGATCCTGCGCATGGACCCAGCTGCTACTGCGGTCGTCGCGGCTGTATCGAGACCTATCTGTCGGGACCGGCGCTGGAAGCTCGCTATGCCGAAACGGCGGGGTCGGCGGGTGTGCTCTCGCTCAAGCAGATTGTCGAGCGTCGCGGCGAAGATCTCGTCGCCCAGAAGGTTTTGACCGAGCACTATCAGCTGTTCGGACGAGCGATTGCGACGGTGATAAACATCGTCGATCCCGACGCGATTGTGCTCGGAGGTGGCCTATCGAACTTGCCCTGGCTCTATGAGTCGGGCGTTGCCGAAGCCGCCAAGTGGGTCTTTAGCGACGAGCTGACCACGCCGATTGTGCAGAACGAACTCGGAGACAGCGCCGGGGTGATTGGTGCTGCCCTTTTGCCGTAAGAGCTTGGTATCCTCCGCCGCCCATGCCGCTGCGAGTTCGTCATCACGTCAATCCGTTTCACCTTCGTCTGCTCGACATTGCGCCAGAGCGGCTTGCAGCACCCGTCGGTCAAGACGAAGCGCTTCAGATTGAGCTGGGCTGTGCCGATGCGCAGTTTCTGTTTCAGCTGGCTCGCCGCGATCCGCTGGGCAGCTACGTTGGGGTCGAAATTCGCGAGCCGCTGGTCGATGACGTAAATCGCCGCGCCGAAGCGGAAGGTCTTCACAACCTGCGTGCCCTGTTTGCGCACATCAACCTGGACCTCCAGCGGCTGTTTGCCGGTCATCGGATTCGTCGCTTCTTTATCAACTTTCCCGATCCGTGGTTTAAGCGCGCGCACCACAACCGGCGCATCGTCAATCCTGAGCTGGCCGATCAGCTCGTGTCGATGCTGGAACCCGGTGGCGAGCTGTTTTTTCAAAGCGATATCTGGGATTTGGCGATTGCCGCGATGGAAGTGTTCGAGACCACCGCAGGAATCGAAAACACCGCCGGAGAGTGGTCGTTCTTGAAGCACAATCCGTATCCGGCGATCTCGCTGCGTGAAGAGCGTGTCAGTGAGAAGAACCTGCCGATCTGGCGCATCCTGTATCGGCGCGTGGCATAAACAGAGGATGAGGCACGCGCGGCTCGGACTGTTGCTCGCTTTGCTCTGCGCAATCGGCTGTAGCGCGAACAGCGCGGCGGACCTTGGGTACTTGATGCTGCGGCTGCAAGCGCAAGGTGTGCCCGCCCGTGCGACGCTGCTGGAACCACAGGTCTCGGTGCTGAGCAACGAGTGGAAGAGCGCGGACGCGATTGCTCCAGCGGACTTGTCGATGCTGACCAAGCGCGATCCGGTGACGGTGATCCTGCGCGTGCCGGTGCAAGATGCCGGACAGCGGGTGGCGGCTGCGGTGCGCGTGCTCGACGAAAACAAGCAGATGCTGGCGGTGGGCGGTGCGCAGCTTGCGCTGATGAGAGACTCGTCGCTGCCAGTGGCGCTGGTCGATGCACCAGATGCCCGCAATCAGTCGCTTCAGCTTGCGAAGGTGGTTCCGTCGAAGATCGCGAGCGGAAAAGTGGTGACGCTGTATGGCTGGGGCTTCTTGTCGACAGACGAAGTGACGGTTGGGGGGCAGAAGGCTCCGTCGGTGCAGTGGCAGTCTTCCGTCGAGCTGGTGGTGACGATGCCGCAAGCGCTAGTGCTTGGACCGACGACGATCACTGTCTCGCACCTCGCTGGATCGAGCGACACCCGATCTGACCTTGCCACCGTCGAGTAGCTGCGCTGGTTACTTGCTCGTTTTCGTCGGAACCGTCAGCCCGTACTGCTTGAGCTTGTACGAAAACGTCCGAATGGGCATGCCGAGCAGCTCTGCGGCGCGCACTTGAACCCCGTTACAAGCGGTCAGCGCTTCGCTCATCCGACGCTGCTCAAGCTCCCGAATCTCGGCTTCCAGGTTGCGAATGACGGGCGGCGTGCGCTGCGGATCGACCGACGGCTTGGGCGGACTTGCTGTGGGCAGTCCATCCGCGGACTGAAGCAGACCACTCACTTCTTCGCTCGTCACGACGCCGTGCGTGCAGGTTGCAGCCAGATAGTCACAGACGTTGCGCAGCTCGCGGATGTTGCCGGGCCAGGCATGGCCAAGCAGCAGCGCCAGCGCACCGTTCGACAGCGACGGAGTCTGCGTTCCCAAGCTGGCACACGCGCGACGCAAAAACTGCCGCAGCAGGATCGGGATCTCTCGTCGCCGATCTCGCAGCGGAGGCAGCACCACCCGCGCCGCCACCAGGCGAAAGAACAGATCTTGGCGAAAGCGACCGTGACGGACTTCTTCTTCTAGGTCGCGATGCGTCGCTGTGACCAAGCGGACATCGATCGGCAGCTCGCGAGTTCCCCCGACGCGAACGATCCGCTGCGATTCCAGCGCGCGAAGCAGCTTCGCTTGCAGCGGCAGCGGCAGCTCTCCCACTTCGTCGAGAAACAGCGTGCCTTGTGCCGCCTGTTCGAGCAGACCGTGTTTTTGGCTGACTGCGCCGGTAAACGCGCCTTTTTCGTGACCAAACAGCTCGCTTTCGGCCAGGGCTTCGGGCAGCGCTGCGCAGTTGACCGCGACAAAGCGACCGCTGCGCTTGGAAAAGACATGCAGCGCGGTGGCGGCGATTTCCTTCCCGGTTCCCGTCTCACCGTGAATCAGCACCGGCAGCGTGCTCCGCGCGAGCCGCTCAATCAGCGCAAAGATCCGCTGCATCGCCGGGTCCGCAATCGTCACCTCGTGTTCCCCGATGAGCTGCGTCCGCTGGGCTTTTTCCGCGAGCAGACACTCTCCAGCTTGGGCCATCGTCACCGCGGCTTGGGCGGACAGCGTCAGATGTTCTGCGTCATTTCCGTCGGCAGGAAAGCTGGCCACACCACCGCGAATCGAGGCACTGACTTTTTGCGCTTTTTGATGAAGCTCAGCGACGATCGCGTGTCGTTCCTCATCGGCCAGCTCGGGCAGCAGCACAAAGAACAGCGAATCTTGGCGACTGACCACATCGATCAGCCGAACCTGCGTCGTCAGCGCCAGCAGGAGCCGCGCGATGTCGGCGTGCTCGTCCGCTTGCAGACACAAGAGCGTCAGCGGTCGTCCATAGCGCTGCGATCGCTCCACTTCTTCGATCAGACGCTGACGAAACAGCTCCATCGGAGCCAGCTCGTGACGAACTTGCTGAAGCTGCGGCGCGTGCAGGACGAGCGTGACCTCGCAGATTTGAATCACATCGCCGTGCTGGAGCTTGCGTGAACCGACGACGCGCTGACCGAGCACGCGGGTTCCATTGTGCGAGCCCAGATCCACCAGCAGCAGCTCCGATCCGTCGATGCGCAGCCGTGCGTGATGTCGCGATGCCGTTCGATCCGACAGCCGCAGCGTGCAGTCTTCGGCGCGTCCGATCAGCAGCTCTCCCGATGCGGGCAGCGGGCAGCGCCACGAGCTGTGACCTTCAATGACCAGCAGATACGGCGCGGGCAAGCTGCGCGGCTGAGTCTGCGGCTCAATCGGACTGATGGTTAACGTGGCGTCGCTGGGAGAACCAGACATAAACGGAGAGAAGCGAGCGAGGACAGAAGGAAGAGGGCCGGAGCCGCTTACTTCTTGGTGACGACGTCTTCGTCGTCTTTGTAGGCTTTGAGCACGATCACCGTGATGTTGTCGACGCCGCCATTTTTATTGGCTTGATCGACCAGATCCGTCACGGCTTTTTCCAGGTCTTCGCCGGCGGCCAGACAGATCTTCATGATCGTCTGGTCGTCGATCATACCGGTCAGACCGTCGCAGCACAGGAAGATCGTGTCGCCTGGCAGCAGCGTGTCGTGACGGATATCAACCTGAACCGACTCACGCATACCCAAGGCCCGCGTGATGACGTTCTTGTGAGGGAAGTTTTTCTGCTCCTCCTCCGTCATGTCGGGCTTGGCTTCTTTGTAGTCTTCGAGAAGGCTGTGGTCGCGCGTCATCTGCTTGATGACGCCGTCGCGAATGCGATAACCACGAGAGTCACCGACGTGGCTGAAGTACGACTTATCACCGCTGATCATGCAGGTGACCATCGTCGTGCCCATGCCTTTGCACATCGGGTCTTTGGTTGCCGATTCGTGTACTTTCCAGTTCGCCAGCTTGATGCTGCAGACGAGCCGGTTTTCAACGTACGACAGCTGCCGATCCATCTTGTACGGCCAAGTCGCTTCTTCATCGCGCGTGCGCTTGAAGAACTCCTTGACCGTCTCGGTCGCTAGCTTCGAGGCTACTTCGCCTTTGGCATGGCCACCCATGCCGTCGGCCACGATGAAGAGCTTTTCCTCCTCTACCGTGTCGTAATAGTCCTCATTCTGCTGCCGCTTCATTCCAGGGTCGGTCTTGGCTGCGTAGCGAATCTTCATGGTAAAGGCGCCGGGCTGTTGTGCATCTTCAGCGCAGAGTAGGACTTTATCAACAGTGACGAGAAAGTCAACCGGGCCGAGTTGTCACTCGATAGCTTGGTCGCTCGGTGCAAGGTAGGGAAAGTGCGCAGCTTGGCTTTCGCGATGGCATCTAATGGCTCGTCGGAAATGTCCGCCAAGTCAACCTGATAGACTGAGGAACCATGCAAACGCAGACCTCGCACAACGACCACAGCGGCTCGGACGCGCGACAATCGGCACCGCTTTCGGCCACGCTTTTGACCATCGGAGATGAGCTGAGCCGAGGCGAAATCATCGATAGCAACGCGGCCTTTTTGGGCAGTGAGCTGACCGCGCTCGGCGTGTACGTTCGCAAGCGGATCGGCTGTAACGATCGACTGGAAGACATCGTCGCTGCGCTTGATGATGCGGCACGGTCTGGATCGCTCATTTTTGCGTCGGGAGGACTTGGGCCCACAAGCGATGATCTGACGGTTGATGCAGTGTCGGCGTGGCTCGGAGTTTCGCCGGTTCAAGAGCCCGTTCACGAAGAGCGAATGCGTCGTCGCTTTGCCGAGCGAAACTTTGCGATCACGCCGAACAACCTGCGCCAGGTGCGCATTCCGGCGGGCGCGACCGTGCTCAGCAATCGAACGGGCGCAGCGCCGGGCTTTTCGGTGGAAAAAAACGGGGTTCGCGCCTTCTTTATGCCGGGTGTCCCGCGTGAGATGAAGCCGATGTTTAGCGAGCAAGCGGTTCCGCTGCTTTCGGCGGTGCTGCCTCAAACGGTGACGGTGCGCCGGATCTATCGAACGCTCGGACTTGGTGAATCGCACGTCGATCATCGCTTGGCGGATCTGCTCAGCTCGACGGAAGCACAGCGGCACGCGCAGCAAGTTTCCGTGACGATTCACTATCGGCTCGCGTTTCCTGAAGTGCTGGTGACGCTGGTGGCAAGCGGTGCGGACGCGACGCGGCTGGATGAAGCGCTGGCGGTGCTGGACGTGGAAGTGCGGCGACGGCTCGGGCACGCGCTGTACGGAACGGGAGAAGACGAGCTATCGGCGGTGGTCGGAAAGGCGCTGCTTGCGCGCGGACAGACGCTGGCGACGGCAGAGTCGTGCACAGGCGGCATGATCGGTCAGACGCTGACAGCGGTGCCGGGATCGTCGGCGTATTACCTGGGCGGGGTTGTGGCGTATGACAACTCGGTGAAGCGCGGGGTGCTGGGCGTTTCCGAAGCGACGCTACAAGAACACGGAGCGGTCAGTGAAGCGTGCGTGCGCCAGATGGCTGAGTCGGTGCGGACGCTGCTCGGTGCGACGTACGGCGTGTCGGTGTCAGGCATCGCGGGACCGGGCGGCGGCACACCCGACAAGCCGGTGGGAACGGTGTGGCTGGCTGCTTCATCGCCGGAACGGACGCTGTGTCGGCTGATTCAGTGGCCTGGAGATCGGGAGCAAGTGCGAAAGATTGCGACGGCGGCAGCGCTGAACCTGGTTCACAAGCTGATGTTTCCAGAGCGGCTGTCGGACCCGGCGCTGCGACTGTGACGGACGGCGCTTAGGCTTCGGACTTCGGCGGGCTCGGCGCGGCTTCGTTCGGAGCGTCTCCCTCGCTGGCTTGATGCGGCGCCCGAACCAAGCGAATCGACAGACCCAGCAGCACCACCACACACAGCAGCAGCACCCCGAGCAGCACCCAGTTCATCCGTCCTTCTTGGAAGTAGTTTCCCGGCGGACGATAGCCAGGGTTTTGCGCAAGATCGCCAAGGCTTGCAAGCTTCGACGGATAGTCGACGAGCACTTGGCTCAGGCTGGCCAGATCATATGACGGACTTCCCACCGACGGATTGCCGAGCAGCAGCCGATAGCTGTTTTGCGCATCGCCTTTGTAAATCACGCGCGGCACCGAGACGACGCCCAGCACCTGCGGAATGTCGAGCGCGGGATTGTCTCCGTTGTCGACTTCGAGGATCAGCTCTTTGACGGGATGTCCAGGCAGTGGCAGCCGGTGAAGTCCCGCATCTTCTTCGGACAGACGCAAGATCGTCCCACTACACAGCACGGTCGCGTACGGCGTGGCTTCGCTTTTGGCTTCTCGGACACGCACGCTGCGACGATAAAACGAGCTGGACACCGTAAGCTCCAGCGCTTCCATCGGCACGAGCTGGCTTTGTCCTTGATGCATCAGCGACAAGCGATAGCGGCTTACCTTGTCGGTCGCGACGCTCGGCTCGGCGGTGATGCGTAGCTCGGTCCTTGTTTCCATGTCGTGAGGCACGATCACGTACGGCACTTGCTGATTCGACTCATCGACGACGCGCAGATCGCCCAGATCCGATCGCAGAAACGCCAGGTCAATCGGCGACAGGAGCAGCGAATACAGCTCGATGCCATCACTCATCAGCACCGGGCGCTGCATGCGAAAGCTGGTGGTTTCCAGCGGACTTCCTGTCGTCGGAACGGCGGGCAGCGGCTGGGGCTTTTGAAAGCGTGGATTGGTCTGTTTGGGTCCCAGCGTCGCGGGCAGCAGCGTGCTCAGCTTCGCCAGTGAGTCGGTCAGCTTCGCCAAGTCATAGTCCCGGACACGCGCCGTTTCACTTCCGTAATACAGCGTGTACTGCGAGTCACGCTCGGCAGATGATCCATTTCCGACGGGACTTACCGGGAAGATCAGCCGCGAACCGTAGCCAGACACTGTCACTTGCAGCTCGCTCAGCGGCGGACTGTCTCCGTTGGCGATTTCCAGCACGATCACGCCACGACCCGGCGCTTCGTCGAGTCCAAGCGTCATGTTTTCGCCCGTCACTGGCTCGTCGTCGATGGGCTCGGTCGGATCCTTTTTGTCAGGCTTTTTCGTCGGTGGCTGAATCGGTCCGTCGGCGATGCGAAACAGCGTGCCTTCGGCCAGCACCTTCAGCTTGGCTTGATGGGGAAGCTGACTGCTCAGTCCTTCGGCTTCGAGCAGCCGGACCGATCGCACAAATCCGAGGTCGCGCGCGGAAAGCTGAAGCTGCAAAAAAGCCAGCTCAGGCGGCACTTCGAGTCGATACAGCGACAGGTTCTCGTCGTCTCTGTCCTTGTCCTTGCCGTGCTTGCTACTCGCGGGCGAAGGCATGGGCACCAGCGGCACATTCATCGTCCACAGCGAGCCCGGACGACTCAGCGACGACAGCGCGGTCACTCCTTGCAGCGACAGCGAGCGGAAATAGCGAAAGCGTGTGCTGATTTGAAAGCGCAGAAAGCGCGCGCGCTCGGACTTGGGCAGTCGCAGCGTCGTGTAGTGCAGCCGTCCGCCTGGCGCGTTTTGCCACGGCAGATCGAAGATTCCGACATCGCGCGCAATCACGCGGAACGGTCCGCCGGGCTCATCGCTGGCTTCGACGGTGACTCGACGACGGAACTGATGCTGCGGAATGGTCAGCTCCAGGCTCTCGAAGCGGCGAATGCTGCCCAAATCGACGACCCAGAGCGTCTGTTCCGGCTCGTGGCGCGTGTCGATCAGCTGCCCGGAATAGCGACGCTCTTTGGACTCGGGCGCATCTTTGGTGACGACGTAGGGCACTTCTCGTCCGTCGGAACGGATCAAGCGATAGCTACCGGCTGGGACGGTGCTGGTTAGCTCGGGAGGCAGCGCGACGACCGCGAAGCCATCGGCAGGCGTTCCTTTGAGCTCGATGCGACGGAGACTTGGATAGCTCGACTGGGCGGCATCGCTGGCTGCTGCGTACAAATCAGACAGACCGACGAGCAAGCCAAGTGCAGCACAGAGCGCGACAGAGCCTCGATGCGAACAGACGGAACGGACTGCGCGAAGCAAAGTAGACAGCGAAAGCTGATCGCTCATTGTGGCTTCTCCGAGGCGGGCGCGCCCTGTTTGGGGTCCTTGGCGGTTCGGAATGCCAGTCGCTGATACAGCAGCGACACGACGAACAGCGACACCGCAAGTCCCAAAAACGACAGCGCGCGATAGATTCCGCCCACTTTCGAGAGATCATACAGAAAGACTTTTCCGACGGTGAGCAGCATCAATCCGAGCGAAAAGAAGCGCTGACCTCTGCCGCTCTGTCGCATACCGAGCACGAGCAGCGTCAGCGCGTAGATCACCCACGACAGTGATCGCGTCAGGTCGCGTGCATAGCTGCGCTCTTGCCATAGCTCGGTGTGACGTCCGACGGAAAATGCATCCGCGATCTCGACGTTGATCAGCACAAACACCAGCAACAGACCAGCGTAGTAGATGACGCCCGCGAGCGGGATTCGTCCGAGCGGAGTCAGCTCCTCGAAGCGGCGACGATACTTGGCTTCCACGGGCGCAAGTCCCGCCGAGCCCAGCAGCAGCGCGACGCAGGGCACTCCGTAGCAGTAGAGCAGCTAGTTGAGCACCGGCAACCCGCGCTCGTGATAGGTCAAAAATGTTTGATCGGGCAAAAGCCGCAAGAGCACTCCGACGTAGAGCAGCAGTCCAAAGTACTTGAGCCCCGGATGCGGCAGCTTGCGATACAGCCACCAGACCGACGCTGCTTCAATCGCCCACGCGACGGCAATCCACTGTTTTTGCAGCTGAAGCGGAATCGCCAGCGCGATAAAGCCCAGTGCGACGGCAGCAAACAGCGCACGATGGGCCAAGTGACGCTCGGCCAGCTCGTCGGTAGACAGCTTCTTGGTCGCCGATGGTCTGGGCAGCGACTGAATCAGCGCGAGCGCCGTTACCGACAGCGTGGCCATCACCACCGGCAGCACGCCCACCATCGCTGCACCGATTCCCGACAGCCACGCTTTGTAAATCGGCCAGAAGAACATCGGACCGGCCAGCCCGGCTGCGACGAACAGGCTCCGACGCTGACGCAGATGCGGCACCGCCCACAGCAGCAGCAGCGGTACGAGCAAAAACCACAGATAGAACGCTCCGTAGAGCGGCATCACCGTCGAAAAGTCGATGCGTTGAAAGTGCGCAAAATGCCACGAGCCGAGCGTCCACGCCGACAGCGCTTCCGCCACCAGAATCACGCTCGTCACGGTCTGACGCATCACCGTCGTCAAGAGCAGCAGGTTGTAGCCGAGCAGCACACCGAGCGCGAGACCGGGTCGCTGGCTGAGTGCCGAGTCTTGCAGCGCCACCACCACGCCGAGCATGCCCACAAACGTCGCGATGCCTGCCGAAAGCTCACTGTCCCAGCGGCGATGCTTGATCGTCAGCAGCCCGAGCTGTTCAAACGGAACCATCTGCGCCGGACCCGACTGTGATCGCAGCGCAGCACGAACCTGCATGGCCACCGCAAACAGCATCGGAATCGCCAGATCGCGCAGCACCCGCGCCGCCGGTCGAACTTGCAGCAGTGCTCCGTCGGGACCGAGCGTACCCAGCAGCCAGGCCCACAGCGTCAGCATCACCATCAGCGTCGCCACTGGCTGTACAAACGGCAGCGACTGCACACGAGACCGCTCACCGAGCAGCACAAACACCGACAGCAGCAGCGTGACCAGCACCCACGGCGGATCGGCAAAGCCGCGATGAATGACCACCGCCACAAAGCCAAGCAGGCCAAGCAGCACGACTGTCGCGCCAAGCTCTGCAAGCAGCGCTCTCGTCGTCGCGGTTTCGGTCACATCCGCGCGCTGAATCAGCGGGCCAAGCCGTGGCAGCACGCTGCCGATTCCCACCCACAAAAGCAGCAGCAGCGTCGCGGGCCAGAGCGTCGCCAGCGTAAGCTGCTCACTTGACCACAGCACAATGCCCACACCGAGCAGCGCCGCCGAGCCCAGCAGACGCAGCGATCTTCCGTAGCGCAGGGCTCCGAGAGACGAGCCCAGATAGGCCAACAGTCCAAAGCCGTACAAAAAGAGCTGACGATCGTCATAGCTTCCCGACGACAAGACACCGATGGCAGCCAGCATCGGCCACAGTCCCGCGCCCGCAGCGGCTTGATGCGCTGGCTCGGTGGTGTCTGGGTCGCGTCGACGAAGCCGAAACAGCAGCGGCAGCAGGCCAAACAGCAGCGAAAACCCGAGCGATACGCCCGCCAGGATCGGCAGATGACTCGGTCTCCAGCTCTGCGAGGCCCACGCAAGCTGCGTCAGGCACGTTCCAAACAGCGCGGGCCACAAAAGGGCTGCCCAGCGCTCGACCGACAGCACAAACAGCCCGAGATCGACGCACAGGACCAGCGTAAACAGCAGCGGCCAGCGCTCTGCGTAGCGAGGCTCAGCGGCCAGCACCACCGAAAAGACAAACGGCCACAGCGCCGCAAACGTCGCGTTCCACAGCAGCGCTTTGTGTCGATCTGGATCGAAGCGCTTGGCGACAAACGGCACCGCGATATACATCAGCGCAAACGCCAGCGACGACACCACCAAGAACGGCAGCTTCTGCGGCGACAGATGTGTCAGCGCCCAGCCGGTCTGAATCAGCAGCGTTCCTGCCAAGCTCAGCGACAGCAGGCGATGCCAGCTCTTCTGAATCGCCACCCACAAGAACCCCAGGTTGAGCAGCAGGATGTAGCCAAACAGCCCAGCCGGACGATCTTGGCCTGTCGACAGTGCCAGCGGGGTCGCAAAGCCACCGAGCAGTCCCAAGATCGCGATGTAAATCGATCCGTAGCGCAGCGACAAAAGCGCCGCCGTCACCGTCGTCAGCAGCATCAGCAAAAACGTCGGCCACAGCGAGATCAGGTCGTACAGATCGTGCGCGGCAAAAAACGCGGAATACAGGATGGCGATGCCAGCTCCGCATGCGGCATTGGCTGTGACGCCGTAGCGTGGACGCAGGAAAAACTCGGACCCGGTCAGCGCCGACAGCGCGAGCAGCACCAGCAAGATGATCCGCAGCGTCGGACTGATCAGATCATTTTCGATGGAGTACTTGGCAAACAACGCACCCGCGACGGCCAGTGCAATGCCTCCCAGCCACGCGGCGCCACGAACACCGAGCAGCTGTTCCCAGTCAAAGCTCGGCGCTGGTTGCTGAGAAGTCGCTACAGCTGGTGGTTCCGATGGGATCGACGGATTGGCGGGCGGACTCGCTGACGCAAGACCTGCGCTTGGCTGCGGCAGCACGGAGTCTGCGGGGGCGATGTCCGGTCGAGCGGTCGTCGCAGGCTCGGTGATCGGTGCAGACGCTTGGGCGGGCGGGTTTTGTTCGGCGAGACCGGCGGCTTGGGCTGCCGTAAAGACCGCATCAAGCAGTGCTGTGGGCGCTGGGGCTGCGACGGCTGGTTGGGCCGCTTCCGGCAAGACCGCGTCGTGTGTGCGCTCGTCTTCCGGTTGTGGCGCAGCACTTGGCGCGGTCGATCCAGCTGGCGTTTGAACCGCGACTTCTACGGCGGGGGACGCTGCGGGCCTTGGCGGACTCGGCTCGGCGTTGATCGCTTCTTGTAGATCTCCGAGCCGTCGCTGAAGCTGTCCGTGCGCTCGCAACAGCTCGAGCACTTGGCCGCGTAGTCGCTCGGACTCGGCGCGGGCCTGCGCAGCGAGCTGCTTATTGATCTCATCGCTGCTCTTGAACCGTCGCTGGAGATCAGACAGCTCTTGTTCTTGCTGGACCGATCGCGTGATCAGCCAAATCAAGACACCTATCGCCGGGACAAGCAGCCATTCCATGATAAGGGTCCGGCTACTTTACCACACCCGACGTGGGACTACTTCGATGTCGATTTGTATAGCGTGCGTACACTTCCATCGGGTCGTCCAATCATGGCGATGCTGGCTTCGTGACAAAATAGGCCGGTTTCGACGACGCCCAGCAGCTGCTTGAGTGCGAGATGTAGTGCCGCACAGACTGTATCGGGTCGTAGCGTGGCTTCGGCGATGAAGTGGCCGGAATCGGTGCGATATGGACTGGATCCGTCCGCGCTCAAACGGATGTGAACGCGCTCGACCATCGGCTGCTTGGCAATGCGCTCGACCGTGTGCCGCGCGCCAAACGAGACGATCTCCACGGGAAGTGCGCGTGTTTCACCAAGCTGCGCCACGACCTTGGCTTCGTCTGCAATCACCACCATCTGCTGCGACGCCTGCGCCACCAGCTTTTCGAACAGCAGCGCACCGCCGCCTCCTTTGATGAGCTGAAGCGAGGGATCGAGCTCATCGGCACCATCGATCGTCAGATCAATGGCCGGTGGTGAGCAGGGATCGATCTGATCCAGCTCAAACAGCGGCAAGCCAAGCGCTGCGGCAAGCTCTGCGGATCGTCGAGACGTTGCAACACAGCGCAGGCCGTGCAGCTTTTTGGCGGCAATACAGCGGATGGCGTGTGCGGCGGTGTCTCCGGTTCCAAGTCCCAGCGTCATGCCTGGTTTGACCAGTGCGACCGCTGCTTCGGCTGCGGCACGACGGGCAACAGTCTGTGGGGACAGCGTTTCTTGCGACATTGGGCGGCACCTTAGCGCAGCTTGCTTCGGCAGTTAAGCGCTCAATGTCACCGACTGTCAGCCTCTGTGCGGGACGCTCTCCTTCTGGACGGTTGGGCAGTGTCGCAAAGACCTCATTACTCAGGCTATGATTCCAGCTGAGTGTCTGGGGCTTGCGTCAGCGTCTCTTCGGGGGGCTTGCGCTGGGGGCTCGACATGGGTGGGCACAGAAGGAGCGCTTGCATGCGTACTGGCAGGTCATCACTTGGCTGGGTCGGCTGGATGTCTGTGCGGCTGTGGCTTTTCTTCGTGCTGCTCTGGGGCTCGACGGGCTGTGGCGGCGATTCATCGGTTCTTGTGACCGTGCTGCGCGCCGACTCGGAAACCGCTCAGTTTGTCGTCGATGCAAGCCTTGATGGCGAGCCGATCGCTGCGTCCCAGTCGTTTCCCGCGAGTCCTCCGTATTTCAGCGTGTCGATTCCTTCGGGCCGTCGTGGCCTGCTGTCGGTGCTGATCGAATCGCGCGATGTCGATGGCTGCACGCGAGCCCAAGGTCGCGCGTCGATCCAGATCGGGAGCGACGGTCGGGCTGCGCTCGATGTGGTGCTGACGCCGCTGCCCGCGCCAAGCTGTGCGGTGCTCGTTCAGCTTCCCGATCGCATGGTCAGTCGAGTGATCTCGACGGATGGAACGCTGCGCTGTGACGGTTCGTGTCGGACGCTGGTTCGCAAAGGCTCGTCGCTGACGCTGCGGGTGGAGCCAGCCTCGGGAGAACACCTGATCGGATTTCGTGCGCCGTGCGCAGGAACCGAGCCGTGCTCGCTGCAAGTCCGCGCGCCTGTGACGGTCGAAGTCTCGGTGGTGCGCGCCGAGGTCTGCTCCGTCGATGGCATCTGCTGGAATCAGCCAAGTCCCCAAGGTCAGACGCTGCAAGGTCTATGGGCTGCGACGCCAACCGATGTCTGGGCCGTCGGTGAACACGGAACGCTGCTTCACTTCGATGGTCAGAGCGTCGCCAGCATGCCATCCCCGACGCATGTGCCGCTGTCCGCCGTGTGGGGAAGCTCGCCGCAGAATGTCTGGGCCGTCGGAGAAGCTGGAACCCTGTTCGCGTTCGATGGCAAGAGCTGGACCGCCAAGCAGCCCGTCACCGACGAGTGGCTTCACGGCATCTGGGGCAGCGGCGCAAGCGATGTGTACGCCGTCGGTGAAAGCGGAGTCGTCATTCACTTCGACGGACAGACTTGGAAGAAGCGCTCGCTACCGACTTCGATGGCGTTTTCCACCGTCTTTGGCACCAGCGCGAGCGATGTCTGGGCGATGGGCTACGGCAGCGAAGCCTGGCACTTCGACGGAACAGCGTGGAACTCCGTGTCGCTCGGCGGCAGCTTGCTCATTCGTTCGATCTGGGGCCTGCGCGCAAACGATCTGTGGGCCGTCGGATACGACTACAGCACACGCAGCGGCGTCATCTTGCACGGCGACGGACAGAGCTGGAATCGCTATCTCATGACGGCTGGACCTCGGCTCTACGCGGTGACCGGAACCAGCGACGGAGACGTCTATGCCATGGGCGAACAAGGTCTGATCCTGCGCTTCGTCGGTGGTCGCTGGGAAAGCCTACCGAGGCTGACGACGCAAGCGATCTATGCGGTCGGAGGACTCAGCGCCCGCAGCGGTCTGGCCGTCGGTGAAGGTGGCTTGCTGCTGCGCTTTGACGGCACATCGTGGCAGCTGCAAAGCAGCGGCGAGCCCACAAACCTGCTGGCGATGACCACGCTCAGCTCGGGAGAGTCTTGGATCGTCGGTGAATCGGGTCTTGTCTTGCGCGGTCAGGCCGGACACTTTGAGCGCGTCGCCAGCTCGTCACTCGATGCCTTGCGCGGCGTCTGGGCCAGCAGCAGCGATGATGTCTGGATCGTCGGTGACTACGGAACGATCTTGCACTACCGCAATCAGCGCATGGACCTTGTGCAGTCGGGGATCCGCAGTGATCTCCTTGGTGTCTATGGCTTTGGTGAGCGCGATGTCTGGTTCGTCGGACGCGGCGGAATCCTTCTTCACTACGACGGTCAGTCGCTGTCACAGGTCGATACCGGGCTGCCACAGGCACTGCTTGCTGTGGGTGGTTCGTCGTCATCCGATGTCTGGGCCGTCGGTGAACAGGGTGTGATCTTGCATCGCATCGGCACCGATTGGCGTCGCAGCTACTCGCGGACCGGCGACACCTTGCGTGCCCTGTATTCTTCGTCGCCCAGCGAGGTTTTGATCGTCGGAGACAACGGCGTCATCATTCGCTACACCGGCAGTGCCTACGAATACGACTTCGTCGGGGATGAAAAGCGACCCATCACGCTGCTCAGCGTGGCGGGCGCAGCGAGCGGCGAGCGACTGATAGCGGGGCAGGGTGGAACGCTGTTTCGCTTCGACTGCACCGGCTGGAAAGAGCTAGACAGCGGCACCTCAAATCCGATCACCGCGATGCGCAGCGACGGAACGGGCCGATTCTTGCTGGTCGGTCACGGTGGCTCCATCCTGCGTCGAGATGCGCGATAGCTCACCGTCCCAAACCGTCACAAGCGACGCTACAGACGATCTTCGGACTCGAAGTCGGACTCGTAGCGACTCACGTCGATGCCCTGATCGATGAGCGGCTGACGGTTGCGATAGCGTGTGACCTTGGCGCTCGACAGGATAAACGAGCGGATGACCTGCTCTCGCTGCACCACGCGCGTCGCTTCGGCCAGATGCTCAGCATTTTTGGAAACGCGCCAGCGCGCAAGTGCCCGGAACAGCGACGGAACACTCTTCAGAAGTGCTTGCAGCAGCTCTTCGGCTTCCGCGCTCCAGGTCAGCTCTTTGGGCAGCGCCGGAATGTGATCGTATTCGTCTTCGCTGAGCGGTCGCCAGACGATCAGCGTGTGTCCTTCGGGGTCCATCACCACCGACTGAAGCTCTTGAGCCGTCGTCCGATGCGGTTCGTACTGAACCCGCGCGCCGATCGCCGTCAGCGAACGGACCGCTGACTCGACGCTTTCGACCTGAAGTCGCAGCGTGACCGGATGTTCGACCCGTCGCACCTTCGATAGACGAAGCACGCAGGTGTACACATCAACGTCGAGCCAGCCTTCGCCGCGTGCTTTGACCTGGAATCCCAGCTGGTCGATCCAAAAGCGCTCGGCCCGCTCGATGTTCTGGACGGTAATCGCTTGCTCGTCGGTGTCTTTCCATCCTGTTCCGCACTTCGCAGCGGATCAGACGGAGCAACTGGATCGGTTGGCGGGGGACTTTCGCGCGCTGCGTCGCTCGCTTATTTGGGCTTGGGCGATCGGGTCCCAGCCGTCGTGGGCGCTGCGGGAATCTGGCCTCCGCAGCGGCGACAAGTGACCGCTTCTTGCTTGAGCAGAATCGATACCGACTGGATGTGTCCGCAGCGAGGGCACTTGCGCTTCTTCGTCGGAACTCCTGCGCTTCCGTGGATCATCGCTTGGCTCCAAAGAGGCTGATTTTCGCGCTCATGTTGCCTCCGCAGGCGATGTGGGGGAATACGAAGATGCGGACTGTGGCGACGTACCGAGCAGCAGCTCCATCGCTTTTTCCACCGCTTCCCGCGAGCCGACCAAGAACACCACATCGTTCACGCGCAGCGACTCGTGCGGGCTTGGGCCTTCCAGAAGCTGTCCTTCTCGCTCGATGGCGACGATCAGGGCATGCGTTTGGTTGCGAACATCCATCGTCGCGGCGCTCGAACCGACGCTCGGGCTGCCTGCTACAATGCGAACGCTTTCGATCTTCAGCGACGCCAGGCCCGAATGCTGTGTCAGAGTCCGCCTCGGCAGTGCCACCGCTCGCTCGGACCGCTGCGTCGCTTCGCGCGCTTCCAGAAGGCACTGCTCAATCGTGTTGCGAGGCAGCGTCAGCAGTCGCAGCAGCCGCGCCAGGATCTCGACGCCCGCTTCCACTTCTTCGGACACCACGTCGCTTGCACCGATCTTCAGCAGATACTCTCGCTCGGCCAGGTAGCGCGCGCGGGTGATCACGGGAACGCGAGGTGCAATCCGTCGAGCGGTATCGACCACGCGCTGCGCTGTCACCGGATCGTTCATCAGCAACACCAGCGCTTTGGCGTCGGACAGGTGGGCGTGTCCCAGCGCTTCTTCACTGGCTGCATCGGCGTAATACACCGGCGCGCCTGACTTGCGGGCTTGACGAACCACTTCGGCGTTTAGCTCCAGCACCAGGAACGGTACCTGTGACGACGTCAGTGCTTGCGCCGCCAGCCGTCCCGCCACGCCGTATCCCACGACGATGACGTGATCCTTGATGTTGCGACGCTCTGGCTCGGCTTCCGAGATGCTGCGCGCACCAAGCAGTCGCGCGAGCGGAGACAGCAAGCGTTCCCCCGCGCTGATGTGTGGCGCAACGCGAACCAGCGCCGGGGTCAGGAACATGCTCAGGATGCCAGCGGCGAGCAGCGGACGCGACATGTTGGGATCCGCCACGCCCGACGACTCACCCAGGCGCAGCAGCACGAAGCCGAACTCTCCAAACTGCGCGAGCCCAACGCCCGCCAGCCACGTTACACGCGCCGGAAAGCGCATCAGCAGTGCTGCAAACGTCGCCAGGATTCCTTTGCCAAACAGAAAGCCGCAGAGCAACAGCGCCACGAGCAGCGGCTGCGACAGCACCACCCGAATGTCAAACAGCATGCCGAGCGACACGAAGAACACGCTCACAAACGCATCCCGCAGCGGCAGCATCTCTCCCATCGCGCGGTGTCCGTATTCCGTGTCCGCGACAACGATTCCGCCCAGGAACGCCCCGAGCGCGAGCGACAGACCAACGAGCGACGTCAGCCACGCGGTTCCAATGCACAGCGCCAGCACGGCCAGCAGGAACACTTCTCGGCTGCGACTGGCATCGACAAAGTTGAGCACGCGCGGAACCAGCACGCGTGAGCCCAGCACAATCGACACGACGACGACAGCGGCTTTGAGCAGTGCCCACGACACTTCCAGCATCACGCTTCCGCCGCCACCACTTTTGCCGAGCAGCGGCACAATCAGCACCATCGGGACGACGCACAGATCTTGAAAGATCAGCGTGCCGACGATGAAGCGACCGTGCGGAGCGTCTAGCTCTCGTCGCTCAGACAGAAAGCGCAGGACAATGGCTGTGCTCGACATCGCAAAGACAAAGCCATAAAGGA
>ERZ724507.62-NODE-62-length-40610-cov-7.426162_pt1 | contig 40610 bp, 41 predicted proteins | sample MGYA00376040_ERZ724507 | MGnify/ENA primary metagenome ERZ724507 (study PRJEB28724, sample SAMN07190883) | activated sludge metagenome | isolation source: activated sludge of sewage treatment plant in Hong Hong | place: Hong Kong | collected 2016-03-17 ...
CGAAGAGGATCTTCATGTCCTCGACCGAGTCGATCGCCACGCCGGCCTTGCCGACATCACCCGTCACCCGCGCATTGTCGGAATCGTAACCACGATGGGTCGCCAGGTCGAAAGCCACCGAGACGCCCTGGCCGCCGGCAGCTAGCGCCTTGCGGTAGAAGGCGTTGGATGCCTCGGCGGTGGAGAAGCCGGCGTACTGGCGGATGGTCCACGGCTTGACGGCATACATTGTCGGCTGCGGGCCACGCAGGTAGGGGGCGAAGCCGGGCAGGGTGTCGGCGAATTCAAGCCCTTCGACATCGGCCTTGGTGTACAGCGCCTTGACCGCCAGTCCTTCCGGGGTATTCCAGACCAGATTGCCGACATCGCCACCCGGTGACTGTTTGGCCGCCGCCTTTTTCCAAGCATCCAGGTTATTGGAATCAAAGAACTTTTCTGACATGACACACCCCTCGTCGAATCGATTTTTTCAGGCTGCTGCTGCCGGATTCCAAATTCTACGCTCTCGGGCCCGGCTTGACATACCAAGTGCCACATAATACTGTATCCATAATTACAGGGGAAGTCGGCAGATCCTCGCACTTACGCGCACCGCACCAGGAACATGACCCGCATTGCACCTACCGCGCTCTACCAGGAAGTGGCAGAACGCTTGCGGCAGCGTATCTTCGCCCACGAACTGGCGCCAGGGGACTGGATCGACGAGCAACGACTCGCCGAGCAGTACGGGATTTCCCGCACGCCCTTGCGCGAAGCGTTGAAGGTTCTGGCGTCCGAGGGACTGGTCGAACTCAAGCCGCGCCGTGGCTGCTACGTCACCGAAATTTCCCGTCAGGATCTTGACGACATCTTTCCGCTGATGGCCATGCTCGAGGGGCGCTGCGCGGGAGATGCGGTTCGTCGAGCGAACCCCGCCGATATCGCGCAACTGAAAGATATCCACGCACGCCTCGAATCTGCCGCACGCGACGGGCGAATCGATGCCTTTTTCGAGGCCAACCAGGAGTTTCACAAGAAAACACAGGAACTCGCCGGCAACCGCCGGATGCTTTCCGTCATTCAGGATCTGCGCAAAGCCCTTAAGCTCTCGCGCTTGCACTCGCTGTCACTTGAGGGCCGCCTCCAGCAATCCCTCGCCGAACACCGTGCCATCATGGCGGCGATCGAGGCGGGCGATGCCGCCAAGGCCGAGAAGCTCATGCATGACCACATTCTGTGCGGACGCGAGGCGCTGGCAAGGATGGAAGCCAAGACGACAAACCCGGCATAAAAGCCGTCCGCTCGTCGCTAGTCGCGAAGGCTGAAAAGCAAAAAAGCCCCGGCCGGCCGGGGCTTTTTCCTGATGGATGGCCTCAGTGCTTGGCTGCTCCCGAGGCGCCGAAACCGGTCTGGGCGCGCACATACTGGTCTTCGAAGGCTTCGATCTCCTGGCTGGCACGGACGCTGCTGTCGCTCTTCGAGAAAATGTAGGCGAGCAGGAAGGCGATCGGCATCGCGAACAACGCCGGCTGGGTGTAGGGGAAGATCGCTGCCTTGTTGCCTATCACGTCGACCCAAACCGACTTCGAAAGGACGACGAAGGCCACCGCCGATAGCAGGCCACCGTAACCTCCCCACAGTGCACCGCGGGTGGTCAGACCCTTCCAGTACATCGAAAGGATGAGTACCGGGAAGTTCGCCGCTGCGGCGACGCCGAAGGCCAGACCGACCATGAAGGCGATGTTCTGCTTCTCGAACAGGATGCCGAGGATGATGGCGACGAAACCAAGGCAGATTGTGGCGATTTTGGAGACGCGAATTTCCTTGGCTTCCGTAGCCTTGCCCTTCATGATGACCCGGGCGTAGAGGTCATGCGAGATCGCCGACGCGCCAGCCAGCGCCAGACCGGAAACGACGGCCAGGATCGTGGCGAAGGCGACAGCCGCCAGGAAGCCGAGCAGCATGTTGCCGCCGACCGCTCTGGCCAGGTGCATCGCAACCATGTTGCCGCCGCCGATCAGCTTGCCGCCGACCGTCCCGCCTTCAAAAAATTCCGGATTCTGGCCGACGATCAGGATGCCACAGAGACCCATCAGGAAGATGACGTTGAAGAAGTAGGCGACAAAGCCGGAAGCGTAAAGCACCGACTTGCGTGCTTCCTTGGCATCGGTCACGGTGAAGAAGCGCATCAGGATGTGCGGCAGGCCGGCGGTACCGAACATCAGGCCGAGGCCAAGAGAGATGGCGGTGACCGGGTCGGCCAGCAGGCTGCCCGGATACATCAGTTTGGGACCGAGCTTATGCACGGCTGTCGCCTTTTCCAGCAGGTTCTGGTAGGAAAAGCCGAATTGGCTGAAGGCCAGCACCATGACCAGCGTGCCGCCAGCCAGCAGCATGCACGCCTTGATGATCTGCACCCAGGTCGTCGCGACCATGCCGCCGAAGGTCACATAGACCATCATCAGGATGCCAACGGCGAAGATCGCGATGTTGTAGTCGAGGCCGAACAGCAACTTGATCAACTGGCCCGCGCCGACCATCTGCGCGAGCAGGTAGAAGCAGACGACGGTCAACGACGAGATCGCGGCCATGGTCCGCACCTTGCCCTGGTCGAGGCGATAGGCGGTGATGTCGGAGAAGGTGAACTTGCCCAGGTTGCGCAGGCGTTCGGCCATCAGGAACAGGATGATCGGCCAGCCGGCGAAGAAGGCCAGCATGTAGACGTAGCCGTCGTAGCCCTGGGTGTAAACCATGGCGGTCAGACCGAGCAGCGTCGCGGCCGACATGTAGTCGCCGGCGATCGCCAGACCGTTCTGGAAGCCGGTGATGCCGCCGCCGGCGGTATAGAAGTCGGCGGTGGTCTTGGTCCGGCTGGCCGCCCAATAGGTAATGCCCATCGTCAGCGTGACGAAGATGCAGAACATGATGATGGCGTGCCAGTTGGTCGCCTGCTTTTCGGTCGCCCCGACGGCGTCAGCCGCGAGGGCGAGAGCGGAAAAACCCAGCAGCGCGAGCGCGGTGATGATCTTGTTCATTATTTGTTCTCCTTCCAGGCGTCGCGGATGAGATCCTGGGTCATCGCGTCGAATTCGTTGTTGGCGCGCCTGACATAGAAGGCGGTCAAGACCCAGAAGAAGATGAACATGAAGAGTTCGACGGCGACCCCGATGGTCAGCATCGATCCCTCGGCAACCGGCCGGCCGAGCGCGGTCGGATTGAACGCGATTGTCAGGACATAGCCGTAGAACATGGTCAAGACGATAATGGCCAGCGTCCATGCGAAACGCCCCCGGCGCGTGACCAGTTCCTGGAATTTCGGATTGGTCCGCATATGCTCATACATTGCACTGCTCATGATTACCCCCTTATCTATCCATTGAGAACTTTCCGGCGAGCCATTCTAACCCATGAAAGCGCCAATGATTGAACCGCAATGCAGGAAGCTACAATGTCCTTCCCGCAACCCGGAACCCGCCGATGAGCACGATCGACCTCTCCCGCGACGGCGAAATCGCCACGCTGACCCTCAACAACCCGGGCAAGTTGAACGCCGTTAATCTCGGCATGTGGCTACAATTGGCGGAGAACATGGCCGTTTTGTCAGTCGACCGCGACGTTCGCTGCGTCGTCCTGCGTGGGGCGGGCGACGAGGCATTTGCCGCCGGCGGCGACCTCGAAGAGTTCGTCACCGCCCGCGCGACACTCAAACAGGCGCTGCACTATCACGGTCAGGTGGCTGCGGCGCTGAATGCCATCGCCGATTGCCCGCACCCGACGGTGGCGCTGATCCAGGGCGCCTGCATCGGCGGCGGCCTGGAAATCGCCGGCGTCTGCGACCTGCGCGTCTGCAATGAATCGGCTCGTTTCGGGGCACCGATCAACCGCCTCGGCTTTTCGATGTATCCCGGTGAAATGGAGGGGTTGCTCAAGCTGGCCGGCGCTGCCGTGATGAAGGAAATCCTGCTCGAAGGGCGCATCCTGAACGCCACCGAAGCCTACGAAAAAGGCCTGGTGACGCGCGTCGTGCCCGACGGCCAGGTCACCGACGAAGCCTACGCCACCGCCCGTCGCATCTGCGCCGGGGCGCCGCTGGTCGCCGGCTGGCACAAGCAGTGGATATGCCGCCTGCAAAGCGGCCGGCCGCTGAACGACGAAGAAAAAGCCGCTTCCTTCGCCTTTCTCGACACCGAGGATTACCGCGAGGGCCTCGCCGCCTTCCTGGAAAAGCGCAAACCCGCATTCAAGGCGCGCTGAAGCCACCGCAGCTCAGGTGCCGTACAGGCTCCATAGCATTTTTGCCGAGAGCACGAGCAACAGGCCGGCAAACACCCGCTTGAGGACCTTGATCGGCAGTCGGTGAGCCAGGCGTGCACCGAGCGGCGCCATCAGCACGCTGGCGATCAGGATGACGCCAAGCGCCGGCAGGTAGATGAAGCCGAGGCTGCCCGGCGGCAAGCCGGGATGGCTCCAGCCATTCCAGACATAACCGACAGTGCCGCCAATGGCGATCGGCAGACCGACCGCCGCCGAGGTGCCGATCGCCGCGTGCGGGCGAACGTTGCACCAGATCAGATAAGGGACGGTCAAAGCCCCGCCGCCCATTGCCGCCAGGCTGGCAATGCCGCCGATCACGGTGCCCGCCAGACCGAGTCCGGGCCAGCCCGGCAAGCTGCGGCTCGGCTTCGGGCGCAAGTTGGCAATCATCTGAAGCGCGACAAAAATCATGAACCCGACGAAAAAAATCGATAGCGCCCGCGACGGAATGCGGGCCGCCAGTTGCGCCCCGAGCAGGGTGCCGGCCAGGACCCCCGGCGTCAGCCCGCGCATGACCGGCCACAGAACTGCTTGATGTGCATGGTGGGCGCGCAGGCTGGACATCGAGGTAAACAGGATGGTCGCCATCGACGTGCCGAGCGCCAGATGCATCACCTCACGAGCCGGAAAACCCAACCAGGCGAAGACGATGGTCAGCACGGGGACGACGATTACGCCGCCGCCGACGCCAAGCAGACCCGCAAAAAAGCCGGCCACCGAACCGGTCAGAAGGTAAGCCAGAACGGCGTCAAAGGGGATCACGGCGCATTCGTTTGAACATCATCAGCAAACGCTGGACTCAATCAGCCGCAGCCTTGAACCCAGGCAGCGATGCCGTCGACGGTGCGGAAATCATCGCAGGCACGTGCCGGAATGCCGGGAGCCAACTCGGAAAGCAGGCGGGTCAGTGCATTGCCGGGGCCAATTTCCAGCACCGCATCCGGCTGCATTTCGACGACCATTTGCAGGCAGGCTGCCCAATCGAGCGGCGAACATATCTGGCGCGCCAGCGCATCCAGGGCGGCGCGACCGCTGCGGGCCGGCGTCGCATCGATGGCGCTCAATACCGGAAAAGCCGGCCGGCTATCCGGCAGCAGATCGAGACATTTCTTGAAGGCGGCCGCAGCCGATGCCAGCAACGGCGTATGCGAGGGCGTCTGCACCGCCAGATGGACCAGCCGGCTGGCACCGGCCGCCTCGAATTTTGCGGCGACGGCGATGATCCCGGCCCGTGGCCCGGCCACCACCAGATGCTGCGGTGCATTGCGGATGGCCACAGCCAGCCCGGCATCGGCGGCCAGCTGAGCGACCCGGGCATCATCGAGCCCCAGCACAGCCAGCATGCCCTGCTCGCCGGACACCGCCCCATCCATCAGCCGGGCCCGCTCGACACACAGGTCCAGACCCGCAACGGCATCAAACATACCGGCAGCGCTGCATGCCGCCATTTCTCCCAGCGAATAGCCGGCAGCGCAGACCGGGCGCGGCACGCGTGGCTGCAGCTTGGCCCACAGCAACATTTGCTGGGCAAAGATCAAGGGTTGGGCGATGCTGTTTTTGGCCAGCTTTTCGGGGTCCACCGCAGCATTCGCATCGGCCATGCCGGGCAGTGCCCGCTGCAGCGCCTGACGCAGTTCACCCGTCACACCGGCCTGCACCTGCTGCCAGTGTTCCGGACGCTGGCCACCTTGACCGCTGAAGAGCAGGGCAAGGCGCATGGCTAGGCGAGACCGTCCAGTGCTGCGAGAAAGAGCGTGACGCCGAGCAGGTCGGCGCTGCCGCCGGGACTGAGGCGCCGGGCGACAAAATCGCGGTCGATCGCGGCGGCATGGGCGCGCCAGTCATCGGCAAACACGCCACCGGCTTCGAGGAATGCGGCAGCGCTCCGGCGGCCATGCGTCAATCCATCCAGACCGCCGCGCCAGAGCAGATTGGTGTCTTCCAGTTCGCTCATCAGCGTGAACAATGCCTGAATGGCCGCGCGCTCGCTATCGCCGGTCGCCGCCAGGGTAGCGCGATAGGCTGGCAGGCCAAGCTCGAGGGCGGCAGGAAAACCGGCCGCCGCCTCGGCACGGGCACCACCGGTGCCAAAACGGCGGGCGACGAACTGCCCGTGGCTCAATGCCGCGCCGGCCGCGGACGCCGCCGATCCGATTTCGCAGCCCCAGAGGTGGCGGACGGTGGCGCAAGTCACTTCGGCGCTCAGGGTGGCACCATCAGCCACCAGATAGCCGGCGGCGGCACAAAGCAGCCCGAGGTTGAAAATTGCCCCGCGATGCGTGTTGACCCCAGCGGTCGCGACCAACATGGCGGCTTCGGCATCCATGCCTAGCACCTGCAGCGATCCGAAGCCGGGGCCTTGCCGGCCGCAGTCGGCAATCGCTGGAAAGTATGAACGCAACGCATTCAGACTGCGCATGAAAGTCGCGAAATCCATGTCGCTATGGCTGCCCGCGCTCTCGGGGCTGACCAGCCCCGGCTTGGGTGCCAGCGCCGCTTCGCGATACAGGCTGCGAATGGCCAGCCGGCCGATCTGCGCCGGGTACGGCGAGGACTCGGCAGCGATGATGGTGCTTTCATCGAACAGCAAACCACTGTGCCCGAAATCATGGCGTGCCGCCACCGCCCCGGCCAGACTGTTCAACATCTTCGTTCTCCTTTGTCCAACGATCGACGACCGGCTCAGGCCGCGCATTCCAAAGACAAGCAACTATTCAGAAATTCGGACAAGGGCATCAGGGCCGGCGCGGCCTCACCCTTGACCAGCATCTTTTTTTCGGCCGAGCAGCCCGCTTGTGCCAACTCCTGCCAGGCCACCGCGTTTCCATCCGGCAGGCGCAACTCGCCATCCAGCCGACAGGCCAGCCGGGACTGCGCCCGGGCCAGCGCGGCGAGGGCGATCTCATATTGTCTGCGGTCGACGACGTCGCAAATGACATCGATATCCGAACCGGCATGGCGGTAGGCTTCGCCGCTGACGACTTCCCACGCCAGCGAGCCAAAAATGCCGAGACGCGCGCCACTGCCCGCAATCTCGTCATCCAGTAGGCGCAAGGCGTCACCAGCCGCCGCCGGCAAGCGGGACAGGCATTGCCCCACCGCCAGCGGGGAATGCACGGCGGCGATACTGCTGCGGTCGACGTGAATCGAGAGGCGTTTTCTGTCATGCGTCAGCGGCAGACTCAGACCGAGCAACAGACGCCCATCGGCGGCGGACTGGCGAGCGGCGACCAGCGGCCGCCCCTGGTCAATCCACTGGCGGGCGGCCAGCCAGAGCGGGCTGCCGGCTTCGACACAGGGGGTCTCGAAGGCGGCGCCGGGCTGCAGATAAACACGGTCGTGACGGCGCATTTTTCAGCCGCCGACGGCGCTATCCTGCACCGCCCTGGCAACGCCGGTCGCCAGATTTCGTCCGCCACGCGTCAGACCGGCATCCATCCGTTGATCGCTCGCCATGCCCGCCTGCCTTGCCGCGGACAAAGCACTTTCCAGCAAGGCGGCCGACGGCCCTGGCCAGATCGCCTCGATGCCGCCCATGCGGACATAACTTTCGGCGCCCGGGGCAAAAATCGGCGAGTTGGCCGCCAGTTCGACCAAACGCTCATGGGCGATCTTGGTCACCCGCGACATCGCCCGCAGGTCCATGACCCGGACCTGGGCATCGGCCAGCGCATAGGCGCGGTCAGCCATCAGCCCGAAAGAGAGAAAGCCGCCGCTGACCGCGTTGGCCGTCACCAGACTGAACGAAACGTGGCCCTGCTTTCGCGCCAGATCGACGCACTGCGCGAGGTGCGCCAACGAGCCGTTCAGACAGAGCAGTTCCTGACTACGCGACAGTGCCTGGCCGCAGGTATCGACCAGAAAGATCAGCGGCCGGCCGGGATGCTGCTCGACGGTGTCGAGGGTGAAGTCGGCCAGCGCCAGCGCCATGGCGTGGTCGATGGCTGCCGCATCGGTGGTGCCGAGGACGGCGACCGGGCCCTGCGCGGTCTGCGCTTCACCGGTAATTACCTGATTGGCCACGGCGACCGCGTGGCCGGCCGGGAACAAAGCGTCGAGAATGTCGTTGAGGCTCATGTCGGCAATCCTTCCTTCAAGGCGACCAGGCTGTCGCGGTCGAGCAGCGGCACTTTTTCCGGCTGCGCGACGCCGAGCGCCGCCCAGACTTGCAGGCCGTCGCGCAGCGCACCATAGGCGGCGAGGCGGTTTTCCAGCACCCGTTGCCGGGTGCGCAGGGTGGCAATGCTCGGCGCGGCCTCCGTCCAGCCGGCAAGAAACTCTGTTGCGCCGCGGCGGAAAGCGGCAATGTCATCGTCGACCAGCAGGGCGCAATCGCCCATCAGGTAGCGATGCTTGCCGCCGGTGACGCGCCAGACCAGCGCCCGGTCCTTGGAGTCGAATTCCTCGACGCCGGCCACCGTTTCGATGACCTCCGGCCCGGACAGCGCGAGGCGCCCTTCTTCGGAAATGAGGATGGCCGAACAGAGCTTGGCGACGATGCCCATGCCGCCGAAAGCGCCACAACTGCCGCCGACCAGCGCGATAACCGGGACGCCGGCAGCGCGGGCGTCGAGCACGGCGCGCATGATTTCCGAAATCGCGATCAGCCCGGCGTTGGCCTCGTGCAGACGGACACCGCCGGAATCGATCAGGAAGAGCACGGCGGCCGGCTTTTCCTGGGCCGCGCGACGGAGCAAACCGACGATCTTGGCGCCGTGGATTTCACCGACGGCGCCACCCATGAACTGGCCTTCCTGGGCGATTGCAAAAATCGGCCTTTTTTCCAGTTGACCGTGGCAAACAACCACGCCGTCGTCGAAGGCACCGGGCAGATCGAGCTGAGCCAGATGCGGGCTCGGTTGCGAGGCGGCCGGGGGCAGGATTTCGGTGAAGCTGCCGGCATCGAGCAGGCCGGCCAGGCGAGCCCGGGCCGTTGCCTCGAACCAGCTGTGGCGTGACGCAAGCGACGCAATCATTGCGCACCTCCCTGATATTCAGCCAGCGCCTGAGCCAGGCGCAAGCTGACGACGGCCGGCGTCGCCCCCATGTCGTTGATGGCGATGGCCGTGCCGCCGGCCGGGTGGCTGGCGGCAAAGCTGCCGAGCACCGCTTTCCAGGTCTCGCCAAAACCGCGCGCCGAAGTCTTGATGCGGACCGCGCAGGCGGTCGGCTGATCGCCGGCCTTGACCAGAATTTCCAGATTGCCCGAGCCAACCACGCCGCACAAGGCGGGATCGGCCGCCCGAGATGCGGGCGCGGAGTCGAAACGAAAATCGAGTGTTTCCATGGCGGTCACCAATTGCGGAAGCGTGAAGGGGGAGCGTACAAACCGCCTGACCAGCGCACCAGATCCTTGACGGAGCGGGCGGCGAGCAGGTCACGGCTGGCCTGACGCGGGTCGATGCCGAGATCTTCGGGACGACGAACGATGCCGCGGTCGCGCAGGTTCTCGACCATCGCCTTGTCGCGCGCCATACCCACCGGCGTGAAGCCGGCGACGCCGCGGATCGCCTGTTCGCGCTCTTCCGGCGAGCGGCAGAGCAGCAGGTTGGCGATGCCTTCCTCGGTCACGATATGGCTGACGTCGTCGCCGTAGATCATGATCGGCGGCAGGTCGGCACCCATCGATTTCTGCAGTTTCCAGGCGTCGAGTTCCTCGACGAAAACCGGCGCCATGTGCTCGCGGAAGGTTTCGACCATCTGCACCACGAGCTTGCGGCCGCGAATGGCCTTGGAGCCGTAGGCTTCGCGCCCGGCCTTGAGCCAGGCCGGGCTGGCGTGGCGTCGGCCGTGCGGATCGGAACCCATGTTCGGCGCGCCGCCAAAGCCGGTGATGCGGCCCAAGGTGGCCGTCGAACTGTTGCCGGCCATGTCCATCTGCAAGGTCGAGCCGATGAACATGTCGCAGGCGTAGAGGCCGGCCGTCTGGCTGAAGGCCCGGTTGGAGCGCATGCTGCCGTCGGCACCGGTGAAGAAAACGTCGGAGCGGGCCGAGATGTAGGCATCCATGCCAACTTCCGAGCCGAAGCAATGGACCGATTCGACGAAGCCGGACTCGATGGCCGGAATCAGCGTCGGATGCGGATTGAGCGCCCAGTGCGTGCAGATTTTGCCCTTGAGGCCAAGGTCGGCGGCGTAGGTCGGCAGCAGCAGCTCGATCGCCGCCGTGTCGAAACCAATACCGTGGTTGAGCCGGGTGACGCCGTACTCGGCGTAGATGCCCTTGATCGCCATCATCGCCATCAGTACCTGCACTTCGGTGATCTGCGCCGGGTCGCGGGTGAACAACGGTTCGATGTAGTTCGGGCGCGGCGCCTGCACGGTGAAATCGACCCAGTCGGCCGGCACATCGACGCGCGGCAGTTTTTCCAGCCGCTCATTGACCTGGGCGATGACGATGCCGCCCTTGAAGGCGGTCGCTTCGACGATGGCCGGCGTGTCTTCGGTGTTCGGGCCGAGGTAGAGATTGCCGTCGGCGTCGGCCGCCTGCGCCGCGATCAGCGCTACATTGGGCGTCAGGTCGAGGAAGTAGCGCCCAAACAGCTCGAGATAGGTGTGGATTGCGCCGATCTCGATACGCTGTTCCTGGACCAGCTTGGCCAGCCGGGCGCCCTGCGGGCCGCTGAAAGAAAAGTCGAGGCGGTTTGCCAGACCGCGCTCGAAAAGGTCCACATGGCTCGGGAGAGCCAGGACTGACTGGACCATACTGAGGTGATTGATGCGTTCCGGGCTGCAATCAGCCAGGGACTCGGAGAGGAAATCGGCCTGCTTCTGGTTGTTGCCTTCGAGACAGACGCGGTCGCCCGGCTGGATGACGGCTTCGAGCAGGTCGATGATGCGGTCGACCGGAATTTCCTTGCCAAAACCGAGGCTCGCCGCCCGCCCAAGGCGGCGGCTTCGGCTCTGGCGCAGGCTATCCCACTTACGGGGCAGCGATGCGTTCATGATTGTCTTTCCGCCAACTCAGGAACCGCTGTACTGCGACGGCAGCCAGGTGGCGATTTCCGGGAAGATGCAGAGCAGGACGATGCCGAGCGCCATAAGCAGCAGGAAGGGCACGGTGCCCCACATGATTTCCTTGAGTTTGATATCCGGCGCGATGCCGCTGATCACGAACAGGTTGAGGCCAACCGGCGGGTGGATCAGGCCCATTTCCATGAGGATGGTCATGATTACGCCGAACCAGATCAGGTCTATGCCGAGTGCCTTCAGCGCCGGCAGGATGATCGGCGTGACCATCAGGATGATGGCGACCGGCGGCAGGAAGAAGCCAAGCACGATGAGCAGGACATTGACCCAGAAGAAGAAGACCCACTTGCTCATTTCCAGCGAGATCATCCAGGCCGCTGCCGACTGGGTGATGTGCAGGTAGCTCATGACATAGGTGTAGAGGAAGGACATCGCGATGATCAGCATGATCATCGACGACTCGCGCGCCGTGCCGGAGAGGATGACCTTGAGGTCGCTCCAGCGCCAGCAGCCGTAGATGGCCATGACCATCAGCAGCGCGCCGAAGGCACCGATGCCTGCTACTTCCGAAGGCGTCGCCCAGCCGCCGTAAAGGGCAACCATGACGATGACGATCAAACCGAGGAAGGGGGCGAGGCGGGGCAACGTTTCGAGGCGCTGTTTCCAGCTGTACGACTCTTCCGCCGGCATGGCGATGCCGGTCGAACGATTTGACGTAAGTCTTTCGGTTTTTTCTGCCCAGGATTTGTAGACTACCCAGATCGAGAACATCGCCGTCAGCATCAGGCCGGGGCCGACACCAGCCATGAACAATTTACCAATCGACTGCTCGGTCGCCAGACCATAGAGGATCAGCGTCAGCGACGGCGGGATCAGGATGCCCAGCGTGCCGCCGGCAGCGATCAGCCCGGTGGCCAGACGCTCGGAATAGCCGCGTTTGCGCATTTCCGGAATGCCCGAGGAACCGATGGCCGAGCAGGTCGCCGGCGAGGAACCGCACATCGCGGCAAACACAGAGCAAGCCAGCGTGTTGGCCAGACCAAGACCACCCGGCACCTTGTACAACCAGCGGTTCAGCGAGTTGTAAAGATCCGCCCCGGCACGCGATTTGCCGATGGCGGCGCCCATCATGATGAAGAGTGGGATGGTCAGCAGCGTGAAGCTGTTAAGTTCGGAAAAAATAGTTTCGGCGACGATGGACAGTTGCGCCACCGGCATGAAGAAGTACATGAAAATCAGGGCGACCGAACCGACGGCGAAGGCGATCGGCATCCCGGAAAAGAGAAAGATGAAGGTGGCCGCTGCGTAGAGCAGGCCCAATGTTCCGACGCTCATTTGCGTTCTCCCTGGTCGTCATGTTGGATACGTTCGATGGCCACCTGGATCGCCGCATTGTGCTGCGGGGGTGGCGAGCGCATTGCTTCCGGCAACGAATCTTCGATGAATTGAACAAAGACCTGCAGCGTCAGCGATGTCATGCCGACCGCCATGGTGGCGAACACTGGCCACATCCTCGGCGACCAGGAGGTATCGCTCATCCGCCCTTCATCCCAGGCTTCGTAAAACAAATGCCAGCAGTTCCAGGTGATGAAGGCACAGAACAGAAAGGACAGCAGGTCCGAAAGTGCCATGCGCCACTGCGTCCAGCTATGCGGCGTGATTTCGTCGAGGATTTCGATCGTCACATGGCCGCGATTGAGCTGAGTGTGGGCGGCGGCGAGAAAGCTGGAGGCGATCAGCAACATGATGCAAAACTCGATTTCCCAGTCGGTTGGCCAGGCGAAGAAATAACGGACCGCGACTTCAAAAACGAGGACGCAGGTGGCGATAACGATCAGAAAGGCCGACAGATAACCTGTCGCAACGCTGAAGGCCTTGACCGCTCGGCTAATGAAATATCCGGGGCTCATGATTCACCTTAATAGAAGGTCGACCGGGCCATGCCCGGCCGTGGGATTACTTGACCGACAGCGCCATGTCGAGCAGGGCGCGGCCATCCTTGATGTTCTCGGCGAAATCCTTGAAGGCCGTCTGTTCGGCGACAGCGCGCCAGGCCATGAAGGCTTTTTCATCCATGTCGGAAACCTTGGCACCCGCCTTGGTAAAGACTTCCGCCATGCGCAGGTCGTCCTTTTTGGCCTCCTCGACACCGAACTTCTCCAGGCTGGCACCGACCTCGGTAATGATCTTCTGCTGCTCCGGGGTCAGCGAGTCATAGAGCCCCTTGGAAATCAGCAGCGGCTCGAACATGAACCAGAAGCTCTTGTTACGGGCCGAGGTCGCGAACTTGGTGAATTCCTGCAGACGGAAGCTGATCAGCGAAGTGCTGGAAGTCAGCGCCGCATCGAGCACACCGGACTGCATGGCGCTGTAGATTTCCGAGGAAGGCATGCCGGTCACCGCGGCACCGGCGCCCTTGAGCATCTGGTCCATTTCCTTGCTTCCACCGCGGAACTTCAGGCCCTTGGCGTCGTCCGGAACAACCACGGCCCGCTTGGTCGAGGCGATGCCGCCGGCCTGCCAGACCCAGGTCACAATCTTGATGTTCTTGTCGGACAGGATGCGGTCGAGTTCCTTGCCGATCGGCGCCGTTTTCCAGCGCATGCCTTGCTCGTAGCTACTGACCAGGGTCGGCATCAGGGTCAGATTGACTGCCGGAATTTCCCCCCCGCCGTACGCCAGCGGCACCAGGCTCATGTCCAGCGCGTTCTTGCGCAGGGCGCCGATCTGGCTGTTGGTTTTCATCAGCGAACTGCCCGGGTAGATCTCGAACTTCAGGCTACCCTTGGACTGCTTTTCGACTTCGGCAACAAAGCGGCGGACCAGGCGATCGCGGAAATCACCGTCTTCCGAACTGGCAGCCGGAAATTGATGGGAAATCTTGATGACGCGCGGCGTTTGGGCGTGGGCGAAGGGCAAAGCACAATTGAGAGCGGCTGCGGCGATTGCCAGGGTAAGGTGGCGCTTGGTCTTGCTGATCATGGATATCTCCTCCAAGGTTAAGAAATCAATGACGGTGAAACCTCACTGGCTTGCTTATCCTCACTTCAGGAATGCCGCACTATTATTTTGTGTTCAAAAATCACCGTTGTGTATACACGATAGGCAATAATTGAATACTGGTCAACTAATTTCGTATAATTAAATCATTGCCACAAGCCGGAGCATTGATCATGAACAGCCCTGTCGAGATTCCCGCCAACACCCGCCAGTCCGAACGCCTGGGCGAGTTCATCGAGGAGCGCATCGTCACCGGTGTTTATCCGCCCGGCACGCGGCTGGACGAGCAGGAGCTGGCGGATACCTTTGGCGTCTCGCGGACGCCGGTGCGCGAGGCGCTGATCCAGCTGGCCTCGGTCGGCCTGATAGAAATCCGTCCACGCCGGGGCGCCACGGTTCCCGAGGTCGGTGCCGAGCGAGTCTGCGAAATGTTCGGGGTCATGGCCGAGCTGGAGGCCATGTGCGGCCGGCTGGCGGCACGCCGCATCACGCCGGGTGAACAACTGGCCCTGCAGGAAGCGCACCGCGCCTGCGAGGCGGCGCGCGATGCGAATACGCCGGATGTCTACTACCAGTTGAATGAGGTCTTTCACCAGCGCATTTACGAGGCCAGCCACAATGGCTTCCTCGTCGAGCAGGCGAGCGCCCTGCACCGCCGGTTAAGGCCCTATCGCCGGCTACAGCTGCGGGTGCGCAACCGGATGGCGACATCGTTCAACGAGCATCAGGCCATTGTCGATGCCATCATCAAGGGCGACAGCGATCTGGCGTCGGCCCAGTTGCGCGCCCATGTCACGGTGCAGGGCGAACGTTTTGCCGACCTCGTCGCGACGCTGCGCGACTTCAACGCCGGCGCGTAAGCTGCTTCAGCCGATCAGGCTGTAGAGCATCTTGCTGGCGAGCAGGGCGAGAAAGCCGCCGAAGGCGCGCTTCAGCTTCTTGACAGGCAGCTTGTGTGCCAGCCTGGCGCCTACAGGTGCCATCAGGATGCTCATTACGACGATGCCGAAAAAGGCCGGCAGGTAGATGTATCCGAACGTGTAAGGCGGCAGCCCGGTGTCGCTCCAGCCCGCGACGATGTAGCCGATTGCGCCGGCCACGGCGATCGGGAAACCGAGGGCCGACGAGGTACCGACCGCCGAATGGATCGCCACATTGCAGAACAGCATGAACGGCACCGAGAGAAACCCACCGCCCGCCGCGACCAGGCTGGAAATGCCACCAATCACGCCACCAGCGGCAAACAGGCCTAACGAGCCCGGCAGTTGACGGTGGGCGTGCGGCTTGAAATCGAGCATCATCTGGCCCGCTGCATAATAGACGATGATGACGAAAATCGCCGTCATCGGCCCGGTTGGCACCTGGCCGGCGACCAGCGACCCACCGAAGGTGCCGAGCACCAGGCCCGGCGCCAGACTGCGAACAATATCCCAGCGCACGGCGCCATGCGCGTGATGGGCGCGCATGCTGGAAATCGAGGTGAAGACGATGGTCGCCATCGAGGTGCCGAGCGCCAGATGCATGACATGCTCAGGCGGAAAATTCTGGGCAACGAACAACATGTACATGAAAGGCACCAGCGTCAGGCCACCGCCGACGCCGAACAAGCCGGCGACGAAGCCGCCGAAAATTCCCAGCAAGGGATAGGTCAACCACCAGAGTGTCATCGGTTTTCTGCCAGACGCCGATTGATGAATGCCCATTCTTCGGCGTTCACCGGCGTGATAGGCTGCCGGTTGCCACGGGCAAGGAGGTGCATGTTAGCAAGTTCCGAGGACCGCTGCAGGTTTGCGAGAGTGGATTCGGAGGTGAATCGGCGGTTGACCGCAACTGGCCGCCTAAAGGGCATCGGATTCGACGGCCGTCGTTCCCGGGCGCCCATCGAGCACGCCACGGAGCAGCGCGGCGGCAATCACCTCCGGGCTTACCGCGCGGTAGCGGCGCGGGATCAGCGGGCGCAGCACCCGCGCAAACAGCAGGCCCGCCTGTTCGCCAAGCCGGGCATCCTGGCGCTCGGTGTCGATCAGCGAGGGGCGCACGATGGTCGTACTCGCAAAGCCGAGATCGATGATGCCTTGCTCGGCCTCGGCCTTGGTCCGCAGGTAGAAACTCCCGCGCGCGCTGGCGCCGAGCGATGAGTTCAGCGCATAGCGCGTCGCTCCGGCTTCGCGCGCCAGACGGGCGAAGGCGATTGGCAGATCGCGGTCGACGGCGGCGAAGGCGGCCTGCGAACCTGCCACCTTGATCGTCGTGCCAAGGGTGCACACGACCGCATCGACCTTCCACCACACTGCCTCTTCTGGCAACCTGGCGAAGTCGATGACCGGATTCAGAAGCCTCGGGTTACCGGCGAACCCAGCTTCCAGCGGACGGCGGGTAGGGGCGACGATTCGCGTGATGCGCTTCTCGGCCAATGCCTGACGCAGCACCGCCTGCCCCACCGCGCCGGTAGCGCCGACCAGCAGCAGGCTCAACTCCCTCGCCATCAGCGCTTGAGCAACCTGTAGGCCAGGCGCGGAAACAGGCTGCGCGGCAGAATCCGAGTGGCGAAGGCGGTCGCCTGATTGGGCAGGCCGGGTACGACCGAAGCAAGACCGGCGTCGAGCGCCTTGAGTCCGATCTCGGCCACCGGCCGGCTCTCCATCATCAGCGCATCGGGCAATGGCATGCATTCCTGGCCAGACACGGCAAGAAAGTTGGTCGCCGTGACCCCCGGGCAGAGTACGGTAACCACCACCCCGCGATCCTTCAGTTCCTCATGTAGTGCCTCGCCGAAACTCAACACATAGGCCTTGCTCGCAGCATAGGCGGCATACATCGGCAAGGGCTGGAATCCGCCCAGCGAACCGACCAGGAGTATCCTGCCGGCGCCGCGCCTGGCCATGTCGGCGGCGAAAACATGGGTCAGCTCGGTCAGCGCCATGACATTGAGCTGCAGCATGCTCATTTCGCTCGCCAGCGGCTGTTCGACAAAATCACCGAAGACACCGAAGCCGGCGTTGTTGACCAGGATATCGATGGCGACCCGTCTGGCCTTGACTTTGGCATACAGTTCCGCGCCGACGCCGGGGCGGGCGAGGTCCATCGCGATGACATGGCAGTGCGTGCCATGCGTCCGCTTCAGTTCGGCGGCGAGTGCCTTCATCGGCTCACTGCGCCGCGCCACCAGCACGAGGTTGGCGCCGCGCGCGGCCAGCAGGTGCGCGAAATCGGCGCCAAAGCCGCTGGAAGCGCCGGTCACCAGTGCCCACTTGTCCTGGAGATCGGATTGTCGGCCTTCCATTGCCGCCTCACTCCTTGGCCATGGCGTCCTCACCCGGCGTCCGCTTGCGCTTGGGCCGTATTGCCGGCCCGGTCGACGCCGCCGCTCCATCCTCCCTGGCCGCCGAAACGCTCGCCGGCTTTCGCCTGCGCACCGGCGCGGTTCTGGCGGCGGGAATGCGCCCGGCTGCCACCTTGACGGGCTTCGGGTTCCGGGCAATCGCCCCGGCCAGCAGTTCAGCGAAGCTTTCCCTGAGGCAGTCGCAGAACTGGTCCGGGTCGGGGAGCATGTCGCGGCAGGCAATGAAGCAGACCCACAGGGTACCGTTGTAGCTGAAGCCGGTGACATTGAGCCCGATGCCATCGAATGCGATCGATACGGCGAGGAACATTTCCAGTTGTGCGCCGGCCATGTAGAGCGGAACATCCGGCCCGCGCACATTTGAGACCGTGACATTGCACATCGAAACAATGGCCAGACGCACGAGCTGCTCCGCCGCAACCGCCGGAATCACCTGGATCAGCCTGGCCGCCAGATCCTTGCCCAATGCCGAAGTGGCCGCCTTGGTCTTGTTCGTCCCGCGCTTGATCGCCAGCACACGCTCGACCGCATCGGCAATGTCCGTGCGCAAGGCCATCGGCGCCATGCCGATCTGGTTGCCGGAATCCATCTCCTTGTTGCCTCCGCGCGTCGACATCGGCACCATGGCATTCAGCGATCGCGTCGGCAATTCGCCCTTGCGTTCGAGATACTTGCGGATGGCGCCGCCGGTCGCCGCCATGAAGATGTCGTTGATCGTTATGCCGTCGATGTGCTCGCGGATGGTCTTGCATTCGGCCAACGAAAAACCCACTGCATCGACCACGCGGTGCGGCGACACCGGACGGTCGAAACGCGTTGCTGGTTTGCCTCCGGCCATGTCGCCCGGCGCCCTGTTGCCCCCACCGGCGAGGATTCCCCCGAACTGCCCGGCAACTAGGCTGCGGACCAGATCGAGCGCCTTGCCCGATCCCACAAGATCCTTGCCGGCCAGCACCGCGCGCCCGCCCAGATCGACGGCAAGCCGGGCGGCATCGAAGACCTGGCGCGCCCGGTTGCCGACCGCTCGCGAATAGAGTTCGATCTGCGAAGGAACGCTGTCGGCAAAGACGGCCTGGTCGCCGCTGGACGGCACCTCCTCGAAGTCCGCCGACAGTGTATGGATTGCCTTGATGATCTCGGCACCAGCCTCGCCATCGACCCCGGCGTGATGGAACTTGACGTAAAGCGCGAAGCTGCCTTTGGCGATCCCCGGAATGTTGTCGAGGCCCTCGATGACGTAGGCCTCCCAGAGTGGCCGGCAGCGGTCGAGTGGACGCGAATGAATGCGCGCCACCTGAATCATCAGTTGCCGCCAGTCGCCGGGCTGCGGCAGCGCAATGTGACGGACGTGGTATTCGGTGTCGATCTCGCCCTCGTCGATCCAGTAGGGCCGATCGAGCCCCAACGGCGCGGCTACGAGTCTGCGGCGAAAAACCTTGGCACTGTCCAGTCGCTTGGCGAAGAAATCCAGAATCTGCTTGAAGCGGACCTTGCCGCCGGGTGCGGTTGACGGATCGTAGATGCCCAATCCGGCGACGTGCATGTATTGATTGCCCTGTTCCATGTGCAGAAACAGGTTGTCCGTTCCTGAAAGCAGCTTCATCTTGACCTCCCTCGATCGTGGTTGGCATGTCAACACTAGCCGAGCCATTCTTTCCTCTCTCGGCAACGGAAAGAGCAAGAAAATTCAATGGCTCCGCACGAGTATCCATGCCTCCGGTGGTGTCAGTCAATCGCGACTTCCCCCATTGCCCGGAAGGCGTGCCGCATCACCGCACACGCGTGCACAACAACGGCATTGCGCATGACGCATGGAGGCGCACCTTCATGCAACTCTGCTGCAAGACCCGCACCACGACCAACGGACCAGGGATCAGGGCAAGGAGCGGCCCGTTGAAGCGCAAGGCTATGCCAAAACGGACAACCATGACACGCGCGGAAGGCGTGAACCACGAATCCGATCCGGAAGGATGGCCCCCGCGAGTGCCGTCAGGCCGGCATCCTGAACCTGGGTCCAGATTGGCTGCTTTCCTCTCGCATCAGGCACTTTCGAAGAAGAGAGCGCACAACAGCGATTTCGATGGTCCGCAACCGATGCCAATTAGCATTGGTCCAAGGAATTTATGGCCTTAACAAACACCGCAGGGGACGCTCGGCGGGCGGCGCCGGGGTCAGCAGACAGCTAGAGATCCAGTTGCTGCTGGGGCGCAAGCACGGTACCGATCCGTGCTCCCATGTGGGCGATTCTACGCTTTGCATGGGAAGTATCAACCGCAAAGTCGACTTCTTTTTGCACCGCGGCGCCGGGAGCGGAAAGATGTTCATGCGCGATGTTGAGGGCAGCCATTACCGCCACACGCTCGGCGATGGTGCTCCTGGTCCGCTGGGCGATTTCGCGCATCTTGTTGTCGACCAGTTCGACGGCGGCCAGCAGGCCGTCGCGCTCTTCCGGCGTGCAAGCCACGCGGTAGTCGCGGCCCATGATCTTGACGTCGAGAAAATTCTGCTCCCCGCTCATCTCAGGCATCCTCGGGCAACCTGTCCATCAGACTCTCGAGGCGCTCACGAGCGGCCGTCATCGACCGGCGCAGGTGCAGACGCTCGGCCTCGGCTTCCGCGACCTGATTCTTCAGTACCTCATTCTCGGCGCGCAACTGGTGAACCAGGGCAACAACCTGTTCAATCTTGGCTTCGAGTTCTTCAAGATCCGTATCCATGACGAGCACTATAGAGGCAAGAACCGCGCATGGTCAAGGACTAAGCCTTTATTCTGAAAGTGGTTTGTGGCCACAGCCCGGAAGTTTCTGGTGCAACGCAACATTGACGAATGTAGAATGCACGCCGTAGCAGGTGCTGCGGAAGGATTCTCCGACCGCGGATAAACGGGAAAGCGGTGCGTCCATCGGGACAACTCCGCTGCTGCCCCCGCAACGGTAAGCAAGTGCGGGCGCGCCACAACGCCACTGGGTTTCGGCCTGGGAAGGCGGCGCATCAAGACTTGCGAGCCCGGATACCGGCCTGGGACAAACCAGCGGAAGTACCACGGGGGTGTGGTGCCGGTCCTTGACCTGCGTTCATTCTCCCGATACTTCTTTTTCAGTCATTCCGGCATGCGGGGACGCCAGCCGCGAAAGGGAGAATCATGAATCCACGCCTCACGCCGCTCACCGCGGCCCTATCCGTCGCCTTCCTGGCACCTGCCCACGCCCAGACCGCCGATCTCGATCCGGTCATTGTCAGCGCCACCCGTTTCAGCGAAGCCGACACCAACGTAGCGGCCAACGTCAGCGTCATCACCCGCGACGACATCCGCAATACCCCGGCCTACGATCTGCCGAGCATGCTCAAGGGCAGCGCCGGCGTTGGCGTTCGCTCGCTTTACGGCAGCCTGGGCATCGATTCCACGATCGACATCCGCGGCTTCGGCGAAACCGCCGGCAGTAACACGCTGATCCTGCTCGACGGCCAGCGCATGAACCCGATCGACATGGGCAGCGTCAGCTGGTCGGCGATCCCGCTCGACAGCGTGCAGCGCATCGAAATCATGCGCGGCGCCGGCACCGTGCTGTACGGCGACAAGGCAACCGGCGGCGTGGTCAACATCATCACCGACAAGTCGGGCGCACCGCGCTTCGGAGCGACGGTGGGCATCGGCAGCTACGATACCCAGACTGTCGACCTCAGCGGCGCCTTCGGCAACGAAACCGGCTACGCCAACGCCTTTGCCCACTATGCCCACACCGGCGGCTGGCGCGAAAACTCGCAGGCCGAACAGGCGGCCCTCAGCGGGCGTGGCGGACTCTATGTCGGCAAGGGCGAGGCCTTCCTCGACTACGCCGTCTACAACGACCATTCCGGCCTCCCCGGCTACCTGCTGAGCGCCGCCTATCAGGCCAACCCGAAGACCTCGACCACGCCCAACGACTCGCAGCGCAGCGACGGCTACCGCCTGCGCCCGGGCGTCGCCCTGCCGCTCACCGACACCCTGCGCTTCGAGGCCGAGGTCTCCTACGACCGCCAGAACCAGCACGCCAACTACGTCTCGTTTTCCAGCCAGGCCGACCGCACCCGCGACAACTGGTCGGTGACCCCGCGCCTGCGCTGGCAGCATGGGCTGGGCAGCCTCAAGAGCGAGACCGTGGCCGGTATCGACTACTACTCGGGCGAGGTCAACGCGACCTACAGTTCTTCCGCCGCCCAAAACGCCAAGCAGGACAGCACCGGTTTCTACTTCCAGAACATCACCGAATGGGTCGCCGGGCTGTCCACCACCCTGGGTGCCCGTAGCCAGCGCGTCGACCAGTCGGCGTCGCAGGACGCCTACCCTGGATTCTGGGGAATGCAGCCGGCGATGAACGGCAATGCCGAATACACCCGCAGCGCCTGGGATCTCGGCCTCAGCTACGCCGGCGACGGCTGGCGCACCTACGCGAAGGGCGGCACCACCTTCCGCTTCGCCAACACCGACGAACTGTTCGGCTATGACCCGTTCACCGGCAACCCGACCTTCGCCGGCAACCTCAAACCGCAGACCGGCACGCTCGGCGAAGTCGGCGGCAGTTTCAAGGCCGGGCCGGTTACGGGTCGCGCTGCGCTGTACCGGATGAACCTGGAGGATGAAATCGCCTACGACGGTTCGCTGTTTTCCAACGTCAACCTCGACAAGACCCGCCGCCAGGGCCTGGAACTTGAAGGCGACTGGCGCATCGTGCCGTCCGTCCTGGCGCGCCTGACCTACACGTACACCGACGCGACCTTCCGCGAAGGCTTCTACGACGGCAAGCAGATTCCGCTGGTGCCTAACAACAAGGCCGCCGCCCGCCTGACTTGGGACGGCGACGCCCTCGGCGCCTACACGGTGGTGGTCAATTATGTCGGCCGGCAATACTACAGCGGCGATTTTGCCAATGCCCTGGAGAAGATGCCCGGCTACACCACGGCCGACTTCATGGCGTCGTGGAACATCAAGCCGTTTTCCGTCTCCGCGCGCCTGCTCAACGCCTTCGACAAGAAGTACTCGCCCTACGCCGGCTATTCGACCTTCCAGTCCGACTATTATTACTACCCGGCCGATGGTCGCACCTTCCTGATGACCGCGAGCTACAACTTCCGCTGATGCCCAACCGCCGCCGCGCCTTCCTGATTCTCGCCAGCCTGGTGCTGCTGGCACTGGCGAGTTTCTGGGCGGCGCTGGCGGCGGGCAGCATCCCGGTCGCGGCGACCGACGTCCTCGCCGCCCTGCTCGGGCAGGATGCCCCCGGCGCCGACATCGTCCGCCAGCTGCGCCTGCCGCGCGCCCTTGCCGGCTTTGCCTGCGGCGGCCTGCTGGCCGTCGCCGGCGCGCTGATGCAGGTATTGCTGCGCAACCCGCTGGCCGACCCTTACATTCTCGGTATTTCCGGCGGCGCCGGCGCCGGTGCGCTGTTCGCCATCATGGTCGGCCTGCCGACGCTCGGCATCGACGGGCTGGCCTTCGCCGGCGCCCTCGGCGCCATGCTCCTGGTCTTCGGGCTGGCGCATGGCGACGGCAGCTGGACGCAGACGCGCCTGTTGCTGACCGGCGTCATCGTCGCCGCCGGCTGCGGCGCGCTGATCTCGCTGATGCTGGCGATCGCCCCGGAAGACCGGCTGCGCGGCATGCTGTTCTGGCTGACCGGCGATCTCGGGCAAGCGGCCAGCGCCTGGCCACCGATGCTGGCACTCGCCGTCGCGCTGGTGCTGGCAATGCCCTTCGCGCGCGAACTCAACCTGCTGGCGCGCGGGCTGATGCAGGCCCAGGCGCTGGGTGTTGCGGTCAACCACCTGCGCTATGCCGTTTTCCTGTTGGCCTCGCTGGCCACCGCCGCCTCGGTGACGACCGCTGGCTCGATCGGCTTCATCGGCCTCGTCGTCCCGCACCTGGTCCGACTCGGCACCGGCAACGACCAGCGCCTGCTACTACCCGCCTCGGCACTGGCCGGCGGCGCCCTGCTGATGCTGGCCGACACGCTGGCGCGCACGCTGATCGCCCCGCAGCAATTGCCGGTCGGCGTGCTGACGGCGCTGATCGGCGTCCCGGTTTTCCTCTTTCTGCTGTCGCGTCAGACCAGATGAGCGCGCCGCTGCTGGCCGCCCACGGCCTTTCGGTAGAGATCGGCGGACACCAGGTCGTGCGCGGACTCGACCTCGACATCGCGGCCGGCCAGCGGCTGGCCATTCTCGGCCGCAACGGCGCCGGCAAGTCCACGCTGCTCGCCACGCTGGCCGGGCTGCGGCCGCCGGCCACCGGCCGCGTCGACCTCGGAGGCAACACCTACGCCGAACTCACCCCACGCGGCGCAGCGCTGCGCCGCGCCTGGCTGGGCCAGACGCAGGCCGACCCGTTCGGTTCGACGGTCCTCGAAACCGCACTGACCGGCCGCCACCCGCATCTCGGCCGCTGGGACTGGGAAAGCACGCGCGACGCTGAACTGGCGCGCAGCGCGCTCGCCGCCGTCGGCCTGGACGGCATGGAAGAACGCCAGATCCACACCCTCTCCGGCGGCGAGCGCCAGCGCCTGGCGATCGCCACCCTGCTCGCCCAGGCGGCGCCGCTCTACCTGCTCGACGAGCCGCTCGCCCACCTCGATCTCAACCACCAGATGGCCGTCCTCGAACTCTTCGCCGGCGCAGCGCGCGATTGCGGAGCCGGTGTCATCATGGTCCTGCACGACCCGGCGCTGGCCCACCGCTTCTGCGACCGTGCACTGCTGATCGATGGCGACGGCAACTGCGAACTGGGTGCGGTCGACGCCGTGCTGACCGCCGAAAAGCTCAGCGCGCTCTACGGCTACCCGCTACGCCAGTTCGAACAGGCCGGCCAGCGCTGCTTCGTTCCGGACTAACTGGAACAGCTGACCTCCAGTCCATTCGCCCAGTCAGGCGGCAACGCGGCATAGTGTTCGAATTCCGGCTGTTCGTCGAACGGATCGCGCAGGCAGGCGAGCAGGCGTTCAACCTCCGAGAAATCCCTGTCCTGCGCCTTGCGGATCGCGACTTCGGCCAGCCAGTTGCGCAGCACGTATTTCGGATTGGCGGCGCGCATCGCCGCCCGCCGCGCGTCGTCGTCCCACGGCGTCTGCGCCAAGCGGGAACGCCAGTTGGCCAGCCAGGCATCGCAGGCAGTCCGGTCGACGAACAGGTCACGCAGCGGCGCATCGGTTTTTGCCTGTTTTTCGCGGTCGACCGCAGCAGGCAGTTGCGACAGCGCGCGGAAGAACTGCGTGAAGTCGGGACGATGTTGTTGCAGCAGGCCGAAGGTTTCGCCGATGAAGGTTTCGTCGTCGGACAAGGCGGCGCGGAAACCGAGCTTGGCGCACATCAGTTGCTCGAAGCGGGCCTCGAAAGCGCTGCCGAAATGCTCGTCGACCGCCGCCTGCGCCGCCGTCGGCTTGCCGATCAGCGGCAGCAGCGCATCGGCCAGACGGTAGAGGTTCCATTGCGCGACGTGCGGCTGGTTGCGGAAGGTGTAGCGGCCGTGGGTGTCGGAATGGTTGCAGATGTGCCCGGCATCGAAGGCTTCCATGAAGCCGAACGGCCCGTAGTCGAGCGTCAGACCGAGGATGGACATGTTGTCGGTGTTCATCACGCCGTGCATGAAGCCGACCGCCATCCAGTGCGCCATCAGCTCGCCGGTGCGGCGGCTGACATCGGCCAGCAGCGCCGCGTAGGGATTGGCGGCGTCGCGACATTCGGGGCGGAAGGTGGCGATCACGTAGTCGGCGAGTTGCCGCAGTTCGGCCTTGCGGTCGCGCGAACTCCAGTGCTCGAAGGAACCGAAGCGGACAAAACTGGGCGCGACGCGGGCGACCACCGCTGCCGTTTCGATTTCCTCGCGGCAGACTGGCAGATCGGCGCCAACGATGGACAGCGCCCGCGTGGTCGGGATGCCAAGCCCGGCCATCGCCTCCGAGCAGAGGAATTCGCGGATCGACGAGCGCAGCACGGCACGGCCGTCGGCACCGCGCGAATAGGGCGTGCGCCCGGCGCCCTTGAGCTGGATTTCCCAATGCCCGCGCGCATTGCGCAGGCCGCCCAGGAGATGCGCCCGGCCATCGCCCAACTGGCCGGCCCAGATGCCGAACTGGTGGCCGGAATAGACGGCGGCCAGCGCATCGCTGCCCGGCGGCAGGTTGTTGCCGGCGAAGATTTCGCAGAATTCCGGCTGCTGAAACTCGCCCGGGTCGAGGCCGATCAGTTCCGCCACCTCGTCGCTGGCACCAACTAGGTAGGGCGCGGGCAGGCCGAGCGGCGCCAGGCGCGTGTAAAAAGCCTCGGGCAGGCCGGCGAAGCTGTTGTCGAAGACAAGTTGTTCGAGGCGAGCCAATCGCCGGTGGTGCTCGGGTGCGTTCATGACATCGTCTGATCGAATCTTCAAGAATCTTCAAGGATGGCCGTTCCCAAGATCGGAATGATCTCGCACCAGCGAATGGATGAGAGTCCAAAATCGTGGGATAGTTCTGATTGCCCGATCAACTGGGCCATTTCTCCGACACGCTGTGCCGCACGTCGCCCGTCTATTCCGTCCGAGGCCATCTCATGAACGAGCTAACCAGCGAGGTTTCATCCGTCGCCCACGTGATCCAGCTGGCGGTCGCCCCGGTTTTCCTGCTCGCCGGGGTTGGCGCGTTACTCGGTGTGCTAACCAACCGCCTGGCCCGGGTCGTCGACCGCTTTCATGCACTGGAACGAGACCTCGCCGAAAAGCCGTCAGACGACTATCGCCAGAAGGCACAGGCAACGATCATCTCGCTGGCGCGCCGGGCCCGGCTGATTCACTGGGCCATCATACTGTGCACGGTTTGCGACCTGCTGATTTGCCTGGTCATCGCCGCGCTCTTCGTCGGCGCCGAATTGCATGTCGAACTGCCGAGCACGATTGCCGGATTGTTCATTGCCGCGATGCTCGCCCTGATTGCCGGGCTCGTCTGCTTCCTGCGGGAAATAGCCCTGGCGACCAGCGTCATCGAAAGCCTCGACCAATCGGTTTCCAGCTTCGACGCCGGTCGCTGATCCATCCTCAAAGACAGGGTGCGCGTCGTCGGCGTCCCGGATCAAGGCTGGCGCTTGACCAGATCCCGGAAATGGTTGGGCAGACCGAGAAGCAGGCGGCCGAATTCGTCGAGCAATTCCTGGTCGATCGCACCGGGCTTGAGGGTATAGACGACGCTGCCAAGGCGTTCAAGATTGCGTGATTCGAGAATCAGGACAGCGTTCGCGAAGTCAGCCTTCCAGCGCGCGCTGACGCCGACGTGGCCACCGATTTCGAATTCGGCGCGCTCGACGTAACTGCGTTCGTTCTTGAATTCCTTGCAGGTGAACTGCAGGCCGTAATCGAAAAGAACCGTGCGCAGACGTTCGACCCCCGGGCCGTCACGCTTGATCGAAAACCTGAGCGGCGACACAAGCTGGTAGGCAAGGGTAACCAGCTCGACCATCGCCCCCCTGCTCTGCGACTGCGTGCGATAGTCGGCAAAGCCCTCCTGCCAGACGAGGCCACTGAACATCACATCACCGGCCGCAACGTATTCGCGCTGGACAGCCGGCTTGACGATATTGAGTTGCTGCACGAGGTCGTGCAGGAAGAAAAACAGCGTCTTGAGGGCATGTTCGAGTGCGTCGTTGCTGGCCGAGCGCTCTGCCATCTCGGTGTGCAGTTCGCGCTGCCGGAGTTCCGCCCGATGACGCAACTGACCAAGGAAATCGCTGCCCCTGACGATCCATTGCGGGTCCGCCCGGGTATCCTCATCCTTGCTCCGAAGATCGAGAATCCGGACGGTGCCTGCCGGCACGATCTCGGGAAACACCAGCGACAAATCGCTCATGCCGCCCTGCATGCTCGCCAGTTGCTCACGCCGCGCCTGGCGCTCCGCCTCGTTCAAATCGAAAGAATCGATATCGGCGACCAGCGAGGCCTCAAGTTCCTCGATATCGCCAACCGACGGAGTCCGGCGTTCCCGCTTGGCGCGGATCGCTTCGAGAATTCGGCTGGACTCTCCGGATTTTTCATGTGTGGTCATTACGTGGCAAATTTCTGCTGAAAACAATCTATGGTGGAACGAAACAACGGCAAATGCAATGCAACGGCCTATCCATGATCGCCGCGCTGGCACCCAGGAATCCGGATGCCGGACACGCGCTGGCGCATGAGTCATCCCGCGCAAACCAACCTGCCGGGCCGGGGACGAACCTCACACCTTAAAGAACTTGCAATAGAAATTCCTCCCGGATGCCCAAGCTACCGCGATACCTGCCGGAACGACTGCGAAATACTTCACAAGTGAGGAGAAATCGGCCGCCATCGGCAATGGCGCGTGCAAGAGCGTGGCGACCGGGACATTCAGCCGGTCGCCGGAAACAATCCCGGGGCGCCGCCGGATGCTGGATGAAACATCACCCATGGACTCGATGATTTCACGAACAACAATCGCGCAGTTTTCTACTTGCCGTGAACACCCGCCGCCAAGCCCGCGATGCCTCCAGAGAGCTCCGATTCGTTGCCTCGGTCAAGCCTCCAGCTTATCGAGCCACGCGCTCATCGTGCCGGCAACAAGGGGCCATTCCTTCTCATGCGTCACGGCATGGCCCATGTTGCGAAAGATATGTACGGGCAGCCCGTAGCTTTGCCCCGTCGATTGCACGAGAAAAGCCGGGACCAGGACGTCGTGCTCGGCGCCGAGAATCAGCATCGGTGGCCGGCTCATCGCGTTCAGGCAGGGCAGGTTGAACATCGACATATCCCACAGTGCCTGGTGTGACTCCGGCTGCATGCGCCTCAGCCAGATCTCCAGCATCGCCTCGTCAACCTCGCCGGCGAACAGGGCTTCGCGCAGCGTGCTGGTATCGGCATAGTCGCCGCCCATGATGCTGTTGAGGTCCATGAACAGGTGCGGCTTCTGGAACAGCAGATGAAACTGGGCCGCGATCAGCCCCTGCGGGGGCACCGAGCAGAGCAGCACGGCAGCCGGCAAGGTATGGTGTTCGAGATATTTCTGAACGATGAAGCCACCCATCGAGTGCCCGACCAGGACCGGCTGCTGCCCGAGCCAGTCGATCACCCTGGTGACGTCTTCAACGTAGTCGGCGATGGAATGCCAGTCGATCCGCTCGCGCCCATGGCTGCCCCCGTGACCGCGCAGGGAAACCGCGTAACAGGGGTAACCGGCCTCGGCCAGGAAAGGCATGAAGGTGTCGGTCCACATCCAGCCCCCGGCAAACGCCCCATGAACGAAAAGCACGGGCAGGCGATCCGTCGCGTCTGCCGGCAGGCATGAGAAGACCTCGATACCGTTGATCATTTCGGTTCTTGTCATTGCTGCTCTGTTATCTCGTGAAGCGTGCTTAAATGCGCAATTCACAAGGGTAGCGCAGTTCGACATGCTGAAGTGGATCCTGACACTGGTGATTGCCATTTTTCTGCTTGGCATCGTCACCCCGCACATCGCCCGGTTCATCCGCCTCGGCCGTTTGCCGGGCGACATCGCCTTCCGCTTTCGCGGCCGGACCTACTATCTGCCGTTTGCGACGACGATCATCCTGTCAGTTCTCGTGCTGGTCGTCTCGCGTCTTGTCTAGCAGGCGTTTGACGGCGGCAACCCGCGCGGCGTGAATCATCCCGGGAATTTTCGCCTTGTCCGTGCAGGTTACGGCGATGGCCCCGGCATCGACTGTCCGCACCGCAGCCAGGACTGCCAGCAGCAGGCTGTCGCTCTCATAGGGTCGATCCGCCCAACCGAGGCGGCCGTTGAAATCGCACCGGCAGACTTCCAGCAGCCGCTGAAAGCGCTCGGGACGGCGCAGCGCGTCTGTCTGTTCCAGCAGGGCGACGAGAGTCGACGGACGCAGTTCGGCGGCGCGATGGATGTCACCGTGGTAACGCGCGATGAGTAGCGCCAGATCGCGGCACTCGTTGGGGACCCGAAGACGCTCGCAGAGCGCGCTCGCCAGACGCACGCTACGTGCTTCATGGCCATGATGACGCGGCAGGACGTCAGCCGGCGTCGTCGCCTTGCCAAGATCGTGCAGCAATGCCGCGAAGCGCACCGGCAATGAGAAGCCCTGACGCGCTGACTCGTCCACGACCATCATTGTGTGCACCCCGGCATCGATTTCCGGATGGTAATCGGCCCGCTGCGGCACGCCAAAAAGCGCTGCGATCTCGGGTAGCAACCGGGTCAGCGCGTCGCATTCCCGGAGCACCGCGAACATGCGCGAGGGTGCGGCCTCCATCAGGCCCTTGGCCAGCTCCTGCCAGACGCGCTCGGCAACCAGATGATCGACTTCGCCGCTGGCGACCATGCCGCGCATCAGGTCGACGGTTTCCGGCGCGACCGAAAAATCGGCGAAACGGGCAGCAAGGCGGGCGAGGCGCAGGATGCGCACCGGGTCCTCGGCGAAGGCTGGCCCGACATGGCGCAGAATTCTGGCCTCAAGATCACGTCGACCGTGGAAGGGGTCGACCAAGGTGCCGTCGGGCGCCTTCGCCATCGCGTTGATGGTCAGGTCGCGGCGGGCCAGGTCCTCTTCCAGCGTGACGTCGGGCGCCGCGTGGAAGGCGAAGCCGTGGTAGCCGCGGCCGGTCTTGCGCTCGGTGCGGGCGAGCGCGTATTCGTCTTTGGTTTCGGAATGGAGAAAGACCGGGAAATCCTTGCCGACCGGGCGGAAGCCTTTTTCCAGCATGGCCTGCGGGGTGGCGCCGACGACCACGTAGTCGCGGTCGGCAATCGTCCGCCCGAGAAGTTCATCGCGGACCGCGCCGCCGACGATGTAGATCTTCATCGGCGGCCGGCGGGCCTAGCGCCCAGCCCGGTAGCGGAACCTGTCGAGCTTGCCCTTCGGCGTGTTGTGGGCGATGTAGGTCGGGGCTATGGCTTCCAGCGCCGTCGGCTTCCAGTTCGCCGGGAGCTTGCAGTTGCTGCCGCAGACACTGTCGACCTGCATCGAACGCAGGTTGTCCGGAGACATCAGCGGCTTCGGCGAAAGCCACATCAGGCCGGCCTGCAGGTAGGCAAGACCCTCGGGCAGGGCGATGATCCGCGCGCTACTGCCGACGAGCGTCGCGGTGTAATCGACCAGTTCGCGCAGCGTGTACACCTTCGGGCCGACGAGGTCGTAGGCCTGACCGAAGGTTGCCGGATTACCCAGGCTATCGACAAAGGCATCGGCGACGTCGGCCGCCCAGACCGGCTGGAAGCGCGCCTGACCGAAGCCAAGCGGGAAGACCGGCAATTTGCGCAGCACCCCGGCAAACATCGACAGGAAGGAATCGCCAAGGCCGAAGATGACCGAGGGGCGGAAAACGGTAACATCCAGATCACCCTGGGCGGCCATCACGACCGCCTCGCCGTCGCCCTTGGAACAGAGATACTCCGAAGGTCCCTTGGGGTTGGCGCCAAGGGCGCTCATGTGGACCAGCCGGCGAATACCGGCCTTCCTGCAGGCGGCAACGATCTTCTTCGGCAGTTCGACGTGCGCTTCGGCAAAATCCTTGCTGTAGGGCAGAACGACATCGCGGCTGTGCAGGATGCCGACCAGATTGATGACCGCATCCTGACCCTGCATCATCGAAACGAGAGCCTCTTCGGAATTGATATTGACTTCCGGCATCAGTACGTTCGGCTGGATGATCAGGGCCTTGGTCCGCTCGCGACGGCGCGTCGGGACGGTCACCTCGATACCGCGCTGTGACAAGCGATTGGCGATATAGGTACCGACGAAACCGCTACCCCCGAGCAACAATACCTTCTTGATATTCATCTCAAACCCCGGAAATGATTCAGCAAAATAATGATTTTAAGGCAAATCGGCGTCCTTGGGCGCATCCGCGGTGCGCGCCCCGACCACCCCCAGGCGGGCTTTCAGCGAATCCGGACGACCGTTGAACTGCATCGAGTAATAGACCGAGTTGCTCATGACCTTCTTGACGTAGTCACGGGTTTCGTTGAACGGGATGGTTTCGGCATAGATCGCGCCCTCGAGCGGCCGGTCAGCGCGCCACTTCTTGGCGCGACCCGGACCGGCATTGTAGGCGGCCGAGGTCAGCACCGGGTGATTGTCGAGATTTTCCATGACCAGGCGCATGTAGCTGGTGCCGAGCAGGACGTTGGTTTCGGTGTCGTTGACGCGACCATGATCGTAGTTCCGCAGACCGATCTTCTTGGCGACCCACTTGGCCGTCGCCGGCATTAGCTGCATCAGCCCGGAGGCACCGACATTCGACTTGGCGCCGGTGATGAAGCGGCTTTCCTGGCGCATCAGGCCATAAACCCAGGCGTCATCGAGCGCCTGATCCCGTGCCGCCGTGCGCACCTGATCGCCGTAGGGGGCGAGGAAGCGCAGCGTATAGTCGTGCTCGCTCTTCGTGCGGTCGGCGGTGTTGATGGCGCGGTCCCAGATCTGGTTGCGCTTCGCCAGATCGGCCGCCGCCAGCAGCTCGCGGTCATCCATGCCGCGCAGCGCCCAGTTCCATTCCCTGACCGCCTCGGTCCGCATTTCCAGCCGGAAGAAAGCCATCGCCCGGCGAATCCCCGGATTGTCGCGCGCCGCCTTCTGCTCGTCGGCGGTTGGCGCCCGGGCTTTCGACGGCGTCACGATCTTGCGTCCGAGTTCCTCGTCGGCCAGGTTGCCATAGAAATTGGCCTGCCCGGCGATCTTCTCGAACAGCGCATCGGCCTCGCTGGTCAGGCCACCCGCTTTGTAAGCGCGGCCCAGCCAGTAGATCCATTCGGGCTGCACCGCGAGAGCCGGCGGCATTTCGCTGATCGTCGCCAGCACCACGCTCCAGTCGTGGGCGCGAAGAGCGGCGCGGACCTTCCATTGCGCAGCCTCGTCGGAGAGCGGCGTCTCCCTGCCTTGCGCATACCAGGCAAGCGCCTCGACGTAGTGGCGCTTCGCGGCCTGCAGCCCGACCAGAGTCCACGCCCAAAGCCGTTCCGATTCGTGCAGGCGTCCCTGGATCTTATCGAGTTCGGCTGCCGCCGCGCGCGGATCGTTGGCCGCGATGCGCTGGATCGCCAGCGCGGCAAGTTCGCGGCCGGTCTGGCTGGCGTTCCAGTTGGCCGGTTGCCTTGCCAGATAGCCCATCGGGCTGCCAATCACCATGTCGAGCGCTTTCGCATCGGGCGCCTGGCCGGCCGGCAAAGCGGCAAGCGTGAGCTTGGCCGGACCCGTGCGGTTGGCCTCGAACTGGCGACGGACCCGTGCCCAGACGTCGTCGGTCGTGACCCGGTTGTCACGGATCAGCGCCTCGAGCACCGGGCGGCAGGCTTCCGGCGGCTCGAGCATGGTCAGCCACAGTTGCTGTGCTTCATCTAATGCCGCCTTGTCGCCCCCAGCCAACCGCGCTTGCTGGGACCAGCAGGTGACGTCGGGTTCGGGAGCGGTCAGCTTCGGATATTCGACAATGATCTCTGCCCAGTTGCCGCGTTTTCCCAGCCAGCGAATCCAGTCGGCACGCAGTTTCTCGGCGACGTAAGTGCCGTCGTTCCGGTCGAAAAACCCGCGCAGGGCGGGCGTGTCGCCCTGGTCCATGGTCATGCGCAATTGATAGTTTTCGACATACGGCGCCAGTTCGTGGTTGCCGATCTGCGCGGCGGCGCGGTCAAGCCGCGCGCGGTCACCGGCGCGGAAGGCATCGCGGGCGGCAAGATAGGTACTGTCGCGGCTTTCCTGAGCGAGAAGCGGTAATGAAACGAAGAACGCGAGGAGAAGGGCTGGAAACTTCATGCTAGATTTCACGTATGAATGGTCGTTACGAGGATAACACGGCCCGGCGGCGGGCATTGCGACAGGAAATGGTCGCCCGGCGGGCGGCCCTGAGCGATGGCGAACATGCCGCCCTGTCGGCCTGCATCGTCGCCCATGCGCTGGCCGCCTTGGCGCGACCATCGGTGGCAGCATTTTGCTGGCCGATCAGGCACGAACCCGACGTCCGCAGCCTGCTCGCTCGGTGGATCGCCGCCGGCAGTCGTGCCGCGCTGCCGGTCGTCATCGCCGAGGACGCGCCGCTGCGTTTTCGCGAATGGACGCCGGATGTCCGGCTCGCAGCGGACCGCTACGGCATCCCGACGCCTACCGCCGGCGACTGGCTGACGCCCGACCTGATCCTGCTGCCGCTCAACGGCTTCGATGGCGCCGGCTACCGCCTCGGTTACGGCGGCGGTTACTTCGACCGCACGCTGGCGGCGCTCGTACCGCGGCCGCTGGCGGTGGGCGTCGGCTTCGAGATCAACCGCATCGACAGCATCCGGCCGGAGCCACACGACCAGCGCCTCGACTGGATCGTCACCGAGAACGGCGCGTTCACGCCAGCCGCCTGAGTCCATATACCGCCAGCGCGAGCAGCAACGAAGCGCATCCCGCGAGAACCGCCTGGCGCAGGTCGTGCAACCCGGTCCTGACGGCCAGTTCGAGGGCATAGCCATGGTGCAGGGCAAAGATCAGCGAGGCGATTGCCAGGGCCAGCCAGGAACGTCGCGCCAGCGAACTCTGCTCCTTGCGCAGGAAGAGCTCGGTCGCCAGGCCGGTGGCGAACGACTGGGCAAGCAGGGCGCCGAGCAGCGCGAACTGGGCCAGCGCATGGGAACTCATGCCGCCTTGCAGCCTCTGGCGAAACGCCCGAGCGCCTGCTCCAGCGTCGCCCGGGCACACCCGAAATTGAGACGAAGCCAGCCCGGCGCACCGAAATCGGCGCCGTCGGAAAGGCCGAGTCCGTGCGCCTCGAAATGGGCGGCCGGCTGGGCGAGGCCGAGTTCGCGGACGTCGATCCAGGCCAGGTAGGTGGCCTCGACGTGGCTCATTTTTGCCCTTTTTTCGGCGTCGACCGCAGCAGCCACCAAATCGCGGTTACTGACGAGGTAGGCGAGCAGTTCGCGATGCCAGTCGCCGCAGTCGCGGTAGGCGGCTTCGCAGGCGGCGAGGCCGAGTACGTTCACGTGCGGCACGATGCCGTCCATGGCGCGCAGGAAGCGGCGGCGCAGGACGGCATCGGGAATCACCGCGAAGGCACAGCCGAGGCCGGGGATGTTGTAGGTTTTCGACGGCGCCATCAGCGTGATGCTGCGCTTCGCCGCGTCCGGCGACAGGCTGGCGAAGGGGATGTGGCGCTTGTCGGCGTCGAGGACCAGGCCGCAGTGGATTTCGTCGGAACAGACGACGAGGTCGTTTTGATCGGCGAAGGCGGCGAGGTCGACGAGTTCTTCACGCGACCAGCAACGGCCGACCGGGTTGTGCGGGTGGCAGAGCAGGAAAAGTTTGCTTGCTGCGGTCGACGCGTTTTGCAGGGCGATTTTGTCCCACTGCCAGCGGCCATCGCGACAGGCCAGGTCGACGCGATTGAGCTTTTTTCCCGAGTAGCGCGGCGCCGACAGGAAGGGCGGATAGATTGGCGTCGCCGTCAGCACCTCGCCATCGACGGCGCGGCAGGCGACGTTGAGGCCCGTGACCAGGCCCGGCAGCCAGACGATCCAGTCGGCCTCGATCCGCCAGTCGTACTCGCCTTCAAGGTGCGCGAGCACTGACTCCGTTAGCGCCGGCCACGGTCCGCCGTAGCCGAATACGCCATGCTCGATGCGCCGGTGCAGCGCGGTGAGGACCGGTGGCGGCGCGACGAAATCCATGTCCGCCACCCACAGCGGCAGGATGTCGCGACCGGCGTACTTGCCCCACTTGACGGAGTCGGAGCCGCGCCGGTCGGGCGGCGTGTCGAAGAGGCTCAAACCTCTAAATGCTGGAACAGCGCGGTCGACAGGTAGCGTTCGCCGAACGACGGAATGACGACGACGATCAGCTTGCCGGCGTTCTCCGGGCGCTTCGCCAGTTCGAGCGCGGCCCAGGTGGCGGCGCCGGACGAGATGCCGACCAGCAGGCCTTCCTCGGTCGCCATGCGGCGGGCGATGGCGAAGGCGTCGTCGTTCTTGACGCGAATCACCTCGTCGTAGATCGCCGTATTCAGCACCGCCGGCACGAAACCGGCGCCAATGCCCTGGATCGGGTGCGGCCCTTTCTGGCCGCCGGACAGCACCGGCGAAGCATCGGGTTCGACGGCGACGATGCGGACGCCCGGCTTGCGTGCCTTCAGCACTTCGCCGACACCGGTCACCGTGCCGCCGGTGCCGACGCCGGAAACGAAGATGTCGACCTGGCCGTCGGTATCGTTCCAGACTTCCTCGGCCGTCGTGCTGCGGTGAACGGCCGGATTGGCCGGATTTTCGAATTGCTGCGGGATGAAGTAGCGCGGGTCGGCCGCCGCCAGTTCCCTGGCCTTGGCGATGGCGCCGCCCATGCCGTCGGGCCCCGGCGTCAGGATCAGCTCGGCGCCGTAGGCCTTGAGCAGCAGCTTGCGCTCGCGGCTCATGGTTTCCGGCATCGTGAAGGCGCACTTGATGCCGCGCGCCGCGCAGACCATCGCGAGGCCGATGCCGGTATTGCCGGAGGTCGGCTCCAGGACGACAGTATCGGGGTCGATCTTGCCGGCGGCCTGCGCGGCGTCGAGCATCGAGACCGCGATGCGGTCCTTGACGCTGTGGCCGGGATTGAAGAATTCGAGCTTGGCGACGATGGTGGCGCCGCAGCCTTCGGTAACACGATTGAGACGGACCAGCGGGGTATTGCCGACCAGTTCGGTGACGTCGTTGGCGATTTTCATCTTGAAGCTCCGATTGAGAGTTGAGAATTGTAGGCGACTCTGTTGCTGCTGTGGGTGGCCCGGCAATCGGCCTGCGGCTCGCCGAACAATGCGCCCTGGCCCAATTCGACAGTGGCATTGCGGGCGGATTCATATTGCCGACGACTTGCGATCCCCGATTGCAGCAAGGTCGCCCTGCCCTGACGGAGCAACGCGACCGACTCGTCTGTCGCGCCGTCCGGGAGCCGGATGATATCCGGCGCAAGTTGCAGCGCCTGCATCGCCGCGAGCGGGCTCTCGATGCCGCACAAGGCCAGGCGGTAGCCGCGTTGCCGGTAACTGTCGAGAGCCGCGGCCAGATGTGCGCAGCCAGCGAGTTGGCAGTGGTCCAGTTCGAGAACAATGTCCTCGGGGGCCAGCCCGCAGCGCTTGAGGATCGCCTCGAAAACCAGGCCATGCTGGCTGTTGACCGCACGCAGGTGCCGGGCGTGCACCGGCAGGAGCAGAAAACCCCCGGCATGACGGCTCTGGGCCAGAAAATTGAGGGTGTGCAGCGTGCGAACCAGGCGGTCGAACGGGACAATCGTCGCCGGCGTCGCGCTTCGGGCATAGGCGTCCTCTTCACTGACGGTGCGGCCGTCATCGTGACGGGTGGCCAGGCTGGCCTGATGCCCGACAATGCGTTCATTGCGCAGGTCGACAATCGGCTCGAACAGCGAGCCGAGGTGCAGTCCGTCGTGCCAGGCGGCGATGTACCCTCCCTGGTCGTAGAGCGTGCTGTCGCCGCTGCTGACAGCGACATTGAAATAGCGGATCAATTCGCCGAGCGGCATGACGCCTCCTATTTCTTCAGGTAAATCTGGTCGAAGGTGCCGCCGTCGGCGAAGTGCGTTTTCTGCGCCTTCTGCCAGCCGCCGAAGGTGTCGTCGATGGTGATCAGCCTGATCTTCGGGAACTGGGCGGCGTACTTGCCCGCCACCTTGGCGTCGCGCGGCCGGTAATAGTGTTTGGCGGCGATATTCTGGCCTTCCTCGGAATACAGGTAGTCGAGATAGGCCTGCGCCGTCAGCCGCGTGCCGCGCTTCTCGACCACCTTGTCGACCACCGCCACCGGCGGCTCGGCGAGGATCGACAGGCTGGGGGCGACGATCTCGAACTTTTCCCTGCCGATCTCGTTGACCGCCAGTTGCGCCTCGTTTTCCCAGGCGATCAGCACGTCGCCGAGGCCGCGTTCGACGAAGGTCGTCGTCGAGCCGCGCGCCCCGGAATCGAGCACCGGTACGTTCCGGAAGATCGCCGTGACCAGTTCCCTGGCCTTCTGCTCGTTGCCACCGGGTTGCTTGAGCGCCCACGCCCAGGCCGCCAAGTAATTCCAGCGCGCGCCGCCCGAAGTCTTCGGATTCGGGGTGATGACGCCGACGCCCGGTCGGGCCAAGTCGCCCCAGTCCCTGATTCCCTTCGGGTTGCCCTTGCGCACCAGGAAAACGATGGTCGAGGTATAGGGCGAGGAATTGTGCGGAAAGCGCTTCTGCCAATCGGCCGGGATCAACTGGCGTTCGACCAGCGCGTCGATGTCGTAGGCCAGCGCCAGCGTCACGACGTCGGCCTCGAGCCCGTCGCGCACCGCCATCGCCTGCTTGCCGGAGCCGCCGTGCGACTGGCGGACATTGACCGTTTGCCCGGTCCTCGCCTGCCAATGCCTGTTGAAGGCGGCGTTGAAATCCTTGTACAACTCGCGCGTCGGGTCGTAGGAAACATTGAGCAGCGTCGTCTGGGCGAAGGCGCCACCGACGGTGAGCGTTGCGGTCAACGCCGCAAGAATGGCTGATTTGCGCATGAAAGACTCCAGTCATTGAATGGAAGTTCGTGATAACTGGAGTCTAGGGGCGTTTGTTATTCTATCAAAGAATCAATATTCACTAAAATATAACTAAGTAGAATTATCAAGACATCGAGCGAATGCGGCGCTAGAACAGGAATACCTCCTTTTCCGGCGTCGACCGCGGCAGTGCGCCAACGCCGAATACCCGCATCTGCCGGGGCCGGAACCAGACCGTCTGGCCGACCGCGAGCTGCAGCGCCTCGTGTCGCTCGCGCGACAGCTCGACTTCGACGATCTCGCTCTCGTGCAGCAGTTCGACGCGAACCACTGGCCCGATCGGGTGCACGTGCTGCACCGAGGCCTGCAGGCCATCGTCAAGCCGCTGGTGGGCGATGTCGATATCGTGCGGGCGGACGAAGGCGGTGGCCTTTTCGCCGCATTCGCTGCGCTCGACCTCGGCGTAGCCGCCCTGCACCCGGCTGTGGAAGACATTCACGTTGCCGAGGAACTTGTAAACGAAGGGCGAGGCCGGCGACGAATAGACCTCGTCGGGCGAACCGATCTGTTCGATCCTGCCGTGGTTCATGACAACGACGCGGTCGGCAACTTCGAGCGCCTCTTCCTGGTCGTGGGTGACGAAAACCGACGAGATGTGCATGTCGTCGTGCAGGCGGCGCAGCCAGCGGCGCAGTTCCTTGCGCACCTTGGTGTCGAGCGCGCCGAATGGCTCGTCGAGCAACAGCACCTTGGGTTCGACCGCCAGCGCGCGGGCCAGCGCGATGCGCTGACGCTGGCCGCCGGACAGTTGCGACGGGTAGCGATCGGCCAGCCAGTCGAGCTGGACGAGGCCGAGCAGTTCCATGACCCGACGCTTGATCTCGACATCGCTCGGCCGTTCCTTACGCGCCTTGACGCGCAGGCCGAAGGCGACGTTCTCGAACACGGTCATGTGGCGGAACAGCGCGTAGTGCTGGAAGACGAAGCCGACCTGGCGGTCGCGCGCATGCAGGTGGGTCGCCTCGGCGCCGGAAAACAGCACCTCGCCGCCATCGGCACTTTCCATGCCGGCGATGATGCGGAGCAAGGTTGTCTTGCCGCAGCCGGAAGGGCCGAGCAGGGCGACCAGTTCGCCGGTCGGGATGTCGAGATTGATGTTGTCGAGCGCGACGAAATTGCCGAAGCGCTTCGAGATGTTGCGGATTTCGATACTCATCAGGTTTTCTCCGGCGCCAGTACCGTGTTCAGCATGTCGGTTTCCTTCTTCATGCGCCATTCGACGACGGTCTTGGCAACCAGCGTGACCAGGGCGAGCAGGGCGAGAATGGAAGCCGCGGCGAAAGCGCCGATGGCGTTGTATTCGTTGTAGAGGATTTCGACGTGCAGCGGCAGCGTGTTGGTTTCGCCGCGGATGTGGCCGGAAACCACCGACACGGCGCCGAATTCGCCCATCGCCCGGGCATTCGAGAGGATCACGCCGTACAGCAGGCCCCACTTGATGTTGGGCAGGGTCACCCGCCAGAACATCTGCCAGCCCGAGGCGCCGAGCGACACCGCCGCCTCTTCCTCGTCCTTGCCCTGCGACTGCATCAGCGGGATCAACTCGCGGGCGATGAAGGGGAAGGTGATGAACAAGGTGGCGAGGATCATGCCGGGCACGGCGAAAATGATCTTGATGTCGTGCTCGCTCAACCATGGCCCGAAGGTGCCCTGCGCCCCGAACAGCAGGATGAAGACGAGGCCGGCGACCACCGGACTGACCGCGAAGGGCAGGTCGATCAGGGTGATGAGCAGGCTCTTGCCCTTGAAGTCGAACTTGGCGATCGCCCACGCTGCTGCGACACCGAAGATCACGTTGAAGGGCAGCACGGCGAGCGCGATGGCTACGGTCAACCAGATGGCGGAGCGCGTTTCCGGTTCCTTGAGCGCTTCGACGTAGAGCGGCACGCCCTGCGCCAGCGCCTCGACGAAGACGGCGACCAGCGGCAGGCCGAGGAAGAAGAACAGGAAGCCGAGGCCGATGGTCAGCAGGCCGTAACGGACCCAGCGCGGTTCCTGGGTGGCGCGATTCGATTTCATGTCGTCGCTCCGCTTGCCTTGCCCGCAGCGACTTCCAGCGGTTCGTCGTTCTTGTGGCGATTGGCCGCCCACCATTGCAGCAGGTTCACCGCCAGCAGCAGGATGAAGGACAGCGCCAGCATGACCACAGCCAGCGCCGTGGCGCCGAGCACGTCGTACTGCTCCAGCTTGGAGATGATCAGCAGCGGCACGATTTCGGAAATCAGCGGCAGGTTGCCGGCGATGAAGATCACCGAACCGTACTCGCCGACGGCACGGGCGAAGGCCAGCGCGAAGCCGGTCAGCAGCGCCGGAAAGATGGCGGGGAAAATGACCTTGGCGAAGGTCTGCCAGCGCGAGGCACCGAGCGAGGCGGCGGCCTCCTCGACCTCGGTCTCGATGTCCTCGATCACCGGCTGCAGCGTGCGCACGACGAAGGGCAGGGTGATGAAGGTCAGCGCGACGACGATGCCGAGCGGCGTGTAGGC
>ERZ724507.67-NODE-67-length-40234-cov-7.512755_pt1 | contig 40234 bp, 42 predicted proteins | sample MGYA00376040_ERZ724507 | MGnify/ENA primary metagenome ERZ724507 (study PRJEB28724, sample SAMN07190883) | activated sludge metagenome | isolation source: activated sludge of sewage treatment plant in Hong Hong | place: Hong Kong | collected 2016-03-17 ...
ACAAACGGCGCCGCGAAGTTTTCCAGCTTCCGCACCAGATCCATGCCTCGGAAGATCACAAAGATGTTCAGTCCCCAAAACAGCAAAAACGACAGCCACTGCGTCGGCAGATAGCCACCTATCGGCGCGCTCCCGAGCAGGTGCGGCCAGCTGCTGCTGAGCGATCCGAAGAACGTATGCAGCACCGATCCGCCAATCCAGGCATTGATGCCGAACCAGCCGCAGGCCACCAGCGCACGCATCAGCGCCGGAAGGTTTGCGCCATACGATCCGTAACTTGCGCGCAACAGCACCGGAAACGGAATGCCGTAGCGCGTCCCTGGATGGCTGTTTAGCAGGATCGGAACCAGGACAATCACGTTGCCGAGCAGGATCGTAAACAGCGCCTGTCCCCACGACATCCCGGCATCGATCAGACCCGATGCCAGCATGTACGTAGGAATGCAGTGCGCCATCGAGATCCACAGCGCTGCGAAGTTGTACGTCGTCCACTGACGCTCCGCGATCGGCACCGGCGCCAGATCGGGGTTATAGAGCGGACTATCGGTCAGCGCTCGGAGGTTTTCCTCATCAAGCTCGATGCGTCCATCGGGATGGTGGATCTCGGCCATGGTGGGACTCCTTCCCGAAGCTATGAGACAGAGACTTCCGTGAGTCCCGCGTCCAGATGCGCCAGCGCTTCGTCAATCTGCGACTCTGTCACCAGCATCGGCGGCGCAATCCGCAGCGTGTTTCCGTAGAGCCCGCCTTTGCCGATCAGGAAGTGACGCTTGCGCAGCACTTCGATGATCTGGTTTGCGCGCTTTGCCGACGGCTCTTTGGTCTTGCGATCTTCGACCAGCTCAATCCCTTGCATCAGTCCCATGCCGCGCACATCCCCGATGATCGCGTGCTTGTCCTGTAGCGCAAGCAGTCCCTGGCGCAGCCGATTCCCCAGCCGAGCCGCGCGCTGTGGCATGTCTTCCCGCTGCATGACATGGATCGTTGCCAGTGCCGCCACCGACGAGATCGGATTGCCTCCGTACGTCGAAATGGTCAGTCCCTTAAACGACGCCGCGATCTCTTTGCTGGTGATCGTTGCCGCCATCGGCATGCCCGAAGCAATTCCTTTGGCAAACGTCATGATGTCCGGCTGCACGCCAAAGTGCTCGATGCCGTTCCAGTACGTTCCGGTGCGCCCAAAGCCAGTCTGCACTTCATCGCAGATGAACAGCGCGCCCGCTTTGCGAATCGGCTCCAGCACTTTTTGGAAGTACTCCTTCGGCGGAGTGATAAAGCCACCGACTCCCAGAATCGGCTCTGCGATAAACGCCGCAGGCTGTCCGGTTGTCGTCGTGGCCAGGACTTCCTTCACATCATCGGCGCAGCGAATGTCACAGGACGGATACGTCTGACCAAACGGACAGCGATAACAGTACGGCGCGGGCATCAAGCTGATTCCTGGCATCACCGGAGGAATCGGACGCCACGATGCATGTCCCATCGCGCTGATCGCGTACATGCCGCGTCCTGAATAGCTATGACGCAGCGCAATGATCTCTTGCTTGCCGGTGTAGAGCTTGGCCAAAAGCACCGCCATCTCATCGGCTTCGCTTCCCGAGTTGGTAAAGAACGACTGCTGCATGTTGCCTGGCGTGATCTCGGCCATCTTCTGCGCCAGCCGAACGATCCACTCGTTCTGATACAGCGTCGAGGTATGACCCAGCGTCCCAAGCTGCTGCTGCACCGCGCCCACCACTTCGGGATGACAGTGGCCCAGGCTGACGGTCAGGATGCCGCCAAAGAAGTCCAGATACTTCTGTCCTTCCGCATCAAACAGGAACATGCCCTCGCCACGCTGAAGCACCAGCGACTCTGGATAGTAGTGAAACGTCGACGGCATCATGTATTCGCGATGCAGCTGACGAACCGTGGCCGAGTCCAAGTTCTGGAGGACCTGGAGGTGCTTCTTCCCGTCCGCGCCCGTCGATACAGTGCCGTGCTGGTGGTGGCTCATGATGGCTTCTCCTTACCCGTAGAAACAGTGAAAGAGCGGACACTAACAAGGTTACAAGCGGTGCGGAAGTGGTCACGCGCAGTCGCTGCTGGTTGTCGCTTGCATGCCGCGCAAAAAGGTGACTTCATGACGCGATAGGTCATGGCCGACAAGCTGTCTCGTCGCGAGCTGTTTTCGATCTTCCGCCGATCGGTGGACTCTGCGGTACGTCCCAAAGGTCCGCCGCCGCCGCTGCGTCCACCCGGTGCCATCTCGGATGCAAAGCTGGCGGATTCCTGTCTGCGCTGTGGTCGCTGCGAAGCCATCTGTCCGCGTCAAGCGATTCATCCGCTGTCCGACGAGTACGGAGCCGCGCAAGGAACCCCGCACATCGTCGCCCGCCAAGCGCCGTGCGTGCTGTGTGAAGGACTGCTCTGTACCACGGTCTGTCCCAGCGGAGCGCTGGTCCCGCTGCGTCGCCCAACCGAAGTGCAGATGGGCAAAGCGACCATTGACACAGCGCGTTGTCTGCCGCATCGCGGGGACAAGTGCTCGGTCTGCCTGGATCGCTGTCCGATCCAAGGTGCGCTGCGGATCGATTCCCAAGGCAAGCCAAGCGTCACCGACTTCTGTACTGGCTGCGGAATCTGCGAATACTACTGTCCGACAGAGCCCAGCTCGATTCGGATTCGCCCATGGAGCACGCTCCGGTGACCGCCCGCCTTCGCACGGTGGTGCGCTTCGCTCAGCCTTCCGATCATCACGGACTGCGCGCGCTCGCCACAGCGCTTGCGCAAGGTCCGCTGCTGTCTCGCTATGGTTCCGATCCGCAAAAGCTCGGTGAGGAGCTGTGTCAGCTCAGCAATTCCCAAGCCCCTGCGCAGGCTCACCGAGAAGCACTGCTCGTCGCTGTCAGCGATTCCCATTCCGATTCCTACTCCGATTCCCATTCCGATTCCTCTTCCGATTCCTACTCCGATTCCCATTCCTGTTTGGGCTTGCAGACCGTCCGTCCGGTGTGGGGCCTTGCGCGCTTTACATACAGCGGAATGTTCGGAAGCCTGGGTGGTTATCTGAAGCTGATTGCCGTCGCAGACACGCACACTGGACAAGGCATCGGTGCACAGCTCCTGGCTGCGGTCGAAGATCACGTTCGCGCACACAGCCGCGATCTGTTTCTGCTCGCATCCCACTTCAATGACAGCGCGCATCGCTTCTACGATCGCCACGGCTACCGCCAAATAGGACGCCTACCGGACTATGTACGCACAGAGATCACAGAGCTGCTGTTTTGGAAGAGACTGCGCCCAACGTAGCAAGGAATGAGGCCAAACATCCCATCCACATCGGGTTGATTTTCCGTCGAGCAGACAAAAAGTTGCAGTGACAGCGTAGGACAAGGCTGTATCATCCGATAGTACAGGCTACTGGACTGTGGGTCTGTAGGTGGGAAGAGATGCCTCAGTGTCCTCATGAAGCGAGCTGCCGGTTGTTTCCGCTGTTTTCAATGGGGGGAACGCTGGCTGTATGGAAGACAAACTACTGCTGCAGTGACTTTACGCGCTGCGCACGCTATCAGCGGAATCTGCGCGAGGCCTGGGTTCCTGATAATCTACTCCCGAACGGAATGCTCCTTAAGAAGGTCGCAAAATGACGTACTGGCCCTTCTGGCTCTGTGCGCTGGCTCTGTCGGGAGTTGCACTGCTTCACTGGTTGCTCATCGGACGGATGTTCGCGGTCTCTGGTCGCTTTACGGCGCTCACCGATGCGATCAGGAACTGGAAGCGATCGGCGGATTCCCACAGCGAGCTGTCCCAAGCAGAGATGCTGGAAGCCTTGCGCGCCGCCACGATTGCAGAGTTTGGACTGACCGAAGAACAAGCCGCGCAGATGGATGCAGAGCTTCGCGCCCAAGCCCAGCCCGCGCCGCAGCGTCCCCCCACTTCAAAGCAGAGCCTGCCGGTTCACGTCCTGTTCTTTGTGGCCATCGCGCTCGGTGCCGCACTGTCTGCACGCATGGCGCAAGGACACGCCGATCGCACGCTGTTCTTTGCGACCTTTGGACACAGTCCGATTCTGCTCGGTGGCATCCTGTTCGGAGGCGGTCTGCTGGTCGGCTTCGGAACGCGCATGGCTGGCGGCTGCACGTCGGGACACGGCTTGTGCGGAGTCAGTCGCTTTCAGCCCGGAAGCATGCTCGCCACCGCCGCGTTTTTCGGCGCAGGCATCGTCACATCGCTGCTTCTCGGAGCCCTGCGATGAAAGACTCGATCGGAACGCTAGCGCTTGGACTGCTGTTTGGATTCTGTCTGCACCGGATTGGCTTTGGCTCGTGGGATGAAGTCCACAAGATGTTCACCTTTGCGAGCCTGCGACTGACGCTGGGCTTTGGACTCGCGGTCGTCATCTTGGCCATCGGCTTTTCGATCATCGCCAAGCTTCAGCATCCCAAGTGGGCACCGCGTCCGATTCACAAAGGAACGCTAGCGGGTGGACTGCTGTTTGGCGTTGGCTGGGCCGTGTGCGGAGCGTGTCCTTCGATTGCGCTCGTGCAGCTTGGTGATGGTCAGTGGCTGGCGCTGTGGACGCTGCTGGGAATCGTGGCTGGCAATGCGCTGTACGCACCGATTCACGCGCGCTTTTTCCAGTTCGATAGCGGAACCTGCTCACCCGACTAGCGACGCGGGCTGCCACGGGCCGGGCCTCGCTTACATTCGCTTCGGTGTCACCGACTGAACCTGCGCCAGGTTGAACACGCTGCACTGACCCCAGCCGCACGAGGTCTTGTACGTCACCAGCTTGCCGCAGCCGCGCACGCTGAAGGTATGGTTCTTGACGCCCATCATCTCGCCATCGTTTGACAGCTTCTGCACCTGAAGCTGCGCGCGATCACAGCCTAGCTCCAGCGACGCTTGGGCGACGACTTGCTCTTCTTCTGCGCTGAGCGCTTTCAGATCTGCCCCCGACTTGAGCGAAGCCGTGCAGCCTGCCCACAGCGCCACAGACAAAAGCGTAGAACAGAGCCTCTTCATGACCGCCGCCTTCCTAGACCCAGCTTGACCCACACAGGCACACTATACAAACGGGGGCCGCCAGGCTGTCAACCTGCGCCGAGGCTGATGCTGCGCACTTCGCGACGCACACGCGCCCCAAAAAGTCAGGGAAGATTGCTAGTCTGAAGACGCAAGGAGCCCACCACGATGGCGAAAAGATCGAGTGATTCCGCACCTCCATCGGAGCCCGATTCCCGGGCAAACTCGCACCGCGCGCTGAATCAGGAATCGACGTCCAAGATCTCGTGGCACTCGTTTGGCGTGCTCACGGGCATGGTCTCTGTGACGAGCATCCTGCTGTTTCAGCTGAGTCCGCAGGCGCTGAAGCTACAGTCCGATGCGATTGCCCACGCGACGTCGTTTCTGGCGGTGGCGGTGATTCTGTCGCTGTTTTTGGAACGCTCGCTGGAAGTGTTCGTTGGGGTCTGGCGCGATCCAGAGCAGATCACGCTCGATGCACACTGGTCGTTTGAAGAGCAGCGCCAAAAGCAAGCGACCGAGCGCCAGGATCAAAAAGAGTACGCGGCAGCGACGGATGAGCTGCGAAAGCTCAACCTCCAGCGGGCGGCGTATCGCATCGGTACGCAGAAGTTTGCGATGCGCGCGGGCTTTGCGGCGGGACTGTTGGTCAGCGTGGCGGGCTTGCGCTGTCTGGAAGGGCTCGTCGAGCTGCCTCAAGGCACCACGCACAGTGCCGAACTCCAGCGCTTTTTGTTTCAGCTGGTCGATGTGCTGCTGACGGGTGGACTCATCGCGGGCGGAAGCGAAGGGCTGCACAAGCTGAGCCAGATCTATTCCACCTTCGTCGATACCACCAACAAGCGACTGCGAGAAGGAACGCCCGCGCCGCAGCCCAGCCAGCCAGCCCCGTCGAGTGGCACCGGTGTAGCGGGCGCTGCCGGAACGACTGGCGCTGCCGGAACGACTGGCGCAACGGGCACAACCGGCACTGCGGGCGCTGCCGGAGCGACTGGAACAACGGGCGCAGCGACGGCACCGAATCGCTAACCACTCGACAGCGCACGCACGCACCGGACACGCGGAGCTGGGTCTGGCAGCGTGGCCCAGCGCGCCTTAGCTTGGGCCAGGTACGGTCAGAAAGCCGTCGAAGAAGGTGCCCATGTTTCGTCAGCGCGAAGAGGGTGGCGAGGTCGAAAAAGACTTTCTCAAGAAGCAGCTTCAGAAGCTCGTGCAGGCCATCCAGCGCGTGCTGAAGCTCTCGTCCGATCAGCAGCACCAGCAAGCCGAAGACGAGCTACAGCAGATCGCGGCGACCAGCCTGAAGCTGGATGCGACCCGCCTTGGCAGCCTGGACGTGGCCTCTTGCGCGATGATCCTGGGCACGCCCGAGCGACTTCGACTGTATGCCGTGATCCTGCGCGCCGAGGCCGAGCTTGCGCGGGCCCGTGGTCAGACCCAGCGCGCGCGGGATCGCTTGGTTCGCGCCCAGAAGCTGCATCAGCTGGCCGACGCCCGCAGCCCGACCGACGAGCTGTCCAAGCAAGAGCAAGCGCACCTCGCGGACCTGCTTTCGCGCTGACACCCACAGCCGCACCACGCAACGTCCCTCGGGAGAGCACCGGATCACAGGTGTCCCTTCGCGCACCCTGAAAGCGATCTATTGGTTCGACCTCGTCGCTGAACACCCCCGGACTTCATCTGCCCACCTTGTCCGTCCCGTCTGAGAACCGCGCTTTCATTTGCCAATAAGAATAAGCAATAGCTCTTGTGATGAGGATCACAAGCAAAACAGCTCACAGCTATGTGACTTTCATCACACAAGCTAAGCAATTGAAAAGACTCACGATTTCATCAACATTTTGTTCAAAAAACTTCTACTTGACCAAGCGTCAATCACACCTAGACTCAAATAAGACGGCACTTTTCGGAGGGAATGTCCAATGGACCGAAGACTGTGTCTTGCTATCGGATTGTTCTTTGCTGCTTGCCAAACTGAAGCCACGATTCCTGAAGATGAGCTTTCACAGGACAGTCGGCTGAAGAAATGCGATGGAAGCGATAAGAGCAATTATCTTCCAATCATCAATGCATATCTGAATTCACCTGCGCGCGTTGGAAACTGGAATCAAGCGGACTGCAAAGTACTGGCTCCGATCTGGACGGGAAATGATGACAAAGGGCAGCTTTTTCTGCCTTTGTGGAGAGGCACTGCCGCAGCCATCGAAGACTGGGTTCCAGCACCGCCATCGGGAAACTGTGAAAACCTGAAGGGCACTGTGCGCATTGATTGGGACAAGTCGAAAAACGAAGTCCATTACGTGGTCAAGCTGCGTGGAACGCCGCGTAATCCGCAAATCACTCGCATCAACGGCGGCGATCCTGAGATCCTGGATCAGAATCAGCCGAATCACTACATTGCGCCGCCTGCTGCCAACTGGTGGTATAACAAATTTCACAAGTCTCCGAAGGATTTCCCTGAACATCCGAGCAACGGAACGGCCTATCGACTTTGGACCATTTCTACGACCTATGGTTCAAGCTCGACCTCGTTCTACTATTCGGGTTCCAATCTACAGCTTCAGGGCAGCTCGTTTGACTTTCCAGCGGGTCCACCACCGGGTACGTTCACGGTGCCGTTCCCGACTGTGTCGATTGTCAGCTCATTGCTGTTTTACCCGGATGAAAATGGCAATGCATCACGCGAGTGGACCGTTCCCTATGACAAAGTCACTGGCGAAGGTGGTTACTGGTCATATGCGCCAGTTGGCTTCCTACCGCACAACCTGTGTCGGGCCGTAGCAACGCAGCCGGTACTCGGTCAGCTTCGTCCCTATGTGGCACCGTTCCGTCCCGCAGCGGAAGGTCTGTCGTGGAATGCAATGATGCGCGCGGGTCTGTTCTTCGACCTGACAATTGAAGAAGGACGTCCCGATGTTCCGCTTGGCGGAGACGACAACAACTTTACCTATGTGTATAGCGGCCTGGCGTTCTTGAACAACGCACCGCTCATGCAAGGTGGCGTGCCGTGGGGATATCACGGCTCACTGCCTGCCATCATCCAGAATGTCGGTCCAGGTATTCAGCCCGTGCCCAAGTGTGGAGGCTTCGTCAGTCATCCGCACGTCACGGCGCCGCTCTACTGCCAGGGACAGCACTAACCGGAAAAGGTGGACTTCCATGAAGGCTCGTAAAGCACACACTGTCCGTCTCGTGGTTGGCGGTCTCCTGCTAGGAGGCGCGCTGACGGTTCACGCCGACTCCGGCTTCGATGAGGTCTTGCGCGATGCGTTCGATCTGTCGGTGCGCTACACCCAGCAGGTCGAGTTCCTGGGCCGCGTCGTCAACGCCAACGTAAGCTGCGGCACCAGCTGTCCGACGCCAGCGACCGAAGTCAACACCGGGCGGCTCAACTTTGGACTGAGCGCCGATGGCAACTCGATCGTAAACACGCTGGGTCTGTTTGAAGGCCCAAGCCAGATGATCGGCGTCGGAACCATCGTCAGCAACGGTCGCACCTGCTCGACCTGTCACCGCCCGGATCTACGCAACACGCAAGGTCAAGTGGTGGACGCCATCAAGCTGGGTCTGCCGCACACGTTCCCGCTGTCGTCGGTGGTTCCGACCACGGATCCGCTCTTCACGGGTCGCGTTGCCGACGATGGCAACCATCCAAACGGTCTCGCCAACCTCGACAACCACGGGCTGGTGCTGATTCGTCCGGGGCGGTTTAACCCGATCCTGCCGCTCAACGATCCGTTCCGTCAGGTCATCGAGTGGCGCAAGGTTGTCCGCTTTGTGAACACCGCGCTGACGATTGGCTTTGTCAACGATGCGCGCATGCGCGAAGTGGTGGAAACGACTCGCGGCGCGATCTTTTCGCACACCCAAAACTTCGACGAGCGCTTTGACGATCTGCTGCGCGTGCCAAACCCTGTGTATCCAGCGGGACCGACCGACTTCGAGGAGCGTCCGCGCAACATCGCGGCGTTTATTGAAGAGACGACGATTGATCCGCCGGAGCTGATGGCGCTGCTCAAGCCGCATGACGCAACGGCGAACCCGCAGTGCAGCAACACCGTCGGGGCCAAGTGCAAGATCTCGGACTGCGTGCGGCTCACCGGATCGACCGCGTGCACGCTGGAAACGGTGCTGAAGCTGGACCCGTTCTTCACGGTCAAGACCACCACCGATTCCGAGCGCCGAGGACAGAAGGTGTTCGCCGATCAGTGCATGGGCTGCCACAACACGCCCAACGTGTTTGGCAACATCGACCATGTGCCGGGTCTGCCGCTCAGCTTCCCACCACGCATTGCGCGTACGTTCGATGTCGGGGTGTCGCAGCGCAATGTCCACGGGCTCGACTTCCGAGCGTTCCTGTGCGCGGACGGAACCACGCAGTGTCCCGAAGCGTCGCGCTCGCTTCAGACGGTGGTGCTGCCGCTGGCGAAGCTTGATGGCACGACGGTGATGCATCCGGTCACGATTGATCCGGGCACCGCATCGGCGACGGGTCGCTACGAAGACCTCCATCGGTTCAAGGTGCCGCAGCTTCGACGCGTAAGTCAGATGGGACCGTACTTCCACGACAACTCGGCAGCGACGCTGGAAGCGGTGATCGATCACTTCACGGGTGATCACTACCGCAACTCTGCCGACGGACAGAAGTATCCGATCTGTCTGTCCCCACGAGAGCGCACCGACCTGCTCGCCTTCCTGCGCGTCCTGTAACCTGCCAACATCGCGGCCACTGCGCCGCTTGAAGGGCTGGCTTCCCGCCTGATACACTGAGACGCTCCCAGTTCTTACCTAGGTTCGCCATGCCAATCCAGATCGAGCGCAGGGCTTACGGGCCCGCCAGCACCCAAGAGGAAGTCGCCGCCATCCGGGCGCGGCTCCGTCGCATTGGCAAGTCATCGCTGGTTTGGCAAGAGATGCCCGTTCAGAGCACCTTTTCCGTCTCCGTGATGATGGATGAGATTCACCGTCTGACCGAGTCGCTCGACTGGTTTCACTTGATTGTGGATCTGACCCACGCCGATCCGCCGCCGCAGGAAGTCCGCACCGCGCTGTACAAAGGGCTCGATCAGCTGCCGAAAATGCGGCGGTGCGCGTGCTTTACGGGACGAAACTTCCTGCTCAACGCGGCGGTAAAGTTCGTGCTGGCTGCCGTCAGGGTGCCGGTGACGATGCACAAGACCCTAGAGGAGGCGCTACGTGAAGTCGGAGACGCCTAGCCTGCCGCAGGACGCTGCGTCGCGACAGGTGCTGGAAGAGTGGACCCGCGTGGTGGTGGGCCACCTGACCGATGTCTTTACGGGACGCTGCTCGCTGTCGCTGGATGGCATTCGCGCGCTGGGAGAGGACTCTCCGCTTATCGAGGTTCTGTCGGGCATTCTGATCCTGCACGAAGAGCTACAAAACCGAGAGCAGCAGCGCGCCCAAGCAGTCGTCGAGCTAGAGCAAGCCGTCAGCCAGCTTCGCAGTCAAAATGACGAGCTGATTCGGTCGCGCGCGCTCAACGAAGAGCTGTCCGCGCCGCTGATGCGAGCCGGAAGCGGTGTGCTGATGGTGCCAATCATCGGAACGCTCGACGAAGACCGCACCTCGATCATTGTTCCGAAGGTGCTCGACGAAATCAAAAACGAGCGCGCACACTTGGTCATCCTCGATATCACGGGCGTTGGCAGCGTCGATGTGCGCACCGCACAGTTTCTGACCCGGCTGGTGAAAGCGGCGGGACTGCTCGGGGCCAAGACCATCCTGGCTGGGGTCAAACCCGCCGTCGCCAAAGCGCTGATTGCGATTGAGATCGATCTGTCGAAGCTGATTGCCGTGCGCGATCTGGCGGATGCGCTTCGGCTCGTCGGTCTGCGAGGACAAGCCAAGCTAGACGCGATAGCCGAGTCGAAGTAAAAACGCGCTCCCGTCGGGACCAGCGGTGGAATAGTCCAGTCCATCGGCCAGCCTCGTCATCAGCTGAAACAGCACACAGACGGAAACGGCAGCCCGCAGGTCTTCTTCGCTGGCACCGGCCTGATACGCTGCGTCGGCGTCGCTCGGACCAAGCTGTTCCGGGTGCGAAATGAGCACGTCCAAAAAGCGCAGCGTCGCACGCAGCCGCGCCGAAATCGGGGCCGACCACGGATCGTTCAAGATCGCAAAAACCAGCTCTTTTCCCATCAGTGCCGACGCGACCGCGTCGTGATCACGCGTTCAATACGCACACCGAAGCTGCTTGGCGGTAAATGCGGCAAACAGCTCTCGCTCTCCGACGGTCCAGGGAGACGCACCACGCATCACTTGTTGCAGCAGCGCGACAAACCGTCCTCCGAGCCAGTCCCGACGATACAAGATCAGCTTCACCGGATCCGGCGGCGTCCGACCCAAGACCAGGCCAATCAGCCGCAGCTTGATGCGGTCCAGCAGCTTTTTGGGTCGCTCCAGCGTCGCAAGTCGCATCGGATGATTACCTCGGCTTTTCGGGAACAACAGGGTTTGACGCAGTTGCTTCGCAAGGCGTAGCCCGATCGAGCGCCCGCAGTCCAGCCCGCAAGGTTCGATCCGCCACCCCAGCGGCAGTGCAGACCATCAGCTCGAAGGTCTCGTCTTCGCTCGCTTCGATCGCCGCAACATCTTCGTCGGTGACTTTGTACGCATCACCCGCGATCTTTTCGAGCAGCGAACGAACCGGCCCCGACACTTCCGCCCAGCGCTGCGCAAACACCGCCTGTCGCGTCTCCGTCGCTGAAAACTGTCCGTCCTGACGCAGCGCATCGATGAGCGCTTGCCACTTGGTGTCAAAGCGATCCTTCATCGGCGCCACTGTAGGCTGACTTCGGCCATCCGCAAAGACCCGACCAGCTCGCATCCTGCCGGACACCGGCGCAGACGACTACAGCCCCGAGCCGACGTTCTTTTTGGCAAGCTGCGCGGTTCGATCGTCGCCAATCGCCAGCGACTCACGAAGCAGGAAGCGAAACACCGCGTTGGCCAGCACTTTTTCACTGCGCGCATTCCACAGCCAGCACGCCCAGTTGTTGGCCTGACGATGCAGCGAAGTCCACGCGAGCCGCCGCGCCTCTGCTCCGCCAAAGTCTTCGATCCGCTGATAGGCATCCCGAATGGAGGCCCACTCTCGCCACTCGTCCAGCCACGGCAGCGAGCGCTGATCGGTCGTGCGCTCTTCGAGCTGCGTCGTCGCCGATTCAAACTGTTCCAGCAGCTTGGCACGCACCGCCAGCACGGCTTCGACGAGCACGCCTTGGGTTGGCATCTTTCCATCGGGAAACAGCTTGGAGATCGGCATCTGACCGTCCCCCAAGTAGCTGCGCAGCGTCTCAACCACTTGCGATCGCAGCGATGCCAGCGCTTTGTGCTCACTGCCCGGAATCGTCAGCGTCAGCGCGCGCGTCATCGCCAGCCGCTCGGTGTCTTTGTCCGTCAGCGCCGCATCCCACAGCAGACCGACTTTGCGCAGGTGCTCTGGGCCGACCAAGTGCGGCTCGATCTTCCACAGCTTCCCAAGCGCAGCCAGTGCGACATCGAGCTTCGGCTTGTGGTCTTGCGGTTCGCTTGCGGGCGGCACGACGCTTCCTACGGCTTGCGGCTTAAAATCTTGGGCCTTGTCGAGCAGCCAGAGCAGATGCTGCTTCTCCGGCACCTTCAGCCACAGCCAATACAGCCTATCACGAGACGGCGGTGCGACGGCAGCATCGACCTCACCCGGCAGCTGCGGCACAAAGACCTTGGCGCACGCATCCACAAAGGCAATCAGCGACGACGCTTCACACTGCGGAGTCAGCGCTCGCACTTTGGACCAGTCACCCAGTCGCATCAGCTCGACGAGCTGAAGTTCCTGCGCAACGGCCATTGCCCACGGCGGCTTCACCGTATCATCGAGCGAATCCAGACAGCGCACGAGCGGCAGCGCCGCCGTCAGACCTTCCCGCAGCGTCAGCTGTAGCGCCGCAGCCACCAGCGACACCGCACCGCCGCTCAGCTTCTTGGCGCGCTCTTCTAGGTACGCTTCGTCGCCCCGCAGATCACGATGCCGAGGCGCTCGCAGCAGCGCACGATACGCGTAGAGCAGCGCATGACCGCGACGCTCGGCGTGAAGCCACATCGTCACAAGCGTTACGCGATAGGTCAGACGCACCAGCCCGCGCGGAACCAGCAGATCATCAATCAAAAACAGCGGACGCAGCAGCGGAAACAGCAGCGCAATCGGCACGAGCAGCCACAGCCAGCCAAAGCCTCCGTCCAGCGTCCTGACGATGGCGTGGCTTAGACAGCCGAGCCACAGCATCCACGCAAGCAGTCGAACCGCAAACCGCAGGTCTTCTCGCGGCGGCTCTTGGCTGGGTTCTTGCCGACTGGACTTGCGAAACAGCCAGCCAACCAGCAGCAGCACCGAAAGAATCGACAGCGTCACTTCTTGGCTCCCAGACCAAGCAGCGACGGAGCATCCGACCACGGTCCCGGCCCGATCTGGTTCGGATCACGGACCTCACTGGCTGGCTCGTCGGCAAGTGGCTCGGCGGGAAGCTGCGCCCACAGCTCGTGAAGGAGCCGCCGGTTTGGATCACGCAGCTCGGCCATCGCTTGGCGAACCATCTCAGGGGTGCGCTCTGCGTCGCCAAGCGGGGTCTTGTACTTCTTGGCCACCGGCAGACCCAGCTCCAGCATGCCAAGCAGCTTCTGACCTTCACGCTCCATCTCGGCGCGGGTGCAGCTTGGCCGAACCCCGAGGATGTAGAACGGGTTTTCCACAAAGCGCGAGCGGCTCATGACCGCACCATCATAGCCGCTGCCGTGGTAGGAATCGACCCGAGGTCATGGAACCCGATTTGTCGTCTGAACCCGAGTTTGCGCAAGAAGAAATCCGACGAGCGCACAGGCTGGCGTACTGGCTGATTGCGGGCCTGGCGCTGTGTTTTGCACTGGTTGCGCTGTGGCCGACGATCCGCAGCGGTGATTCGTGGTCGAGTCGCTATGACTGGCGCTACTTCGAGACGATGAGCGAGATGGCTCGTCGCAGCGTGCTGTGGTATCGCGAGCTGCCGCTGTGGAATCCGTATTCGTGCGGCGGAGAAGTCGGGCTGGCCAATCCGCAGTCTCTCGAAGGATCGCCGACGTTTTTGCTGGTGCTGCTGTTTGGTACGCCGCTCGGCTTCAAGCTGTCGATGCTGGTCTATCTGACGCTCGGCATCTTCGGAATGGCGCTGCTCGCACGACGGCTCGACATCGGCTGGACGGGATCGACTGTCGCGGGGCTCAGCTTCGGACTGTCCGGCTATCACGCGCTGCACCTGGCGGTCGGTCACATCAACTTCGCGGGCGCGCTCCTGTATCCGCTGCTGCTCTATTTTTTCATTCGCTCGACGGAGGATCTGCGTCACTTGATCTGGGCCGGTGCGGTCGCGGGCTGGATTGCGAGCCTGGGCGGGACGTTTACCCCAGCGATGGCGGGCGAAGTGCTGATCTTGTGGGCGACGATGCAAGCGCTGTGGCCGATGGAATCCGAGCAGCACACCGGATCGCGACTGCGCGACGGACTGCGCGTCTACGGACTGCTCGTGGCGCTGGGACTTCTTGCGCTGTGTCTGTCGGCGTATCGCATGCTTCCGACGCTGGAGTTCATCCTGGATCATCCGCGACCGCCGTTTCGTCGCACGCCGGATGTGACGCTACTCAAGCAAGTGGTGTTCGATCTGTTTGCGTATCGCGACTTCGGACCGCTCAGCGGCAGAAAGTACTGGTCGCACGAATACACCGCACGGCTGCCGCAGGTGGTGATTCCGCTGCTCATGACGCCGCTCGCGGTCTATTTGCTGCGCGGAAAGAGCGCGCTCTCCGATCAGTCGAAGCTGCTCAGACGGCTGTGGCTGCTGACGATCGTGTCGATCCTGCTGTCGCTTGGAAACTTTTCCCCCATCGCACCGTGGTCGCTTTTGCAAAAGCTGCCGGTGCTGCGCGATCTGCGGGTTCCGTCTCGGCACTTGGTGCTGGCGGTGCTGTGGCTGTCGCTGCTGGCTGGGCTCGGCGTCGAGCGCGTGATGTCGTGGCTGGCTTCGCAGTCGAGCACACGCTGGCCGCAGCGGCTCGTTGGGCTGGCACTGATCGCGGCGGCGGGCTTTGATGCGTCGCTGTTCTTTGCGCACAGCTTCGAGGATGTCTTCACCGTGGGCATTCCAACCCCACGCGGTCCGGTGCCGTTTTTCCACGTCCAAGGACACTGGAGCCAAATGCGCGATCTGGAGCTGCAAGGGCTTGGTGTGATGGGCTGCGACGAAGAAGCGCCGCTTCAGCGCGCCGACAAGCTGAACCTGGGCGACGTGCCGCAGTACGCGTTTGCGGAATCGACGAGCGGTCAGGTGCTGCGCTATCAGCACACGCCCAATCGTCGCGAGATCACCGTCGAGCTACATCATCCCGGTGCCAAGCTGCTGCTCAACTCGAACTGGAATGAACACTGGAAGGCGTCGCCCAGCACGGTGTCGGTCGTCAAAGAGCACGGTCAGCTCGGGCTCGATCTGTCGAAGCTTCCCGTCGGACAACATCAGATCGTCGCGTACTATCGACCGCGATCGTTTGTCATCGGCGTGATCTTGTCGGTGCTGTCATGGCTTGCGGCGCTGGGTCTGTGGCGACGAAAACGGCTGGCTGCTGCGTGATCGACTGCTCTCGATCGCTGACTCGGTAATGAACATGCGCAGCGCGGCTTTCAGCGTCGATACCGTCGGCACACCTTCTAGCGAAATGTCCAGGTGCGCGATGCTCTGCGCCAAATGCGGAGAGATCCCGCACAGCGCACAGCGCGTCCCAAGCAGCCGCAGCGCCTGAACGATCCGCAGCAGGTGACTGGTGGTGTGGGTATCGACGATCTCCATGCCGGTTAGATCGAGCACCACGACGCTGCTGCGCGTCTGGATGACTCGATCCAGAAGCTGCTGCGACATCAGCTGCGCGCGATGCGAGTTCATGACGCCAATCACCGGCAAGGTCAGGACACCGTCCCAGACCTCGATGATCGGCGATGACATCGACGCAATCGCTTGCTGCTGCGCTTCGCTTTCGCGCACCCGAACTTGCAGTGCGGCTTCGACGCTTTTGCGCTGCGTGATGTCGAAGATGTAGCCGTCGTAGTGGGTTGCGTTGCCACTGGCATCACGAAGCACGCGCGTGTAGTCGTAGATCCAGATCATGCGACCGCCGGGCAGGATCAAGCGGTAGTCCTGCTCGAAGTTGGTGCGGCCTGCAGCGGTGAAATCGCCGACTTCCTGGGCAACGCGCGCGAGGTCGTCGGGATGCACGAGCGAGGAATAAGGAACCTCGCCGGACAGCAGCTGCGCGGGCTCGACGCCAAGCTGACGTACGCTGTTTGAGACGTACACCACCGGCCAGCCTGCGGCAGCCTGCCAGCGGAACACCACGACAGGGCTGTCATCGAACAGATCCACACCGGGCAAACGCGGCAGCTCAGGGACAGTAGAAGTCGCGTCAGACACGGAACACTCCTTCTCAGCCTACGAGCCAGTATCTCATGCGGGGGCATTTCGCGAGAAGCGCAAAGACTGGGCCACCAAGCCGATCGGAACGCCCTACCCCATCGCAGAGCCTGCGCCACCTACCGTCGTGTACGTGCCGGACTTCGCGCGCGCTGCGCAGCCGGATGCTGCACGTCCTGGGGATAAGCATCCCGCATCGTCGCCGCGACCTGACGCAGTGCGGACGCCAGCGGAGAGCCTCTGCGCCAGACGAGCGCGAGGGTTCGATGCGGCGCGGGCTGCGCAAACGGACGAACCTGAAGCTGCGCGCGCGGAGCCTCTGTCGCCACCGCCAAGCGGGGCAAAAGCGTCACCCCAACACCGCCCGCGACCATCTGAGCCAGCGTCGGAAGACTGGTTGCGCGAAAGGCCAGCTCGGTGGCTTTGGCGGTCGTACAGAACGCCAGCGCTTGCTCTCGAAAACAGTGTCCGTCATCCAGCAGCAAGACCTGCACATCACGAAGCTCCGACGGACGAACATCGCCACCGCGCGCACCCAGCGGATCCTGTGGACCCGTCGCGAGCACAAACGGATCGACGGCCACGGTCTGCTTTTCGACCTCGCCCACCTCGGGCGTCAGCGCCAGCAGCGCCGCGTCGAGCGATCCTTGATCCAGCCCACGTAGCAGCGTCGCTGTCTTGTCTTCCACCCAGACCGTCGTCAGTCGCGCGAAGGTCGCTCGCAGCGCAATGGTCACGCTCGGCAACAGATACGGAGACACCGTCGGAATCACGCCAATCCGCAGCAGTCCCGTCAGCGGATCACCGGCCCGCTTGGCCGCAGCCAGCAGATCATCGGACTCGCGCAGCACCCGTCGCGCACGCTCGACCAGATCTTTTCCAGCGGTGGTCAGCAGCACCCGACGCTGGTTTCGCTCGAACAGGCGAACGCCCAGGCTGTCTTCCAGCTGCTGAAGCTGCGCGCTCAGCGACGGCTGCGACACAAAACATCGCTCGGCGGCTTTGCGAAAGCTTAGTAGCTCTGCCACCGCCACGGCGTACTGAAGCTGACGCAGCGAGAACGGATGTGGAGCCAGCGGCATGATAGACATTTCCTATTACTGCTATCACAAAAATGTCTTGGAACTATCAGTCGGCGCGGAGGCATTCTTACTTCAGGCGAAACAAACAGACGTTCAAACAGACCGCTGAACTTCGGTTCGAGGAGAACGACGATGACGACGACCACCAAGTCCAAGTGTCCCTTTCATCACACCGCAAGTGGAGCCGCCCAAAGCCGCGACTTCTGGCCCAATCAGCTTCGGCTGGAGCTTTTGCATCAGCACTCTGCGAAGTCCAATCCGATGGGCGAAGACTTCGACTATGCCAGCGAGTTTCAGCAGCTCGATCTGGCCGCGCTGAAGCAGGATCTGACGGCGCTGATGACTGATTCCCAGGACTTTTGGCCCGCCGACTTCGGTCACTACGGTCCGATGTTCATTCGGATGGCGTGGCACAGCGCGGGAACGTATCGCGTCGCTGATGGTCGAGGTGGTGGCGGCAGAGGTCAGCAGCGCTTTGCACCGCTCGGATCGTGGCCAGACAACGTAAACCTGGACAAAGCGCGTCGCCTGCTGTGGCCGATCAAGCAAAAGTACGGACGCAAGATCTCGTGGGCGGATCTGATGATCCTGACGGGCAATGTCGCGCTGGAATCGATGGGCTTTGCGACCTTCGGCTTCGGTGGCGGTCGGCAAGACGTGTGGGAACCGGATCAGGACGTGTACTGGGGCTCGGAGACAAAGTGGCTCGATGCGAAGCGCCATTCGGGGGATCGTGCGCTGGACAATCCGCTCGCGGCGGTGCAGATGGGCCTTATCTACGTCAATCCCGAAGGGCCCGATGGACAGCCCGATCCCGTCGCTGCGGCCAGAGACATTCGCGAAACCTTTGCGCGCATGGCGATGAACGATGAAGAAACGGTGGCGCTTATCGCGGGCGGTCACACCTTTGGCAAGACGCACGGCGCAGGATCTGCCAGCCACGTCGGTGCCGATCCAGAAGGAGCCAGCATCGAAGCGCAAGGACTCGGCTGGAAGAGCAGCTTCGGAACCGGCAAAGGAAAAGACACCATCTCGAGCGGATTGGAAGTCACCTGGACGACGACTCCGACGAAGTGGAGCAACAACTTCTTTGAAAACCTGTTCGGCTACGAGTGGGAGCTAAGCCGCAGCCCAGCCGGTGCGCATCAGTGGGTGGCCAAGGGCGCCAAGGCGTCGATTCCCGATGCCCACGATCCGTCGAACAAGCGCGTTCCGACCATGCTGACCACGGATCTATCGCTGCGCTTTGATCCAGCGTACGAGCAGATCTCGCGACGGTTTTTGCAGCATCCCGAGCAGTTCGCCGATGCGTTTGCCCGCGCGTGGTTCAAGCTGACGCATCGCGACATGGGTCCGCGTGCTCGCTATCTGGGTCCAGAGGTTCCAAGCGAGACGCTGATCTGGCAAGACCCGATTCCGACGGTGAATCATCCGCTGATGGATGAAGCGGACATCGCGGCGCTCAAAGCGACGCTGCTTGCGTCGGGGCTGTCGATTGCCGAGCTGGTTTCGACGGCGTGGGCTTCGGCTTCGACGTTCCGTGGATCGGACAAGCGAGGCGGCGCAAACGGCAGCCGGATTCGACTGTCTCCGCAAAAAGACTGGGCAGTGAACGAGCCCGCCAAGCTTGCGAAAGTGCTTCAGACGCTGGAATCGATTCAGCAGCAGTTCGAGAAGTCGCAGCCGAGCGGCAAGAAGGTGTCGATTGCGGATCTGATTGTGCTCGGTGGCTGCGCGGCGGTGGAACAAGCAGCAAAGAACGCGGGCGTGACGGTCACGGTTCCGTTTGCGCCAGGTCGAATGGATGCGCTGCAAGAACAGACCGATGTCGATTCCTTCGCAGTGCTGGAACCAGTGGCCGATGGCTTCCGCAACCATCAACCGACGAGCACGGCGACGAGTACGGCGACGTATGCGGAGCATCTTTTGATCGATCGCGCACAGCTTCTGACGCTGACGGCGCCAGAGCTGACGGTGCTCATCGGCGGTCTGCGCGTCCTTTCTGCAAACGTCGGACAGAGCCCGCACGGTGTCTTTACGAACAAGCAGGACACGCTGAGCAACGACTTCTTTGTGAACCTGCTCGACATGGCCACCGAGTGGCACGCGGTGTCGGATGCGCAAGATGTCTTCGTGGGTCGGGACCGCAAGACCGGCGCTGTGAAGTGGACCGCGACGCGTGTGGATCTGGTGTTCGGATCGAACTCCCAGCTGCGCGCCCTGTCCGAGGTCTATGCCAGCGCAGACGCCACAACGAAGCTGGTCCATGACTTTGTCGCAGCCTTTGCCAAGGTGATGAACCTGGATCGCTTCGATCTCCGATAAGCCGCGTCCCATCCAGCAACACCGTGGTCAGCGGAAGCGTTCGCTCGTAACATCGATCGCTATGGCTTCTGTGATCGCGAGTCACCATGAGCTGGCAGCGCTGCTGTCCCAGCGTGGCCTTTCTTCCGAACCCACAGTTCTCACCGCAGAGCAGGTCGCCGGGCTCAATCGCGCTGAGCACGTCAGCGTCGAAGCAACCTTCGAACACAGCCACGTTGAAGCGCCGCACTTTGCGGGTGTGCAGCTCGACTGCGATGACGCCGGTACGCTGCTGACGCCGGGCGTCCGGTATCGTGTCGATGGCGTGCTGTCACCTGCGGAGAAAGGTCCGGTGCTCGGCGATGGTGGCGCGCGACTGCGACCATCGGTGATCGAAGCGCTGACCCAAGGTCGTCTGACGGACCATGCGGGAACCCGGATCTCTGCGTATCGCAGCCTCGGCAGCAACAAGTCGAGCGGCTACGGTGACCAGCCCGAGCCCCGCGAGTCCAAGCTGGATGTTCTCAGCGGCGAACAAGACGGCATCACCTACGTCGCCAAGATCCACGGCCTGTGTCGATACCGAGAGCTTGACTGGATTCAGCATCCGCTGCGCAGTGCCTGGCGCGCGCTGTTTCCAAGTGGATCGTCGCTGTTTCGGCTGTCGGGACCGATTCATTCTGCGCCGGTTCCGTCGGATGATCCGCTGCCAAGCGATCCTGAGCAAGCGCTGCGATCTGTCCGTGAGCGGCTTGTGCAGTCGATAGAAAACCATCTGCATCAGCTCGGTGCCCAAGGTGTGCTCGCGGCGCGCTCGGGGGATGAGATGTTCTTTCTGCGCATGGGAGAAGCGCGCGTGCTGCGTCAGACGGCTGCGGCGGTGGACACGGTGCTGTGGGAACACACGATGGCGCGCTATCCGCCCGAAGGTGTCACGCAGCCGAATCATCCGCCGTGGCTACGCAATGCGCTGTTGTCTGGGCTGATGGCGCGCTCACCGCTGCCGCCCGTTCATCGCGAGCCCACGCGCATCGGCGACCGCTGGCTGATGGTGACTGGGCAGATCCTGCGGCACTTGTCCGATCAGGAAGTGACCGATGAGCTAAAAGACAAGTCGCCCGCGCAGATCGCCGACTGGCTCGAGCAAGCCGCGTCGCGCGCATCGCCGAGCACTGAGCTACAGCCCGACTGGGGTCTGGTGGTCATGGAAGTGGTGCCGCACTCGCAGCCGCCACAGCGCTTTGCAAAGTCACCGCCGCTTCGAGTATAGGTGGCGGTCCGATGTCTGCACTGCCACGCGCCTTGGGACAAGAAGAAGAGTCCGGTACTCCGAAGGTCACGCCCCTTTTGCTGCTGACGGGATTTTTGGGAAGCGGCAAGACGACGCTGCTCAATCGCTGGCTGGCATCGCCGGGACATCCGCGCATCGGTGTCGTGGTCAACGAGTTTGGCCAGGTCGGAATCGACGGAAAGCTGCTGCCTGGCACCGGAATCCTCGAGCTGTCCAACGGCTGCGTCTGCTGCGTACGCGGCACCGAGCTGTGGGAATCGGCGCTGGAGCTGGTCGATCGCGCGGGAGCCGAGGTGCTGGTGGTGGAGACCTCGGGTCTGGTCGAGCCGCAAGCGCTGCTGACCCAGTACGAGCTGCTGCCCAAGCACATGGCCGATCGACTGACGCTGCGTGGGCTGGTCTGTGTCGTCGATCCGCAGTTTGTGGGGGAAGCCGTTCAGCGTCGATCCGAAGCGCGTCATCAGCTGGAGCTGGCCGATCGGGTGCTGATGAGCAAGCTCGACCTGGCCAGTGCCGAGGAGCTTCTGTCTGCACACCGACTGCTCGATGACCTGGCGGTGACCAGTGATCGCGCGGGTCTGTCGCTGCGATCGAGCGATCACGACGTGGCCGAAGTGCTGCGCTGGGCGTTTTTGCCGCGCACAGAGCCGCGTCGCAAGCGCACGATGGAAGTCCGTCATGGTGCCAGTCAGCTGGCGGCGGTGTCGGTTCGGGTAAAGGATCCGCTGCTCGCATCGCCGCTGCATGCGCTGCTCTCCGAGCTTCCCGGCAACATCTTGCGCGCCAAAGGCTTTGTGAAGATCTACGACGGTCCCGGCCTGCCGCTGCGCGATCAGATCGTTCACCTGGCCGGTCATCGCGTCGAGCTACAGACACCGAGTCCCGAAGTCCAGGCCGTGCTCCCGACCGAAGGTGCGCTGGTCTTTATCGGGGAACACCTGGATGAAAGCTGGCTGCGACTGCGTCTGTCCGCCTGTGCCGCGCCGCTTGCTGCGGAGTCTGCCACGTAGCGCGCTCACACACGCGGAGCCGATGCCCGTACGTTCACCGTGGCTGCGATTCGATAGCGTCCAGCAGCGGGGCCAGATACGCGCGCAGCATCGTCGCCAGCGCCAACCGGAATCGATCATCGATCGCGTTCCGCTGCGTGGTCTGCAAAAGGTGCGGATCCATCGCTTGCGTCACTTGCTCGGTGGTCGACAGTCCCAGCGCCGGAACATAGACCGACTTTCCCATCGCATAGCCGTGCGTCGCAGAGATCGCCACAAGCAGCCCTTCCTCAATCCGTCGCCGCTGCGCAATCTGATCGGAAGACTGCTCTATCACCGACGGAAACTGCGCGATCACAAAGTCCACAAACTTCGCGAGTCCCTGCTGCTGCACCATCCGCAGGTGAATGCCTTCTCCCGACAGCGCCGCCCACGCCAAAAGCCGCGCGTGAATCGGCTCGCACACCACATCGAGAAACAGCCCGAGTAGCTCTTCCGAAGGCGGCACCAGGCTGTGCGGATCGCGACGGAGAATGCGCTGCTTGATCTGCTGAAGCACCAGCTTGTTGCGACGAGCCAGCACGCTCCGCACCAGATCGGCGTAGGTCTTAAAGTAGTGCAGCACCAGCGCAGAGCTGACGCCCGCTTCAATTGCGACATCCGCCACTGCGACGCGATCGGGGCCTTTGGCCGCAAACAGACGCTCGGCTGCATCCAGGATCTCCGTCATCGCTTGCTCGGGGCTGCGTCGCTTGCGGCGCGTGACGGGCTCCGTCTGTGGAGCGCTTGCTTCTTTGATTGGCCGACGTGGCATGACGGAAACAGCATAGCGCCTATTGACGGACCCCTCAATGACTGGCAATTTTCTTATTGATCATTCATTCAATAACGCATTTTTGATACCAGAATCACGACCCAAGAAAGAGAAGGAGAGCGCATGAACTCGTCGCACAACCCGAACCGATCCCGACTGGGAATGGCGCACGGACTGACCCTGCTACTGTCGCTTGTGTCCGCGTGCGGAGAGCCAGAACCCGAGGTGATGAAGCAGCCGCTTTCGTATTACCGCGACATCAAGCCGCTCATCGATCGCAGCTGCGCAAACTGTCACAACAGTGGCGGAATCGGACACTTTTCACTGACCAGCTACGCAGAGGTGTCTCGCTATGCGCCGCTGATCCGCAGTGCGGTTGCCAATGGCACGATGCCGCCGTGGCTGCCGTCGCAGGATAGTCGTCCACTTCACGGATCTCGGGTGCTGCGTACGCAAGACAAAGACGATCTGCTGCGCTGGATTGATGAAGGGTTTGCGCAAGGGAATCCGAGCGATCCACCGCGCACAGACTTGCCAGCACAGATCATGGTGACACCACCCCGCGCGGATCTGGTGCTCGATCCCGGACGGAATTACACACCGGATGCCACGCAGAGCGATGACTATCACTGCTTTGTGTTCGATCCACAGCTCACCAACGATCGATTTGTCGTCGCAGGCGATGCGACTCCTGGCAACCATCACATCGTGCATCACATCATCGCGTACGAAATTCCTTTGGCGGAAGCTGCTGCGATCAAAGCCAAAGATCCGACGGGTCAGGGATACACTTGCTTTGGGTCTCCAGGAACGATGTCACCGCCGGTCACGATCATGGGCTGGGCACCGGGAGGCGTCGCAACGCGCTATCCGCAAGGAACCGCGCTGCGGCTGCACAAAGGATCGCTCGTGGTGATGCAGGTTCACTACAACATGCTGGAAGGAAAGGGTCAGTCCGATCTCACCAAGATGCAGTTTGAGCTGACGGATGTAGCGCCGCAGCGTGAGCTACATTCCCTTCCAGTTGCGCGTCCCAAACAGCTGATGATTCCTGCCGGATCCGCCGACGCGGTGCAGACCATTGAGTTTCCGCTGAGCGTTCTGCTTTCACGCTTCGGACTGCCCAGCACCAAGCTAACCGTGTACGGACACACGCCGCACATGCACCTATTGGGAACGCAGATCACGACGGCGCTCAACGGAGAGCGACTGATCGACATTCCGCGCTGGGACTTTCACTGGCAGCAGGGCTACATGTTCCAAAGTCCGTATGAAGCGAGCGGAAACGATACCTTCAAGCTGGAATGTCACTACAACAACACCGCTGAAAATCAGCCGGTTGTCGGTGGTGTGAAGCAGACTCCGCGCGACGTAACGTGGGGAGAAGGAACGCTCGATGAGATGTGTCTGAACTATCTGCTGCTGAGCGCAGAGTAGTACATCGATCTAGCTGCGACTCTGCTTGCGCCGGGCGGCCTCTGCTTGCAGCAAAGGACGCTCGGTGTTGGCCAGCGCAATCGCTTCCGCTTCATCCTTGGCAAACAGAATCCTCGGCTGATTCTTCGAAAGCAGAGCCATTCCGCGCATCAGCATCGTCAGCAAAACGCGACCCGTGTGACTGGCTCCATAGACAATGGACAGACCCAGCAAGCCCGGATGAGAGCCATTAAAGTCAGCATTGTAGCGACGCGCGGCGGGAGTCATTCCGGTCGAGTTCCTGCTGTCACACATCACGATGTAGTAGCCGATCCGAAGACAGAGATCTCGTCCCAGCTCCGTGATGACGCGCAGCTCGGACTCCTCGACCACGCCATAGAGACGTAGCCACTGAATGTCCCCTTCCATGCAGAACTGCTGACGACCAGTAGACTGCCACACTCTGTCGCTCATGATTCCCCCAACGGGATTTATCTTACCGAATTCCTGACTCTGCGTGGAACGGATGAACAGACAGACATCGCGGTGACACGCAGCCAGCCATCCCAAGCGTCCTAGCCGCGTGGTGGGTCGGGTGGTCTGCTCAGCGAACGGAGTCGCTCGCTGATCCGCGCATACGTCAGCTCCATCAGCACCGACATCGCAGCGGAAAGTCCGTCGGGATCACTCGCCGCATCAAACAGAACAGAGAGCCGTCCACAGCCCAGATAGAGCGGATCCCAGTGAATGCGCGCGCTGTCAAAGTGAACCTTTAGCGCGTCTTGCATGTCCGCAGATCCCAGATATCGCGACAGCTCCCGAAGCTGCGGCAGATCCCGATCTTCTAGGTGGATCTCGACGCCAATGCGACAGTCCTGATCGGCATGAATCAGGAACTCATAGTGAACAGAGGCCGGCCAGCCACGCGGATACAGCGCCAGCCAGTTTGGTCTGTGCTTGATGCTATCGAGCGGAACCACCGCGTACCCTTGCTGCGCAAACTGCACCGCCAGCTCTAACAAGTTGGCCTGCGCTTGCTGCTGCTGCGCTTGCGCCACCAGCGTCGGAACCACGATGTCACTGTCATCGCTTGCACGGAAGCGCTTCAGCGTCAGCAGCACAAACTGAATCTTTACGTTCTGACACAGATACCGACAGATGCGCTGAAGGTGAGACGGTGCGCGATCCAGCACCAGCACCATTCCGACACGGCCCGCGCGCAGGTTTTCGCTGACTTGCTGCCACAGCGCCGCGTAGCGCTCGACTTCCCCGCGTGAGATCTGACGCAGCGACTCTTCCAGCTTGCCGCCGAGCGCCGTGCTCAGATCTTCGATCCGATACGTGGACAGTGCAGAGACATGATCGAGCAGCTGTCCCAGCAGCTCTCGCGTCGATCCCAAGTTGCGCGCCAGTCGCACCTCGCAGATGAGCGGTCGCCCTTCGCAGTCCAAGTACAGACCTGACACGCGCTCGTCGCCAGGAAGCCGGAATGACGTCGCAAGCTGATAGATCGGCGTTCCCATGATCTGCTGCAGCAGAAGCGGCGCCGAGGCCAAGTCACGCTCGAGATCTTTGTCCTTTTCGTACCGCTGCTCTTGCAGGAGCGACACGGTCAGCGCCGCCCCGCGCTGAATCCGTACAATGTGCATCGCAAAAGAATAGCCGTACTTGGCCAAAACCGTTTCGGTCCGCCACATTCCCAAGCGATTCCGCGGACTTGGCCAGACAGGCTACCGAGTGCGCTCTTTCCGTCGCAGGAAGTCGCAAGCCCAAGGCTTTCCCGCAGCTTGACAGAAGCCCAAGTGGCGCGGTCTAGTAAACGATAGCGACAAGTGTCCTTGCGGGTGGCGAAGGGTACGCATCAAGCGATGCGCCGCGCGTTCCGGGGGATGTGCATTGCTCGCCCAACATCACGCGCTCTTCTAGGGGGAAGATTCCATGGCTGATTACGCAATCGAGGTGGTGTTCAGCTTCGACACCACCGGCAGCATGTATCCGTGTCTGACGCAGGTGCGTCGCAAGATCAAAGAGACGGTGACGCGCCTTCTGAAGGACGTGCCGAACATGCGCATCGGCATCATCGCGCACGGCGACTACTGCGATGCGGGCTCGACGTACGTGACCAAGGCGTTTGATCTATCGGACAACGCCGATGCCATCTGTAAGTTCGTGCAGAACGTCTCGCCCACCGGCGGCGGCGACTTGCCCGAGTGCTACGAGCTGGTGCTCCACGAAGCGCAGAGCCTGTCGTGGCTGCCGCACACCCGCAAGTGTCTGGTGCTGATTGGCGACGATGTGCCGCACGGCCCGGCGGACAACCCCAAGAAGATCAACTGGCGCACCGAGATCGACAAGCTGGCAGGCATGAAGATTCCCGTCTACGGCGTCCAGTGCCTGGGACGAAAGCACGCCACCAAGTTCTACGAAGAGCTGGCGCACAAGTCGGGCGGCTTCCACGTTCCGCTGGATCAGTTTTCGTACATCACCGACCTGGTGATGGCGGTCTGTTACCAGCAGGCCAGCCCCGAGCAGCTTCAGAGCTACGAAAAGGAAGTCATCAAGGAAGGCCGCATGAACCGTGGCCTCAACAAGATGTTCGACCAGATGATGAAGCGCAAGCCGTCGGCGACCTTCACGCCAGCCGACCTCCGCGCGGTGCCACCTGGACGCTTCCAGATCCTCGATGTCGATCACGACTGCTCGATCCGCGACTTTGTGACCGACAACGGCCTGGCCTTCAAAAAGGGTCGCGGCTTCTACGAGTTCACCAAGACCGAGACGATCCAGGGCTATAAGGAAATCATCCTCGCGGACCGCAAGACCGGCGACATGTTCGCTGGGGCTGCCGCGCGTGAGCTGCTTGGCCTTCCCGCCGAGGGAGAAGGCTCCGCTCGCATCAAGCCGACCGCGCTCGACAAGTACATCGTGTTTGTGCAGAGCACGTCGGTCAACCGCAAGCTCATCGGCAAGACCAAGTTCCTCTACGAAGTGGACGACTGGAGCGAGTAGCCCCCAAAAACCGGCTACAATGCCCAGGTGATCGTCTGCCCGCCCGGCTACTACCAGTCTCAGCGTGACGGACAGTGGCTGCTCGAGCCGCCCGACGCGCTGCGACTGCTTCCGATTCGTTACCGAGAAAAGCGCAAGCCGTTACAGACGCTCAGGCAGCTGGTCGGCGAGATCTTGGCTGAGCGCCCCACGCTGACACCGCTGCGCGCGTCGCTGCCCGAGACCTTTGTCACCGCCGAAGGAGAGCTTGCCGCCCAGACCGCGCTGTTTGTTCGTCACGGTGAGCAGCTTGGCTACATTCATGTCGCGGCGGTGTTTGGCGATGACTCTGTCGATGTGCTGGATGCGCCGGTCTTTTCGCCCACTGCCTTCGAGAGCACCGGGCTCCTCATTCGACAGCTCGCCTATACGCTGCGGCTTGGGCTTGGCTATCGCAAGCGTCGCTATCTGTATACGCCGCCGCTCGGCTGGACCCGCATCGCCGCTGGGCTGAGCACACGCTTTTATCCACCCGACTTTCCGTCGCACCGCGCCATGCTGGTGATGCATCCCGCAGTGCCGCGCAGCGTGTCTCCCGAAGAGCTTTGTACGTCGCTCATCGAGCGCTATCGCCAAAAAGGTCTGTCCTTTGAAAGCGACGGCGGCGTCACCCCGATTACGTCCGATCACGGCCTGCATGGGCTCGCGTTTTGTTTGAGCAGCCAAAAGCCCAAAGCGCCCGCCGTTCCCGCCGAGCCAGTGCCGTCGCCGATTAGCCCAGTATCGATCGAAGCAGCGCCACAGCTTTTGCAAGATCTGCTGGTCTTTGCCGACGCACACTATCTGTATACCGTTGTCTTCGAAAGCACGACCCAAGCGCGCCGAGGTGAGCTGGCCAAGACCCTGTCCGAAGTCGCTCGCTCAGTTCGTCCGCTGCCCGCACCATCTGCCGTCGCCAAGACCGCCCAAGAATCCGCCCATTCCGCACCCGCGTCCGCCATTTATCTCTAAAACACCAGCGCCCGCTGTCACACAGTTGTTGCATCCGAAAAAGTTGCAGCTAGCAAAAAGGAGCGCTACATTGGTGTGCTGTTCGCGTTGTGCAGCTTGCTTCCCCACAATGGTCGAGTGGCCACTCGTTCTGAGCGGCAGCACTGTCAGACCCATCGCCTAGGATGTTCGTCAAGTCGGGGGCGCTCAACGCGAAACAAGGAGTCGTTTCATGAGCCAGAAGCAGAAAACCCAGTCGTCGCCTCTTCCCAAGGAAGTGAAAAGCGAGGGATCGCCTGCTCGCAGCGCCGGTCAGGCCGCCATCTTGGGCATCCTGAGCGGAGAGCGGGCACGCAAGTCCAGCGACGGAAATGGGTCAGAAGACAAGCGCTGCGACGCAGAGTGGGCGCTTGGTGTGGAGTGGACGCTGCGCATGATGTCGTAAGCACGACATCGGTCAGCGTTCGAGCAAGTAACGGTTACGCGGGGGAGTAACGAAGCAGTCGGGGTGGGGCCCGGAGCGATGCCGGGCCAGAGGCAGGAAGTGATTACTCGCGAGCTGCGGCTTGATGTCCGCGTCGCTGGTAAGTCGGCGTATCAAAGTCCTCGTCTTCAAAGTTCAGACGAGTGCCCAGCGCCGAGCGAGCGGGACGCGCTTGCATCGCAGGCATCTGGGTCGTCACCGGCGTAGCAACCCGGTCTCGACGAGCAGGGCCCGATGCAGCCACTTCCACACGAGGCGGCGGCGGAGGCGGCGCAACTTCCGGCTTGGCCACAAACGCAATCGGAACCTGATGCTGTGTCGTCGTCGTCGTGCGTCGATCGTAAATGGTCGGCTCGACGTCGGCGTAGTTGGCATCGAAGCCCGTGGCAATGACGGTGATCCGCAGCTCATCGCCAATCGACGGATCGATCACCGAGCCGAAGATGATGTTGGCGTCTTCGTGTGCCGCTTCCTGAATCAGCGTCGAGGCTTCGTTGACCTCGAACAGCGTCAGGTCGGGACCGCCGGTGATGTTGATGAGGATGCCAGTGGCGCCCGTGATCGAAACGTCCTCGAGCAGCGGCGAGCTAATCGCTTGCTGCGCGGCTTCAATCGCACGACGTTCTCCGCTCGCGCGGCCCGTTCCCATCAGCGCGCGACCCATGTTCGACATGATGGTCTTGACGTCGGCAAAGTCGACGTTGATAAGACCCGGAATCGTGATGAGATCCGAGATGCCCTGCACCGCGTTCAGCAGGACGTCGTCTGCCTTGCGGAACGCATCAAGCATCGTGGTCTTCTGACCCGCGATCGACAGCAGCCGCTCGTTGGGAATCGTGATGAGCGTATCAACCGCAGCCGCGAGCGCGCCAATGCCCTCTTCAGCGTGACGACGACGCTTCTTGCCTTCGAAGCCAAACGGCTTGGTGACGACACCAACGGTGAGCGCCCCCAGCTCGCGAGCCACTTCCGCAATGACTGGTGCAGCGCCCGTTCCCGTGCCACCGCCCATGCCCGCAGTGACGAAGACCATGTCCGCGCCTCGCAGCACTTCCGCGATGCGGTCCCGGTCCTCACAGGCCGACTGACGGCCAATCTCAGGGTTTGCGCCCGCGCCGAGTCCGCGCGTCACCTTCGATCCCAGCGGGATCTTGATGGGAGCTTGGTTGCTCTCGAGCGCTTGCAAGTCAGTGTTGGCGGCGATGAAGTCTACGCCTTCCAGCCGACCTGCGATCATGGTGCTGACGGCGTTTCCGCCGCCGCCGCCCACACCAATCACTTTGATCTTGGCGTGGTTGTGGTTGTCGTCGAATTCCAGTAGGGCCATACGGTGTTCCTCCCCGTGGAAACGATTGTTTAAGGCGCGGATCTATGGGTCAATTTTTTCCCAATATTTTCCGAAAAAAATTTGCGATCACCCGCTCGGTTATGGATCGGCTCCGTCGCTCAGATCCTTGGCGATCTCGGAGGGCTCTGGCACCGTGCTCAGCGCTACGTGTTCTTGCTTTCTGCGCAAAAACTGCAAAATCGCGACCGCTGCAATCAGTAGCACCAGTGCATCGAGCAGCAGCAGACCGGGCAGCGGATCACTCCACTTGTCCATGTTGGTCGTGCGTCCAAAGTACGGAGGTCCGCTTCCATACGCCTCGACGAGCGACTGCACATTGATGTACGCAGCCAGCCCGACCAGCCCAAGCGCAAACAGGACTCCCGTCCCACGAAACAGCGTCATCGCCACTCCTTGTTCAACCCACGCAAACCGCAGCCACGATAGACGAGCCTTGGCGTTTTGTGACTAGAATGCGCCCGATGCGTCGATGGCCCAAGACACTTGCGAGCGCATGGCAGAGCGCACCGCTGCTTTGGTGGGGACTTGTTGCGACGCTGACTGCGGCGCTTGTACCGATTTGGATCGCGCGCTATCTGCCGCTCCTCGACTATCCGGGGCACCTCGCCAACCTGTTTGTGTGGCGTCACCTGGACGATCCCGCGCTCCGCTTTGGGTCGTACTATCAGGAAAACCTGGCTCCGCTGCCCTACTGGATTCAGTACGGCGTCGAGTATCTGCTCGCAATTCCGTTTGGAGAAGAAGCCGCGCAGAAGCTGTTTCTGTCGCTCGCGATTGCACTGCTTCCCGCATCGGTGGCGCTGTTTGCTCGGCAGCTCGGTCGCGATCCGTGGGTCGCAGTGCTGGCGTTTCCGCTCGCGTGGAACATGAATGTCTCGCACGGATTTTTGGCCTATGTCGGAGGTCTGCCGCTGCTCTTTTTCGCGCTCTGGTCCGTCGTTCGCTTTGCACAGTCTCCGTCGCTCAGGCAAGGAATTCTGACCACACTCCTTGGCGTCTCTTTGTACTTTTCCCACATCTTGATCTGGGGCGCATTCCTGTGTGTGGGAAGCGTGCTCGCGCTGCTTTCCGTGACGCGGTGTTCGCTGCGCAGACTGCTCTGTCTGCCGCTTCCGTTTCTTCCAATTGGACTCATCGGAATCTGGGCGCAGCTCTATGGGAATGCCGAAAAGACCAATCTTCCCGTCGCAGGACATAGCTTCCGTGACTATGAAGGCGTCTACAATACCTTCTTTGTAAACCTTGACATGATCTCGGGCTGGACGCTGAACACGATTCCTTCGCAGCGAGATCAGCACCTGTATTCCGGTCTGTTGCTCGCAGGCTATCTGCTGCTCCTTTTGTCCAGTCTGGGGAACAGAACAGCGCCCCCAGCGGACGTTCGACAGAGTCTGTTATCGACGCTGCGCTCGATTCTCTGTTCGCGTGCGCTGTGGGGATTTCTGATCATCGCGCTGCTGTACTTTTCGCTTCCGCGCAGCTTGCTCCGTCCGTTTTATTGGTTTGCGATCAATCGCAGGCTGGCGGTTCTGGTCTGTCTGTTTGCGCTGTTTCTCGTCTCGGGACCAATTGTGACGTCGACGCTGCGCAAAGGAGTGCTCTTCGCCATGATGGCGCTGTCGATTGTCTACACCACAGACATCAGCGCGCACGTTGTCCGTTTCAATCGCAGAAACCACGGCTTCGATGAGCTGATGGCGATGGTTCCCGTCGGAAAACAGGTTCTTCCGCTGATGTTTGCGCCCGGTGATCCAGACTCGCTCATGAACTGCTTCAACCAGTGGGGAAGCTACATTCAGATCCGCCAAGGCGGCTTTATGACACCGTACTTTCCGGTCGAGTTTCCGCTCAAAGTGCGCAAGCACCTGCCGAGTCCGTCGTGGGATGCGCCCGGTGATTTTCGCTTCACCAGAGACACGAACGGATGGGATTATGTGTTGGTTCACGGCAGCCCGAGTCTGCCGATTCTTTCAGGACGAGATCCGCGACTTCCGCTTGTGGATCGTCGCGGTGCATGGTCTCTGTTCCACATTCAAGCCAAGGAAGACATGCCATGACCTATCGACTGCTTGGTTCGCTGACTTCTCCGTATGTGAGACGACTCCGCATGTATATGGCGGACATTCCCTACGAGCTTGAGATCGTAAACTACCTAGAGACAGACCAAGACTCGCGGCTGTCTTCGGTCAATCCGATCAAGCGAATTCCGGTGCTGCTGATCGATGGGAAGCCGCTGTGGGAATCGCGCATGATCGTGCAGTATCTTCAGCGTACGCACGGGCTCCGTTCCCTGTCGCTGGACGAAGAAAATACCGTGAGCGCGATCGATGCGCTGCAAGACCTGCTGATTCAGTCGTTTTTGCTGCATCGCTCGGGTCATCCCATCGATCGTCAAAACGGCTACTTTCTGCGGACTGCGGATCGGCAGCGGCTGATTCTGTCGTATCTGGAACAGCAGGTATCGGCGGGTCTGCTTGCGCGCTGGGACTATCCGGCGATGTCGCTCTACGCACTGCTCGACTGGGCTTCGTTCCGCAACCAGCTTCCGCTTGCGCAGCTTGGTCCAGCGCTTCAGCAGTTTGTCAAAGAGTCGGCCTCGCAGCGACTGGCTGCAGAGACCGATCCGCGCCTGGCGTAACCGATTCCTGATCGATTCCTGATCGATTCCCAACCGATTCCTATTGCGCGTGAAGACGACCCATTCCCGGCACAAAGCGTCCGGTGGACTGGGCGTAGCGCTGATAGGAATCACCGTGCGTGCGCAGCAGATAAGGCTCCTCGATGATGCGCACCTGAATCTGCAGTCCGACAAACAGCGCCAGCACCGACAGCCACGACATCCAGGTAGGAACCAGGATCGCAAGTCCCAGCGCCAGCACCATCATGCAAGAAAAGATCGGATTGCGAACCCAGCCAAACGGACCGCGCGTCACAAGCTGCGTCTTCGCACTGGGATCGACGCCAATTCGCCACGACGCGCCCATCGTCACCTGCGCCCACAGCGTTCCGAGCAGACCGATTCCGTACAGCGCCATCGCCAGCCACTGCATGCTGGGGGACAGACGGACGGAGCTTGTCACCATTCCGAGCAGATCAAGCGCGCACGCAATCGGACAGCCGATCGTCGCCAGCACGAACAGGAATCCGCCCCACCACGCGGCGGACAGCGGTCGACCATGAACCCCGACAAAGCCCGTCTTTCCGGTCGCACGATACTGCATCACAGAGCGCAGAACGAACGCGAGAAGCAGAAACAGAACCCATCCCACAAGCGCCAAGATCGTCATGGTCAAGACTCTAGACATCAGCGCGCGTGATTGTCGAACGAATCGGCGAGTTTTTCGTCGGTGAGTTGGCCGATTCCATCAGCGCAGAGACAGCGGACGGGAAGACAAATATTCGAGCAGGAACGTGCGAAACGCGATGACTTTGCGCGGCACCGTATGACCTTTGGGATAGACAAAGTAGAGCGTTCCTGCGCTCACGGTATGACGAAGCAGAAGCTGAACAAGCTGACCGCTCGCGACATCATCGCGCGTCAGAAAGCTAGGAAGAAGACCGATTCCTAAGCCTGCGCGAACGGCTTGCAGGACAAACAGAAGATCGTCTCCGGTGACTCCGCTGCGTCGAGCCGCTTTGGGAAAGGGAGGCGGCGGCATCGCCGTCCGAAAGTAGACCCAGTCATGCGCCAGCGTGTCTTCCGGGGTGCGAACATGACCACGTCTCGCCAGATAGGAAGGGGCTGCATACAGCGCCATTTCCAGCTCGCTCAGCCGTCGCGCAACCAGCGAGCTATCAGACAGCGGCTTGGTACTGACTCGCAGCGCCAGATCAAAGCCATCGGCCACCAAGTCCACCACGCGCGGCGTCAAGCGTGCGTCAATCGTCACCGCTGGATAGCGCAGCCGGAATGCGGCAATGGCCTCGGGAAGGAAGGTCACTCCGATGTCGGTCGGCGCGGTGATAAGCAGCTCTCCTTTGGGCTCCTCTTCGCGCTCAGGAAGACTCCCAATCGCGCGGCGAAGCTCGACAAGCTGCGGCGCAACCCGCTCAAACAGCGCGGTTCCCGCAGTGCTCAGCGACACCTTGCGCGTGGTCCGATTGAACAGCTGCACACCCAGCTCGGATTCCAGCGACGAAATGCTACGACTGACCGACGAGCGCGGCAGCCCGAGCTTCGCCCCGGCGGTGGTAAAGGAAGCGGTCTTGGCGACCTCGACGAACAGCGATAGAAGGTTGAGATCCATTGTTGCGCTTTTTGCAACAGTTTGGCTCAAAACAGACCTCTAGTGCAATTCTGAAACCAATCCCAGACTAGCTATCAACAAAGGAGATACACGCCATGAAGTTCTCTCACCTTCTCGCCCTGGTTGCACTGTCTGTTCCGGCCTTCGCTCACGCGGCAAACTACGAAGTCGATCCGGTTCACTCGAGCGCGCAGTTTGCGGTCAAGCACATGATGATCTCGACGGTGCGCGGAGAGTTCACCAAGCTGTCGGGAACCGCCGTGATCGATGACAAGAACCTCGCGAAGTCGACGGTGGAAGCATCGATTGACGCTTCGTCGATCAGCACCCGCATGGACAAGCGCGACGAACACCTGCGCAGCCCGGACTTTCTGGACACGGCGAAGTTTGCAACGATTGCGTTCAAGTCCACCGAGGTCAAAAAGGCCGGTGAAGGCAAGTACAAGGTCGCGGGCAACCTGACGCTGCACGGAGTGACCAAGCAAGTGGTACTGGATGTTGAGTCGCCAACCACCGAGCTGAAGGATCCGTACGGCAACGTCAAGCGCGGCGCGGTGGCGACCACCACGATCAACCGCAAAGACTTCGGTCTGAACTGGAACAAGACGCTGGAAGCGGGCGGCGTTCTCGTCGGTGAATCGATTCAGATCACGATCGATCTTCAGCTGGTCCGCAAAGACGCTGGCAAGTAGTTTTCAGCGCGGAGCTGCGACTCCCAAGCGATTCCTACGCAGCTCCCAAGCGATTCCTACTTGGCGCGGAAGCCTGCGTCTTCGGCGATGCGCTGGACGACGGGCTGGACGAGAGAAAACGCGGCGCGATTGCAGCACAGAATGCCGCGCGTGGTGCGAAGCTCGGGCTGTCCGTAGACAAACGGCTGACCAAACAAGTCGGTGAAGCAGCCTCCCGCCGCGCGCAGGATGGCTTCCGGTCCGCAGGCATCCCACAGGCTCGCTTTGTCGGAAACGTGAACGTACAGATCCGCGCGCTGCTCGGCGAGCAGACCTATCTTGACACCGACGGAACCGCTCGGAAATTCCTGATGAATGCCAAGCTGCTGCATCAGCGCTTCGGTGCTCTTTGGACGATGGGAGCGCGACACCACCAAGCGCAGATCCTGCGGCTGTGCAATGTCACTGACACGCAGCGGCTGACGCTCGTTTGCGATCTCCAGCTGCGCGCCCTGCCCTATAACCCCGCTGTATAGCTTGTCGCAGCTTGGCTGATAGACGACCCCCAGCTGCGACTGTCCGTCGATGGACAGACCGATCATCACCGCAAACTCTCCGTTTTTGGCGATGAACTCTTTGGTGCCATCGAGCGGATCGACATACCAAATCCGTCGCTGCGACAGCGCTTCTGCATGATCGGCGCTCTCTTCCGCAACGACTCCATCTTCGGGAAACAGAGAACGGAGCCGATGAACAATCAGCGCATTCGCTTGCTTGTCCGCAGCGGTTACGGGGTCACTTGCGCCCTTGTACTCGACGGAAAAGTCCGTGGCGTAGATCGAAAGGAGGATCTGTCCCGCTTGCCGTGCGATCTCCTGAGCCGCCTTCAGTTCCTGCGTGAGCATCAATGGATTCCTTCGCTTCCTTTACATCACCAGCTTGAGTCCAACGACAAACAGCACGCTCGCGAGAATCGGACGCAAAAAGCGATCAGGAACCTTGGCAGACAGCAGGCTCCCAACCCAAATTCCCGGCAGCGAACCGACGAGCAGACTCCCGAGCAGCGAGATGTTTACGTTGCCAAGCTGCAAGTGTCCAAGCCCAGCCACCAGCGTCAGAGGAATCGCAAACGACAGGTCGGTTCCCACCACTTGCAGCGTCGGCATGCGCGGATACAAGACCAGAAGCGCAATCGTTCCGAGCGCACCGGCTCCGACGGAAGATAGCGTCACCAGCGTGCCAATCAGAAAGCCTGCGGCGACGGTGACGGACGAACGAAAGCTGTTCTGCGACGAAGCATCGGGCACCCGCGCCATCGCCATGCGCTGAAGCCGACCGCGAACAAGCTGCGCGAGCGCGGTCAGGATCAGCGCGACACCGAGCGACACCGAGATGATGCGATTTTGCGCGTCTCCCACTCGAGCGTACTGACGGAGCACCATCAGCGTCAGGAGCGATCCCGGAATGCTTCCCAGCGACATCAGCGCGACGATGCGCCAGTGAACCGACTTGTGCTTGCCGTGATGAACCAGCACGCCGCCGCACTTGGTAATCGCTGCGAACAGCAGGTCCGTCCCAACCGCGACGACGGGCTTGAAGCGAAACAGAAAGACCAGAAGCGGAGTCATCAGCGAGCCGCCGCCGACGCCCGTCAGGCCAACCAAGAAGCCAACCAGCAGCCCAATCGCAAGATATCCAAACGCCATGGCAAGGACTCCGCGCGGGAGAGTACACAAACTTGAACCCAGGCTGCGCGCGAGTCTTTGGCCAAAGATCGTGCGATGAACTAGGTCCTGCGCAGTCCGGTGGCACTGGCGAGCAGGTGTTCTCGCACGATGTGGGCACGCTCACGCGCGACGGGAACGGTCAAGGGACGACGCTGTCCGTCTAGCTCATCACCGACGATGAGACTCGACTCTCCTTCGTCGCGTTCCAGGCCGCGCACATGATCTAGATGAACCAGCCACGAGCGATGGACGCGCAAAAACGCCGGGCCGACCGTCGATTCAATCGCGGACAGCGACAGATCCAGATCGAAGCGACCCAAGCGAGTATGCACGTAGGTCAGCCGCGACTCTGCCTCGAAGGCCCAGACTTCTTCGGCGCGCAGAAACACCAGCCGCTTGCGATCCCGAGCGACGATGCGCGGTGGAATCGCCGGGGGCCGGGGAAGCTGCGAAATCCGAGGACAGCGCGCACGCAGCCGCAGCAGACACTGACGGACGCGATCGGCACCAAACGGCTTGACCAAGTAGTCGCACACGCCCAGCTCAAACGCCGTCAGCGCATGCTGAGGAGCCGCCGACGCCATCACCAGCAGCGGTGCCGGACTTCGCTGGGTCAGCTCTTGCGCCAAAAGCAGCCCCGCTTCGGACGAAGACTCGCCCGCCAAGTGAATGTCGACGAAGACCGCATCCAGCACGCTGGTGGCAGCGACGACTTGACGCGCTTGCTCGATGCTCGGCACCGCAGCGACGATTTCGGCCAGTCCCGTCTCGCTGACCAGCTCGGTTAGATAGCTTCGGGCAGCCCACTCATCTTCGACGATCATCACTTGGAGCGGCGGACCTGAGATCTCACTCGGATTCATGGCAGCGTCTCCTCAGCTGGCAGCGTCACGGGTCGCAGCGGCGAATCCAGTGGCATGCGCATCGTCACCGTCGTTCCCGACGAGCCTCCGTCTAACGTCAGCGTCGAGCCCGGACACTCCAGCAGCAGCCGTCGCCGCACCGAGTGAAGCCCAAACGCACCTTTTCGCGTCGGTCCCGTCGGAAGTCCTGGGCCATTGTCCGCGACCGAGAGCACCAGCTTCGGCGACCGCTCCGATCGATCGATCGATGCGCTGATCCGAACGCGACCCGGCACGTCAGCCCGCAGCGCACCGTGAAGCACCGCGTTTTCAACGATCGGCTGAAGCAGCGCACGCGGCACCACCTGCGCCATCGCTTCGGGATGAAGCGTCCACTCAAACGAAAGCTGTCCGTGATGACGAATCTCCAGGATCTCGGCATAGCGACGGAGCCACGCCACTTCTTCGGCCACCGTCTGATGCGTTGCGTTCGATTCCAGGCTGTCGCGCAGCAGGTCGCCGAGACAGGAAATCAAGCGACGCGTCTGTTCGGGATCGTCGCGAATCAGCCCCGAGATCGTGTTCAGCGTGTTGAGCAAAAAGTGCGGTTCGAGACGGCTGCGAAGCTGCGCAAGCTCGGCGGCCACCCGCAGGTTTTCGCGCTCAATCGACAGCGGATAGACAAAGCCGAGCACCCACAGCGACGCCGTGGTCACGCCGCGCAGCGCCCCGTGGCTGAGCCGAGTGCGCACAACGTCCACGATCGATCCCGACTCAGGCTGCGGCGGATGAAACATCGCACCCACCATCGCCGCGAGCACAAAGCCAATCACCGCCAGCGACAGCGACAACATGAGCAGCCGCGCACCAAAGCGCAGCCGCCTGCGCGCCAGCACTCCATCGATCAGCCACGCACAGATCATCAGCAGCACAAACTCCAAGCTGATGAGCAGCGGCGGCGGAATCCGTCCAAACGTCGGTGGAGCCTCGCTCGCTTGCGGAAGTCCCGACTGCACCAGCAGCGTCTGCACAATCAGGTACAGCAGAAACGTCAGCGTCAGCAGACCCAGCACCATCCACGCGCGACGAATCCGATGAGACGAAAGTCCCAGTTCAGGCAAGCGGCTGTCTGGTTGCGACGACATCGGCACCCCAGCCTATCACCACCGCATCGGAGCGACGAACCGGAAGGCCCGTCCACAAACGCTACAGCTTCTGCGTACAGTCCACGGCGGTCTTGTTTGTGACAAAGCCAAACGTCGGAATCACGACCAGCAGCAGCGGACTGCGGAACCCCGAGCGATCGCGCGTGTCGTCGGAGCCCACCGTATACGCTTTGATCGAAAACAGTCGCGCGGGCGGTCCAGCGACTGGCTTGGCTGTGTTCGTGCTCGCCACCGTCGTCGCCGGTTCATTCGGGTCCGCGTAGCGATACAGCAGCGTCAGCTTTTCTTTGTTCACGTCTTTGAGCAGCGACCGCACCTTCGGCACCACGTCGGGCGGAGGATCCGGCTGATACAGCAGCATCACAGCGGACTGCTGCCAGTCGATCGGCGGCTCAATCAGTCGCAGCACCGCATCGGGCTTGTTCACGCCCAGCGCGGTAAACTGCGTGAGCAGCTCTTTGGCGTCGGTCACGACCTTGCACTGCTTGTCGAGTCCTCGGCTCGCAAAGACGTTGAACATGCGATATTCCGACGGAGCCACCGGCACATCTTTGGCACTTGCCACCGTCGCACACAGCGAAATACCCAGCGCAACTGCGGACGTTCTCAGCATCAACGGGCTCACTTTCTGCGGCGACAGCCAGCGACAAACAGCCTGCATCTACGGATCAAGCAGCTTCGGCATTCGATGATCTTCGACGGGTGCAGCCGCCGCTGGATTCGCCGCCGGTCGAGCCGGAGCCGCCGGAGCCGCAGCCGGTCGAGCCGCCGTCGCACTGGTCGGAGCTGGATTTGTAGCGGACGCAGGCGAAGCACTGGTTGATCCCGCAGCGGTCGCAGTCGAAGCACTGACCGCCGCCACGCCGCCCGCTCCGCCGGTTGGATCCACCTGAAAGCCCACCTCCGAGCGATTCGACAGCACCAGCGCCACCAGCAGCGTGCCCAGCAGCACCATCAGCAGTCCCGGCGACGACGAGCGCAGCGACGCACCCGGCTGTGGACCTTGGTTCAGCGTCACTTCGTACGCGCTGTCCGCCGAGCGCAGCACATACAGCGCGCCCAGATAAATCACCACAAAGCCCAGAAACAGCGCCGAGGTCTTGGTCACCGCAAAGTCCCACGCTCGCGAATAGATCAGGATGAGCGACACGATGTCGGCGGTCGCTCCCGCTTGTTCCGCCAGACGGATTCCCGTCGCGTAGTTGCGGAACTGAAACCACAAGTTGCCACCGAGCAGCACGATCTGAAACCCGAGCAGCGCCGTCACAATCCGAAACAGTGCGTGGGTAAACAGCGGCTCTCGCGCCGTCTCACGATCGGCTGGCTGACCGTTCGCTGGTGCCTGAGCCGTCGCCGGTGCCTGAGCCGTCGCTGGTGCC